>CXWL01124384.1_pt1 | contig 13635 bp, 12 predicted proteins | sample 590931 | NCBI WGS metagenome assembly CXWL01 (sample SAMEA3498368, study PRJEB10139) | groundwater metagenome | biome: water well; material: biofilm material | place: Germany | collected 2015-04-27 | reverse complement strand
CCCGCGCTGGAAGAAGCTGCCGATCATCGCAGTGACGGCCAAGGCCATGAAGGACGATCAGGAGCGCTGCCTCGCGGCGGGCTCCAACGATTACCTGGCCAAGCCGATTGACCTGGACCGCCTGTTCTCGCTGATTCGCGTTTGGCTACCGAAGATGGAACGTATTTAAGTGGAGCAACGTTTTTTGGACAAAAGCAGCGACATTGAGCTGCGCCTGCTGATTGAGGCGATCTACCTCAAGTACAGCTATGACTTTCGTGATTACTCCGGCGCTTCGGTCAAGCGCCGCGTGGCCCATGCGTTGCGCCAGTTTGACTGCGCGACCATTTCGGCGCTGCAGGAGCGGGTGCTGCATGACCCGGCGGCGTTCATGCAATTACTGCAATTCCTGACGATTCCGGTGAGCGAGATGTTTCGCGACCCGTCGCACTTCCTCGCGATCCGCCAGGAAGTGGTGCCGCTGCTCAAGACCTACCCGTCGATCAAGATCTGGATCGCCGGGTGCAGCACCGGGGAGGAGGTCTACTCCATGGCCATCCTGCTGCGTGAAGAAGGGCTGCTGGAGCGCACGATCATCTACGCCACGGACATCAACCCGGCGTCGCTGGACAAAGCCAAACAGGGTATCTTCTCCCTGGAGAATGTAAGGGCTTACACTGCGAACTATCAGCAGGCCGGTGGGCAGCGTTCATTTGCCGACTACTACACAGCGGCTTACGATTACGCGATTTTCGACAAGACGCTGCGCGAGAATGTCACGTTCGCCGATCACAGCCTGGCGACCGATAGTGTATTCTCAGAAACTCAATTAATTTCGTGCCGTAACGTACTGATTTACTTCAACAAAAAGTTGCAGGATCGCGCCTTTGGGTTGTTCCATGAGTCGCTGTGTCATCGCGGCTTCCTGGTGCTGGGCAGCAAGGAAACCCTGGATTTTTCCGGCTACGCCACCCAATTCGAACCCTTGGTCAAACAGGAACGGATCTACCGCAAATCATGAACGACGCTCACGCCAGCCCGATTCGCGGGATTGAAGCCATCGTCGTCGGCGCGTCTGCCGGCGGCGTGGAGGCGTTGCTGAGTATTTTCGGCACGCTGCCCGCAGGCTTCGGGCTGCCGATCATTGCCGTGCTGCACCTGCCGGACGAGCGCCGCAGCCAGCTGGCGGAAGTGTTCGCGCGGCGTCTGCGCATTCCGGTGCGTGAAGCGCGCGACAAGGAAGTGATCGAGGCGGGCACGCTGTATTTCGCCGGCCCCGGTTATCACCTGTCGGTGGAGCACGACCGCAGCTTGTCCCTGAGCCAGGAAGACCGCGTGCATCACTCGCGCCCGGCCATCGATTTCCTGTTTGCCTCCGCCGCCGATGCCTATGGCAAGGGCCTGCTCGCGATTCTGCTGACCGGTGCCAACCACGACGGCGCGCGCGGGCTGGCCCACGTCAAGCAGTCGGGCGGCACCACGGTCGTGCAAGACCCCGTCGAAGCACGCATTGCCGTGATGCCACGGGCGGCGCTGGCCTTGCACACCCCTGACCATATTCTCACGCTGAGCCAAATTGGCTCGTTACTGGCTTTGCTGGAATCTTCCCCATGTTAAGTACTGTCCAGGCCAAACTGCTGATCGTCGATGATCTGCCGGAAAACCTGCTGGCCCTCGAAGCGCTTATCAAGCGCGAGGACCGCCAGGTGTTCAAGGCATTGAGCGCCGACGAGGCGTTGTCCCTGTTGCTGGAACATGAATTCGCCATGGCCATTCTCGACGTGCAGATGCCCGGCATGAATGGTTTTGAGCTGGCCGAGCTGATGCGCGGCACCGAAAAGACCAAGAACATCCCGATCGTGTTCGTCAGTGCCGCCGGCCGTGAACTCAACTACGCGTTCAAGGGCTATGAAAGCGGCGCCGTGGACTTCCTGCACAAGCCGCTGGATATCCACGCGGTCAAGAGCAAGGTCAATGTGTTCGTCGACCTGTACCGCCAGAGCAAGGCCATGAAGCAACAGGTCGAAGCCCTGGAGCGCAGCCGCCGCGAGCAGGAGCTGTTGCTCACGCGTCTGCAGGCCACTCAGGCCGAGCTGGAGCAGGCGGTGCGCATGCGTGATGACTTTATGTCGATCGTCGCCCATGAAGTGCGCACGCCGCTCAATGGTCTGATCCTGGAAACCCAGCTGCGCAAGATGCACCTGGCCCGCGATAACGCCGCCGCGTTTACCCTGGACAAGATGCACGCCATGGTCGACCGCGATGAACGCCAGATCCAGAGCCTGATCCGCCTGATCGAAGACATGCTGGATGTGTCGCGCATCCGCACCGGCAAGCTGTCGATTCGCCCCGGGCGTTTCGACCTGGCGCAACTGGTCAGCAACCTGGTGGACAACTTCGCGCCGCAAGTGGCGGCTGCCGATTCGTCCATGCAACTGGTTGCCGAAGGCCCCGTGGAGGGTAACTGGGATGAGTTCCGCATTGAGCAGGTGGTGACCAACCTGTTGACCAACGCCTTGCGCTACGGCGCCAAAAGCCCGGTGAATGTGCGGGTGTACAGCGAGCACGGCGAGGCCCGCGTGGAAGTACGCGACCACGGCATCGGGATCAGTGAAGAGAACCAGAAGCGTATTTTCCAGCAGTTCGAGCGTGTATCCGCCAGCCAGGTAGCGGCCGGGTTGGGCCTTGGGCTGTTTATTTCAGAGCAGATCGTTGCGGCCCATGGCGGCACCATCGAGGTCGAGAGCCAGATAGGTGAGGGCGCCCTGTTCCGGGTGTGCCTGCCCCTTGAATCGGCGGCATGAAATCAATCGTCACCTCGACGCAACCTTCTACGTGACCCCATGGTCGTAATTGCAGCAATTGACCGGACAAAGGCTTCCCATGAGTGAAGATGCACAAGATGTCGTTCTGATCGTCGAGGACGACGAATCCATTATGTTCGTGCTGGGTGAGTACCTGGCAGGCCTCGGCTATCGGGTGCTGAAAGCGATCAATGGCAAGGAAGCCTTCGAAATCCTCGCGACCAAGCCGCACCTGGACCTGATGGTCACCGATTACCGCCTGCCGGGTGGTATCTCCGGCGTGCAGATCGCCGAGCCGGCACTCAAAGTGCGGCCGGAGCTGAAAGTGATTTTTATCAGCGGCTACCCGCAGGAAATCCTCGACTGCAACAGCCCGATCACGCGCAACGCACCGATCCTGGCCAAGCCGTTCGATCTGGATACGCTGCAAGAGCATATCCAGCGGTTGTTGGCGTAGGCGTTCATTGCTGGATGGGCTGACGGGGAAATATCCCAATACACACATCTCTGGATCATATTTACATCGCTTGCCAATCAGTAAGTGCCCCTGAAAAGAAACTGTTAAATCGGGGGCAATTACTTAAATGATATGGGCAAGGGTATTTAATGAGTCAGATTGGTTTCCGCTCGGCCTCCGCGTTCACACCTGATTATTCAAGTCTTCACGATCATTACCCCGCCCCAACCCACGCACAGAGAAATCAGCTATCCAATGACAGTGAGGCTGAGCGGCGTGATACGCGACGGCTTAACCTCTCCGAGTTCCCCGCACACACGACGCAGGGACTTTCAATTGCGTTATCGCGCCGCAATGAAACATTAAAGCTGGCCGACTTGCTGACGTCAGCTCCNNTCACCGATAACGCTGCGGGCGATGCATCAGCTATACAGCACACCGTGAGTCTCAAGGACTATATAAACCATAATAAGTGGACCGTGCCGAAGACGCCGGGTGAACTTGAGGCCATGATTGAAGCGTTGCGAACGCCTGCGCCCATTACGCCCGAAAAAGGTGATTTCTCGGGTGCCCTCGGTTGGCCAAACCCGCCGACCCGCCAGGAAAGATTAGAGATCTACCAGGGTGTCCTGGCCGGTATAACGAACCCCGGTTCCGGTGGCTTGCTGGGGGAACTGAGCGATAATCGGCCTTGGCAGAGCCATGAACTGGGCAATCTGCGTGAAGCGATCCAGGACATACTCGACTCGCCTAAAGCCCAGGCCCTTGGCAGGGAGTTGCAAGCCAGCGTCGGCGCTGTGCCGACCTCCACCAGCGCCACTGATTACCTCTTGGCCGCTATTCATGAAGTGTTCGATCCCCAGGGAGAAGCTTCAGGTTCAAGAGGTAACGTAGCCGGGTTTGAACTCATCCATCCCGACAATTCGGGCTTGACGGCGTCGGCTATCGTCAAGCGATTGGCCAACCATTTAAAGGCAGCACCTGTTCGCACTGGACACGAGCGGGTCAACGATCAAACGGCGCTTATCGCCGCTCACTTGCTGCTTTCAAGCCGTGCGCCGGAGTTTTTGGTTAAAGATATACCGGTGAACGTGACCTATGGCTCCCAGGCCTGGCTTACCTTGAGCACCGCCGTGGGGCGAATCGAGGCGCAAGCGCCAGGCGCCACCGCGACGATGAAATATGCAGACATTTTGCGTCAAGGCGATGTTGCCGCTCTCACCCTGCAGCAACTGCGGGCAGAGCAGAAGGCCAAGTTGACCGCGCTCATGGACTGGGGAGTGGCCAATAGGCTCATCCCGCTGAGCCCATCAGACGATTACACAGCGAATCAACAGAAAGACGTCCTGGCTGCATTCCAGAAGCAAATGGCAGAGCTTGTAGCCGCATTGGAGGTCCAGGGTGCCCCCATTCCTATGCGCGAAAGCATGGCGGCTGACCAGCTCTATGATGCGCTCGGCTTTAACCAAAGCGAAAACCTGCCTTACCTCAAGTCGATCATAAGCAAGCTCGGCATCCCCAGGGCGGGCAATGAAAAGCTGCGCGAGGCGCAGGGTGAGAACGCTGATTTTAATGAACTGATCAACACCAGGTTCATAACGTTAAAGTATCCAAATAAAGATTTTCCCGGTCCGTATTCGTTATTGGACCTTTATATCTCTAATCGTCTATTCGACGCCCCCGAGCCAGGGAGCAGGAGTGGCGCACTCGACAATACAAAAAACCAATGGCATTTGTTTTCGAACAAGGTCAAGTTTTTTGAACTGCTTGGAACGTCGGCGGGTTTCCCGGACACCAACAAACTCTACACCGACAAAATACAAAGCCATATTGAAGACTTGAAGCTGGGTACAAAAACAACGGTTAAATATTTAATTTCCCGCCTTCCGGCAGACGACCTTAAGTTTTTAGTGCAAGGCAAGGTTGAATTCTACCGCGAGGAGCTTATTTACGACTCTACCCCTGGACGGAACCATGTTGAACGCGGGCAGCCCATTAGTAACAAGCCGCTGGTTGCACGTTGCGAATTAGGCTCAGAAGTCAGGTTTTATGAGATAAACCCTCAAAAGGCGAATATTTACAGGCGAGCCGATCTCGAGAAGAACTTCAAAGTGGGGGCCCCTGATGGGCTGCGAAAACAAGTGCTTCCAGGCAGTGATACGGATGAGCTCAGTGTGCCTAGCTACGCCAGGATTCCAGGCAGCCACCGATATACCACCAAAGTTGCCGAAATGAACCCCTCGGATTTACCCCAAGAACCCGCCTATGATTCCCGTCGCACAAATAACATCGCGAACTTTGTGACCGAGCATGTGTATACAGGCCTGACGGAGAAGATCAAGGCCTATTCGAAGGGGTCTACGACGCTGGAGACCGAAGTTCCAGACTACGTGAAGTATCGTGAGTTTCTGCTTAACCTGATTCCGTTGCGCTCCGCCATTGTGAATTTCTCCAAAGGTAACTTTGCCGAAGGTTTGGGCGAGCTTGCCTTGGACGCTCTGGGTTTTGTCACCCTGGGTGCCGCGACGGTAGGCAAGGCGCTGGGCGCCGTAGCAAAAGGGGCCAAAGCCCTGCGAGTCGCCTCAATCATTGGCAAGGCCGCGGTGAGTCTCCTCAATCCATTGGACGGTGTCACCAGCCTTATCACTGGCGTAGGACGCGGAGTAAAAAAGGTCGGCAATGTTGGCCTCAAACACCTGAATAAAATTCGTGGAGCAGCAGGCGATTATGACCTTGTCGCTGCGGCCAAGCGCTTTGATGCATCAGCCTTAGGCACCTACAAGCGCGAAGGCGATGTCGTACACAGCGGGACCGCCGTGCTAACGGGCGGAAAGTGGCATGCCTACGACGCTGTCTTGCAGCAACCCTACGGTTCAGCGCTGGTTGACTTCGTGCCCTCCATGAAGAGCGCTGCGGCTTTTGGAGACTGGGATGTGGGTCGAAAAGTGTTGAAGCCCGACCAAAAAACCATTGTGGATAAATGGACCGCGGCGCTCAACAAGCATAAGTTCGGGCCCGATAAAGCACAGTTCGAAGCGGCTTATCACGCTACCGAGGTGCCGAAAGCCTCCAGCCTTTTTTCACGTCAAATGAAGCCGCTGGAATTAATGGCGTTGGCGCAAAAAAAAGACCTCACGGCGAGCATGATGGGCTCACTCGTCAAGCAGTACGATAATTTGGCCTTCAAGCACGGGGCAAAAGGCGCGACCCGGTTCATCGACAACATCGAACCTGAATTCGGTACTGTGTTTGCAATGCCGCAAGCCAGTTACCTGAGTTCGACAGCGCAGTTTTCCGATGGCCAATGTGCAGCGCTTTCGCGCACGTTCGCCACGGCCATAGAACAAGGCAAAGACAAAGTACTGATTAATAACATGTACAAAGCCTCGGCCCGTCCTGATGCACCTGCGTCCAGGGAGTTCATGCACTCGCTTAAAAGCCTGCAAGCTCAGACGGGCGGCGAAACGGCGTTTCATGCGCACAAGGTTGCGCGGCAGGTGACCCACGACCAGTTGGTGGAGGAGTTGGCACAGTCACCCGGCACTAAATCCGTGATGATCGATACACCAGGGCATGCAATGGCGGCGGGTGTGATCGTTAAGGGCTCGGCGAAAAAATACTATTTCTATGATCCGAATGCTGGCGTTGCCTACTTCAATACTCCCGAGGCAATGGAGAAAGGGCTGACCCGGTTATTCAATGACAAAACCTTTCCCACGCCTTACCGATCCCATGGCGTAGATCCCAAACGTCTGGAGTTCAAGATATTCACCCATGACGACGAATGGAGAGAGCTGAATAGCATCAACCAAAGCGCGTTCAAAAAGCTCTATGAAGTCCCACTCGATGAGCGCGCATTTGCGACCCTCTCTCATGATCGTTTGAAAGCGGGCTGGGAACAACAGTACAAGACGCCAGGCAATCATGGCCTGATTTGTTACGAAGCCTCAGTACGTGTGGGGCAGGCCGAAAAGACCCTTGCCCCTGAAGTCTTCGACGCTGTGCAAGCCGCCAGAAAAGGTCAGCGAGGCACTAACTATTCACAACGCTACCTGAACATCATGGGCATTCAGTCAGACAGTCTCAAAACCGGGTTCAATCCTGCGGACATCCAGGAGTCCGGTTTGCTCAACTTCAAACGTGCGCATGAGGGAGGGGAGTTCGGCCACACGGTCTACATCCAGAAAGANNACATGGCAACCCGTCCAAGTTAAGCGGCAGCATGACCGTTTATCACCTGGGCGATGGCAAGCATAAAGGCCTTCAGGATTTCCTCGACGGGCTCAACGGGCAAAGCGGCTGGCAGTTTGCCTACACACCCGCCAGCACACTCAACGCCAACGTAGCGAACCTGGCCGTCTGAAAATGCGCGGCCCCTAGCACCTGATCATCTCCCGCACCTTCGCCGTCAACAAATCAAAGGTAAACGGCTTGGTGATCAGCTGCATGCCCGGGTCGAGGAACCCGCCTCGTACCGCCGCGTGCTCGGCGTAGCCGGTAATAAACAACACCTTCAAGTCGGGTCGAAGCTGCCTGCCGATTTCGGCCAGTTGCCGGCCGTTCATGCCCGGCAAGCCCACATCGCTGATCATCAGGTCAATGCGCTGGGTGGACTCGATAATTGGCAACGCACTGTCAGCATCGCCAGCCTCGACAAAGGCGTAACCCAGCTCGCTCAATACCTGGCTGACCAACGCCCGCACGGCCGGGTCGTCCTCAACGATCAAGACGGTTTCGCCGGCATTGGCGAACGGCAGCAGGGCAGGGTCCGCACGCACATCGGCGGTGGGTTGGCCGATAAAGCGCGGCAGAAACAGGCTCACCGTGGTCCCCTTGCCGACTTCGCTATGGATGGTCACATGGCCATGGGACTGGCGCGCGAAGCCATAAATCATCGACAAGCCCAGGCCGGTGCCCTGGCCGATGGGTTTGGTGGTGAAGAACGGGTCGAAGACCCGGCCGATCACGGTGTCCGGTATGCCGCAGCCGTTATCGCTGACACTCAGTTCCACGTAGTCGCCAGGAGTGAGAGTGCCATAGGCGGCGGTGAATACGCTGTCGAGCCGGCGGTTGGTGGTTTCCACCACCAGCTTGCCGCCGCCGGGCATTGCATCGCGGGCGTTGATGACCAGGTTGAGCAGGGCGCTTTCCAGCTGGTTGGGGTCGGCTTCGGCGGTCCAGGGCTCGCCGGTGAGGCGCATGTCCAGGGAAATGCTTTCGTTGATGCTGCGTTGCAGCAGCTCGCCCATGGACGTGACCAGCTCATTGAGGTTGACCGGTTTGGAGTCCAGCGACTGGCGACGCGAGAACGCCAGCAGCCGGTGGGTGAGCCCGGCGGCGCGATTCGCCGAGGTGACGCCCAGGTCGATCAAGCCGTCGAGGTCGTCCAGCTTGCCTCGGGATATCCGCCGGCGCAGCAGCTCCAGGCTGCCGATGATCCCGGTGAGCATGTTGTTGAAGTCATGGGCGATGCCGCCGGTCAATTGGCCGACGGCTTCCATTTTCTGTGATTGGCGCAAGGCTTCTTCGTTGTGACGCAACTGCGCGGTGCGCTCTTCGACTTGTTGTTCGAGGGTTTCCAGGGTGCGCTGCAGGCGCAACTCACTCTGGCTCAGGTCGATCAGGCGGTCGCGCGCCTCATATTGCCGGCGGCGACCGCGCAGGGCGGCGCTGACCAGGCTGATCAGCGTGATCGGGTGGAAGGGCCGCTCCAGGAACGTCACGTTGCCCAACAGGCCGCTGAGGTGTGACGAGCCGTTCTGCTCGCTGCCGCCGTGATGGGTCATCAGCACAATGGGCAGGTCCGACCAGGCCGGTTGCCGGTGCAAGTGCTCCAGCAGCGGTTCCAGATCGACACCGCGCAGGGCTTCGGCAGCGATGATCAACAAGCCGGCGCCCTGGTCCAGGGCTTCGCAGAGCATCGGCAGGTGGCTGGCAACGATGCCGTTGTAGCCGGCTTCTTTGAGCATCATCAGCGCCAGCGCGCCATCACGGCCCATCGGCGCCAGTACGATTGCGCGTTCGGAGACCGGTGAAAGGCCCGTCACACGCCCTCATCCTTGAGCAGAGGGGAACCGGCGCCCATGTAGGTCGGGATCCCGCGCAATACGCCCTGGAAGTTGTCCAGCGGCTCGCCGACCGTCAGGCCACGGCTGCCGATACGGTATTCGCGGATCGTCGATTCGTGAGAGCCGGTGCGTTTCTTGATGATCGAGATGGCGCGGCGCACCTTGCCCAGGGCCTCGAAGTAGCGCAGCAGAATCACGGTGTCGGCCAGGTAGGTGATGTCGACCGGCGCTTGCATGTCGCCGACCAGCCCATGTTGCGCGACGGTCATGAAAGTCGCCGCGCCCCGGCGGTTGAGGTACAGCAGCAGTTCGTGCATATGCAGGATCAGTGCGTTTTCTTCGGGCATTGCGGCCTGGTAGCCGTTGATGCTGTCGATCACCACGGTCTTGATCCCGCGCTCGTCGACGCAACGGCGCACGCGGTGCGAGAACTCGCCGGGCGACAGCTCAGCGGCGTCCACCTGCTCGATCAGCAGGTTGCCGGTTTCCTGTAGCGCCGCCAGGTCGATGCCCATGTTTTTCATGCGTTCGAACAGCAGCCCCAGTTCTTCATCGAAGATAAACAGCGCGGCTTTTTCACCACGGGCCACGGCGGCGGCGGCGAAGATCATCGAGATCAGCGACTTGCCGGTACCGGCCGGGCCGAGGATCAGGCTGCTGGAGCCGGTTTCGATGCCGCCGCCCAACAGTGAATCCATGGCAGGAATGCCGCTGGTCAGGGTCTGGCGGAGATAGCCACCGCGATGCTCGGCCGCCACCAGACGCGGGAACACGTGCACGCCGCCTTGCATGATGGTGAAGTCGTGGAAGCCGCCACGGTACTTCTGGCCGCGGTATTTCACCACCCGCACCCGGCGCCGTTCGGCGCCGTAGTTGGGGGTCAGTTCTTCCAGGCGAATCACGCCGTGGGCCACACTGTGCACGGTTTTATCGAGGGATTCGGTGGTCAGGTCGTCCAGCAGCAGCACGGTGGCGTCGTAGCGCACAAAGTAGTGCTTGATCGCGAGGATCTGCCGGCGATAACGCAACGAGCTTTGTGCCAGCAGGCGGATTTCCGAGAGGCTGTCGATAACCACGCGGGTCGGCTTGACCCGTTCCACCACCTCGAAGATCTGGCGGGTGGCTTCACCCAGTTCCAGGTCGGAGGAGTACAGCAGGCTCTGCTGGTGCTCGGCGTCGAGCAGGCTTTCCGGCGGGGTCAGTTCGAAGATATGGATATTGTCATCCAGGTCCCAGCCGTGGGACTTGGCGCCCTGGCGCAATTCGCGCTCGGTTTCGGAGAGCGTGATGTACAGCGAGCGCTCTCCGGCTTTTGCCCCGGCCTGCAGGAAGTGCAGGGCGACCGTGGTTTTACCGGTGCCAGGCTCACCTTCCAGCAGGAACAGGTGGCTACGCGAAAGCCCGCCGGAAAGAATGTCATCAAGACCTTCGATGCCGGTGGCCGCTTTTTCGGATAACTGCGCGTTGGATGTAGACAAGAAGTGCCCTCAGGTCACATACGAGTAGAGGATGCGCGCCGTTGATATCGGAGCGCCATACTCTCTTGACCGTAGCGCTTTGCCACGGTTCCAACCTGTTGCCAAAACTACAGACCCTGCTGGAGTGCGGGGTCATCCGGATTCTGCTGTTCAAGCTGGGCGAGCAGCACTTGCACGTTCTGCAACTGGCCGCTTTCTTTCCAGTAGTTGATCAGCAGCACGCGCGCCTTGCGATTGGCCGGGTGGCGCTGAAGGATTTCTTCCAGCTGGCGCTGGGCAGCTTCCTGTTCATGCTGGGCGTGCAGGGTGGTGGCCAGGTCGTAGCGGTAATCCTGGTTGTCCGGCTCAAGTTCCACCGCCTTGGACAAGCCGAGCAGCGCATAGGGGCGCTCGCCATGGTGCAGCAGCCACATGCCCAGGGCGTGTTGCAGGTAGGCCGACTCGGGGTGCGCCGCCAGTTGCCGCGCCAGCAGTTGGCGGGATTCGTCGGTCTTGCCTTGTTTGTCGAGCAATTCGATCTGCGCCACCCCGGCTTGCAGGTTATCGGGTTGCAGGCGCATGGCCTGTTCCAGCGCATTTTGCGCGTCGGGCAGCAGGGCGCTGTGGATATACAGGCGCGCCAGTTGAATCCAGCCCTCGGCCGTTTCCGGCTGCGCCTTGAGCGTCTTTACGAACTCATCCAGCACCTGCTGCAACGGGCCGAAGTACAGGCCCAAGGTGTCGGGGGACAGCCCGAGCAAGGCATTGGCAGCGGCAAACCGTACGCCCTGGTCGGGATCATCCAGCGCCGGGCCAAGCAGCAGCGTGCGCTGGCCACTGGGCACCAGGCCGACGATGCTGTGAATGGCAGCCTCGCGCACCAGCGGTGACTCGCTGGCCAGGTCTTTATCCGCCAGTTTCAAGGCCTGGGGGCTGGGGTAGTTGGGCAATTCGGCGTGCAGCGCGGCGCGGCGTTCGGGCGACAGGTCCGGGCGGCCCAATTGCTGGTACAGCACACGGGCCGCGCCGGGCTCGCCGTTATGCGCCTGTTTCAGGGCTTTGGAGTAACCGTGGGCAATGGCCGGCGGCACGGCCACCGGGGTGGCGCGGGAGAAATACCAGGTGAGCAGCACAATAAACAACAGGGCGCACAGGCCGACGATGGCGTAACGGCGTGACTTTGACATGCAGGCGTCCAGCAAGAGCAAAGCCGTCAGCTTCGGTCAGACCAGGGCAGGTGTCAAACCCGCATCAGGTCAGCACGTAGTCCACCGGTTCGAGGGCCGGCGGCAAATCGGTTTCGCCCAGCGCCGCGAGCACTTCGCGCTCCAGGGTGCGCAGCAGGGCATTGCACGGCAGGTCGTTTTCATCGAAGCCAAACGGATCTTCGAGGTCATCGCCGATCTCATCCAGGCCAAAGAAGGTGTAGCTGACGATGGCGGTGAACACTGGTGTCAGCCAGCCCAGGGGTTCGGCCATGGCGAACGGCAGGAGGATGCAGAACAGGTAGATGGTGCGATGCAGCAACAGGGTGTAGGGGAAGGGCAGCGGCGTGGTCTTGATTCGCTCACACGCAGCCTGCACCTGGCTGAGGCTGACCAGCCGCGCTTCCAGCTGGGTATAGCGCCATTCACTGAGTACGCCTTGCTCGGTCAGCGCGGAAAACCGCGCGCCTACCTGTTGCAGCACGTTGTCCGGCAGGTTGGGGTGGTGTTTGTCCACCGCCGCCCATGGCGTGATCGCCCGGGCTTCGTCTTCATGGCGCAAGCGTGCGATCAGGCCGTGGGCAAAACCGCACAGGGCGCGCAGCAGGCCGGCGCGCTCGGCCGGGTCAATGAGCAGTTGGGTTTCGCGGATCAGCGAGCGCACCTCAATGATCATCTGCCCCAACTGCTTGCGGCCCTCCCACCAGCGGTCATAGCAGGCGTTGTTGCGAAAGCTCATGAAGATCGACAGCGACAGCCCGAGCAGGGTGAAAGGCGTAGCGTTGACCTTGGAGAAATACGCCGGGTGCAGGGTCTCGACCAGCACAATCACCGAGGCCAGCAGGGTCACCAGCAGGCTGCGCAGGGCGATGCGTTTGGCGATCGAGCCCTTGAGGGAAAACAGGATGCCGAGCAGGTTGGGTTTGGGACGTACGATCATCGCGGGGCTTCTTTGGTGGCGCAGGCCCACAGGTTAGAAGGCCGCCTGGTTGCCGTCCAATCGCTTGGGCTGACCGGCCGATCAGCGGGATCGATGATTGGCCAAACCAGTCAACGATATTGAAGGCTTTGACCATTGCCGCTAAGCGGCTGCAGAGCGACCATCTGGCCCAATCGTGCACAGTCCAAGGAAACAATAATGCAGATTGAAAACAAGGTATTCCTGGTCAGCGGCGGCGCTTCGGGCCTCGGCGCGGCCACCGCGCAAATGCTCGTAGCCGCCGGTGCCAAAGTGATGCTGGTGGATATGAACGCCGACGCCGTGGCCGCCAAAGCCCGGCAGCTTGGTGACAATGCACGCAGCGCGGTGGCAGACATCAGCCAGGAAGCCGCCGCCGAAGCGGCCGTAAACGCCGCTGTGGAAGCCTTNNCGGCCCCCATGGGCTGGCCAGCTTTGCCCAGGTGATCAACGTCAACCTGATCGGCAGCTTCAACCTGCTGCGCCTGGCCGCAGCGGCGATCGCTGAAACCGAGGCGAATGCCGAAGGCGAGCGTGGCGTGATCATCAACACCGCCTCCGTCGCCGCGTTTGACGGGCAGATCGGCCAGGCCGCCTACGCCGCGTCCAAAGGCGCGATTGCCAGCCTCACCCTGCCGGCCGCGCGTGAACTGGCGCGCTTCGGCATCCGCGTGATGACCATCGCCCCGGGCATTTTCGAAACCCCG
>CXWL01011528.1_pt1 | contig 13636 bp, 15 predicted proteins | sample 590931 | NCBI WGS metagenome assembly CXWL01 (sample SAMEA3498368, study PRJEB10139) | groundwater metagenome | biome: water well; material: biofilm material | place: Germany | collected 2015-04-27 | reverse complement strand
TTGTTCACCAACATCCCGGTCTTCAAATCGATCTACAACAGCGTCAAGAAGGTCTCCGACACGCTGTTCTCAAGCAATGGCAATGCTTTTCGCACGGCCCTGCTGGTTCAGTACCCGCGCACGGGTGCCTGGACCATCGCGTTCCAGACCGGTACGCCAACCGGCGAGGTGGCCATGCATTTGGGCCTTGACATGGTCAGCGTTTACGTCCCCACCACGCCCAATCCCACCAGCGGGTTTTTTCTGATGGTTCCCCGCGCTGACGTGATCGAACTGACCATGTCGGTCGACGAAGCGCTGACCTATGTCATTTCCATGGGATCCGTCGCCCCTGTCGTGGCGGAGTCCGCTGCCAATTGACCCCCCCCAAAAACTTCTTCCTGGTAAATCTCGCCGCCGTCACCGGTGGCGTTTTGAAAGCTCTTTATGGCGATGCGTTCTCACTATTGCGGTCTTGTGACCGAAACCCTCTTGGGCCAGACTGTTTCACTGTGCGGTTGGGTCAATCGCCGCCGCGACCACGGTGGCGTGATCTTCGTGGACTTGCGGGACCGAGAAGGTTTCGTTCAAGTGGTGTGTGACCCGGATCGTGCCGAGATGTTCAAGGTCGCCGAAGGCGTGCGCAACGAATTCTGCATGCAAGTCAAGGGCTTGGTGCGCGCGCGTCCCCAGGGCACGACCAATGACAACCTCAAGAGCGGTAAGGTGGAGGTGCTGTGCCACGAGTTGATCGTACTCAACCCCTCGGTCACGCCACCGTTTCAGCTTGATGACGAAAACCTCAGCGAGACCACGCGGCTGACGCATCGGGTGCTGGATTTGCGTCGTCCCTACATGCAGAACAACCTGATGCTGCGTTACCGCGTGGCGATGGAAGTGCGCAAGTTTCTCGACTCCAACGGCTTTGTCGACATTGAGACCCCCATGCTAGGCAAGTCCACGCCTGAAGGCGCGCGGGACTACCTGGTGCCCAGTCGTGTGCACGATGGCCATTTCTTTGCGTTGCCGCAGAGCCCGCAGTTGTTCAAACAGCTTCTGATGGTGGCCGGCTACGACCGCTACTACCAGATCACCAAGTGTTTCCGCGATGAGGACCTGCGGGCTGATCGTCAGCCCGAGTTCACCCAGATCGATATTGAGACCTCGTTCTTGAGCGAGCAGGAAATTCGCGACATGTTCCAGGGCATGATCACCACGGTCTTCAAGACCACCCTGAACGTGGACTTGGGCGAGTTTCCGGTCATGGCCTATTCAGAGGCGATGCACCGTTATGGTTCGGACAAGCCTGATCTACGTGTCAATCTGGAGTTCACCGACCTGACCGACGTCATGGCGGATGTCGATTTCAAGGTGTTCTCGGGCGCCGCCACCATGAAGGGTGGGCGGGTGGTCGGATTGCGCATTCCCGGTGGCGCGCGGGAGACCGGCGGCCTGACCCGCGGTGAAATCGACGCTTACACCGAATTCGTCAAGATCTATGGCGCCAAGGGCCTGGCCTATATCAAGGTCAACGAGCTGGCCAAGGGCCGTGACGGCTTGCAGTCACCGATCGTCAAGAACCTCCATGACAAGGCCATTGCCGAAGTGCTGGCGCGTTCCGGTGCGCGCGATGGTGACCTGATCTTCTTTGGCGCCGACAAGGCCAAAATCGTCAATGACGCCATCGGCGCGCTGCGCATCAAGATTGGGCACAGCGAATTTGGCAAGAAGAACGGCCTGTTCGAACACTCCTGGCGTCCGATGTGGGTGGTCGATTTTCCGATGTTCGAGTTTGACGAAGTGGCACACCGCTACTCGGCGGTGCATCACCCCTTTACAGCGCCCAAGGAGGGTCACGAGGACTGGATGGTCACGGCACCCGAGAAATGTATCTCTCAGGGCTACGACATGGTCTTGAACGGTTGGGAAATGGGTGGTGGTTCGGTGCGTATCCACCGTGCCGACGTGCAACAAAAGGTCTTTGACGCGCTCAAGATCACCCCGGAAGAGGCACAGGACAAATTTGGTTTCCTGCTCGACGCCCTACAGTACGGCGCGCCGCCCCACGGCGGACTGGCGTTTGGCCTGGACCGGATCGTCACCCTGATGACGGGCGCGGACTCCATTCGCGACGTGATCGCCTTCCCCAAGACCCAGCGTGCCCAATGCTTGTTGACGCAAGCGCCCAGTCCGGTGGACGAAAAGCAGTTGCGCGAGTTGCACATCAAGCTACGCACCACAGACCTCACAAAGGCTGCCTGACGGCATTGAGGCAGAATGAAAGGGCGCCACTCAAGCGCCCTTTTTTTTGCCGCGTCCGCCAGGGCGCATCTATCCGATGTGATGCAATGGCCTACAAGATTCCCCAATCGGTGCTGGTGGTGATTCACACGCCGGGGCTCGACGTGCTGTTGATCAAACGCGCCGACGCGGACGACTTCTGGCAGTCGGTCACCGGCAGCAAGGACAGTGCGCGGGAGATTTATCGCGAAACCGCCCAGCGCGAGGTACTGGAAGAGACTGGCATCGATTGCCGCCCCGGCAGCGCGCTGGCCGACTCGCTGGTCGACTGGCAATTGGAAAACGTGTACGACATCTATCCGCGCTGGCAATACCGCTATCCACTGGGCGTGACGCGCAACACCGAGCATTTGTTTGGATTGGTGGTGCCTGGCTCCACTGTGGTGACGCTTGATGCGCGCGAGCATACGGCCTACCAGTGGTTGCCTTACCGCGATGCGGCGGACCGGTGCTTTTCTTCCTCCAATGCCGAGGCGATACTCATGCTGCCGCGCCTGGGCGCGAGCAGGGGGCCGTTGTGAATATTGTCCGAGTCGCCACCTACAACATCCACAAGGGTGTGCAAGGCATGGGGCCCCGGCGTCGCCTTGAGATACACAATCTCGGTCATGCGGTGGAGCAGCTCGACGCGGACATCGTCTGCCTACAGGAAGTCCGCAAGCACCACCGGGGTGAGGAAGCGCATTTCACCCGTTGGCCCGAGTTGCCGCAGGCCGAGTTTCTGGCGCCCGAGGGCTACGAGGCGATTTACCGCACCAACGCCTATACCCGTGACGGCGAACACGGCAACGCGCTGCTGTCGCGCTGGCCGGTGTTGTCGCACCAGCATGAGGACATGTCGGACCATCGATTTGAACAGCGTGGCTTGCTTCATGCCGAGGTGATGCTGCACGGCTGCATGGTGCATGTGGTGGTGGTGCACCTGGGGCTGATCAAGGCCAGCCGGGCGCGACAGGTGGCACAGTTGCGCGGCTTCATCGAGCGAGAAGTTCCGGCTGGCGCGCCCTTGTTCGTGGCGGGTGACTTCAACGATTGGGGCAACTCGGTGCGCCGGACACTGGCCGATTTTGGCTTGGACGCCTTCGATGGAGAGCGCCATCCGACCTTTCCCGCGCGACTGCCGCTGGCGCAACTGGACTACGTGTTTGCCAGGGGGCTTACACCCGTTGGCGTGCACGTTCCGCGGGGGCGGGCGTGGTGGCGTATGTCCGACCATTTGCCCCTGATTGCCGAGTTCAGCTTGCCAGGAGCAACTTGATGCGGTCGAGCGCTTTTCAGCTCAGGGCGGACCATCAAGTCAAATTGCTGGAAGGCAGTCAGGCGTATTTCCCGGCGCTGGTGCAGGTGATCGACCAGAGTCAGCATGAAGTGCGGATGGAGACTTACATCTTCGACCTCACCGGAACCAGCCAAGGGGTGGCCGAGGCGCTGGAGCGTGCAGCGCAACGTGGCGTGGCGGTTTTTCTGGTGATGGATGGGGTCGGCACACCGGCCCTGCCGCCGCAGTGGGTGACCCGTTTTGAAGCCGCTGGGGTGCAGTGGCGAATCTTCTCACCGCTGGGGCGCCTTGGCCTGTTGATTCCGAGTCGCTGGCGACGCCTGCATCGTAAATTGTGCGTGGTCGATGGCCAATCGGCGTTCTGCGGTGGCATCAATATTCTGGACGACTTCTTCGACCCCAACCATGGGCCGCTGGTGGCACCACGTTTTGACTTCGCGGTGTGGGTCACGGGTCCGCTGGTTCAGTCGGCCCATGAAGCCTGCGCCCAGTTCTGGTGGCGACAGCAAGCCGCCCGCACCGCGCGCAGTGCCCAGTTCGTGTCTGCCTGGCACGCGCTGCAGGAAGCGGTTGCGCAGGGGACGCGAGCGGCCACGCCTGTCTCCGACGCCAGCAGTGGTGTGGGCACCGGTGAACTCCCGGGCGCCGGCACACTGGCTGAACTGGTGCTGCGGGACAACTTGCTCAATCGCAGCCGAATCGAGCGTGCCTACCGCCGCGCGATTGGCGAGGCGCGTCATGACATCATCATTGCCAACGCCTACTTTGTGCCGGGCGGCAAGTTGCGCAAGTCATTGATACATGCCGCCACGCGCGGGGTTCGTGTTCGCTTGCTGTTGCAAGGACGTTATGAGTACTTCATGCAGTACCACGCTGCCCGGCCGGTCTATGGTGCCTTGCTCGCGGCCGGGGTCGAGATTCACGAGTATTCGGCCAGCTTCCTGCATGCCAAAGTGGCGGTGATTGATGGTCATTGGGCCACGGTCGGATCATCCAACTTGGATCCCTTGAGTTTGCTGCTGGCGCGCGAGGCCAATGTAGTCGTGGACGACCGCCAGTTTGCGGCGACCCTGCAAGCGCGCCTGGAGCGGGCCATGGCCGAGGACGGGCGGCGCGTTGACCCACAGGTCTATGCCAACCGACCCTGGCAACAGCGCGTCCTCGATCAACTGGCCCATGGCCTGATGCGTGGACTCTTGTTTCTGAGCGGAAAGCGCTATTGATTTAATAGCACAAAGTGACCGTGTCGCATGGGAAAACGATGAAAAACCTTACTACGCAATCGCTGGTACTATTTGGCGATGTTAATGAAGACTCAAACTGCCATGAACCCACTTGATGCCGACGAGGGCACGCCCGTGTCCGTCAAGATTCGCGAGCGGCTGGTGGCCGCCCGCAAGCGCTACCACGCCAATGACAACATTGCCGATTTCATTCAACCCGGCGAGCTCGAAGCGTTGCTGGATGAAGTCGAGGTCAAGATGCAGGCGGTGCTCGACAGCATGGTGATCGACACCGAGCGCGACCACAATACTGATAAGACCGCACGGCGTGTGGCCAAGATGTACCTCAAGGAGGTGTTCAATGGTCGTTATGCGAAGGCGCCCAGCATCACCGAATTCCCCAACGCCGAGCATCTTAACGAACTGATGATCGTCGGGCCGATCACGGTGCGCAGCGCCTGCAGCCATCACCTGTGCCCGGTGATTGGGCAGATCTGGATCGGCGTGTTGCCCAACGAACATACCAACGTGATCGGCCTGTCCAAGTACGCGCGCCTGGCGGAGTGGGTGATGGGACGCCCGCAGATTCAGGAAGAAGCAGTGGTGCAACTGGCTGATCTGATCCAGCAAAAGACGCAACCCGATGGCCTGGCCATCGTGATGGAGGCCAGCCACTATTGCATGAGCTGGCGCGGCGTCAAGGACATGGACAGCAAGATGATCAACTCGGTGATGCGCGGCAGCTTTCTCAAGGACCCCAATCTGCGGCGCGAGTTTCTGTCCCTGATTCCCAAGAGAGGTTAGCCATGTTGGTACGTTTGCTCTACGCCAGTCGCGCCATTGATACCAGCGAGGCGGCGATCGAGGCGATTCTGGCCCAGTCGCGCCAGCACAATCCCGAGTGCGGCATCACCGGCATTCTCTGTTACGGCGGGGGCGTTTTCTTGCAGGCGATCGAGGGTGGCCGCATGGCCGTCAGTGAGCTCTACAGCCATATCCAGAAGGACGTTCGCCACTCGGAAGTGGTGCTGCTGCACTACGAAGAGATCCTGGAGCGCCGTTTCGGGGGCTGGACCATGGGCCAGGTCAATATGTCCAAGATCAACGCCACGATTCTGCTCAAGTACCTCGAGAAGCCGGTGCTGGACCCGTACTCGGTATCCGGCAAGGTCTCGCTTGCCTTGCTCGAAGAGCTGATGGCCACCGCCTGCATCATCGGCCGAGCCTGAGCACCGCTGGAGGATGCCAGCCTCAGCGTTTGCGCTGGTTGTCCTGGCCGGCTTGATTCACGCCAGTTGGAACATCGCCGCCAAGAAGGCCGGTGGTGACGCGCGCTTTGCCTGCTTCACGGGCCTGGTGATGATGGTCTTCTGGGCACCTTTGGGTCTGTGGCTGGGCTGGCAACAGGTGCCGCTGTGGGGCGCCGCCCAATGGAGCCTGATTGTTGTCAGCGGCATCTTGCACGTGCTGTATTACATCGTCTTGCTGCGCGGTTATCGCCGCGCCGATCTGACCGTGGTTTATCCGTTGGCGCGCGGTTCCGGCCCCCTGTTGTCTTCGCTGGTGGCGGTGGTGTTTCTGGGTGAGCAACTGTCGGCCCTGGGGGCGGTCGGTGTGTTGGGCGTGGTGCTGGGTGTCTTCTACATTGCTGGCGGACCGGGCCTGTTCAGAGCCGCACACGACCCGGCGCAACGGGAGCGGATGCTCAAGGGTGTGCGCTACGGTCTCGTCACGGGCGCTTTCATCGCCAGCTACACCGTGGTGGACGGCTACGCGGTCAAGTGGATGCTGATGTCGCCCATCCTGATCGATTACTTTGGCAATTTCGTGCGCTTGGTGTTCCTGCTGCCATCCGTGCTGCGCGACCGCGCCACCGCGTCCATTTTGTGGTCACAGCAGTGGAAGTACGCTCTGGTGGTGGGCATTATCAGCCCGGTGTCCTATGTCTTGGTGCTGTATGCCGTTCAAGTCGCACCCCTGAGCCATGTCGCGCCGGCGCGTGAGGTCTCGATGTTGTTCGCAGCCTTGCTGGGTGGGCAATTGTTGGGCGAGGGAGATCGTTGGGCCCGTGTCGGCGGCGCGACCCTGATCGCGGCTGGTGTGATGGCGTTGGCGCTGGGCTGAGCGCTGGCGGTGATCGTCTGGTCTGACCCGCAAGGTCTCAGGTTTTCGGCAGAACTGTCTCTTGCAGTTTGATCGCAAGTTGCGAAATGGCCAGCCCAGCCGGGCAACCGGGCGTGTTCTGCATCATCAACTGACGCCGCATAACCGCTTGGCGAACCATCGGATCGGCGGGAATATCGCCAAGGTGCACCAGCCGCACCGGTCGGCCGGGTTCGGTGACCACGAAACGGTCCACCACTTGCTGCAATTGCGTTGTGATGGCACGGCCATCCCCGAGTCGCGCGGTCTGGTTGACGATCAGCCGCAAGGTCTGGCGCTTCTGTTGGCCAACCAATACCTTGATGGTGGCGTAGGCGTCCGTCAGCGAAGTCGGCTCGGGGGTCGCTACCACCAGTACTTCGGACGCCAGCGATACGGCGAACAGCACCACGTCTGAAATACCGGCGCCGGTGTCGAGCAGCACGACATCGTAGTGCGGCACCAAGCCATCCAGGATGCGAATGAAATCGTCGCGCACTTCCGGCGTCAGACGGGAATATTCGACCATTCCGGAGCCCGCCAGCAGTACCGAGAAGCCACCCGGCGCCTTGATGATGGCGTCGGCCAGTTTGGCCTTGCCGGTGAACACGTCGTGCAGGGTGATCTTGGGGTAGAGGTTGAGCACGACGTCCAGGTTGGCCAAGCCAAGGTCAGCGTCCAGAACCAGCACTTTGAGCCCCTGCTTGGCCAGCGCGGCAGCCAGATTGGCCGACACAAACGTCTTGCCAACGCCACCCTTGCCGCTGGTGACCGCCACGACCTTTCCGAGCGGCTTGAGCGGCACGCTGGCAATGGATCTTGGTACATCACTCATCAATTGACCCTTTTTTTGTTCCGACATGACTGGGGTACAAGCTGGACTTCACTGGAACTTGCGTGCCGCGGCGGCGCTTTGTTTACCGACCGTGGTGTCACTGGCCAGGCTCTCGATCCATGCCGGTTCGCCCAAGGCGAGGTGGCCAAACAGCAGATGCTTCTCCTCGGCACTGACGGAGACCACCGGTTGTTGGTCAATGAACACGCGGTTTCGACCTTCCGCCTTGGCGCGATAGAGTTGCACGTCGGCGCGTTCGGTCCATAAGTTGCTGGTTGAACGAACCCATTCGGGCGCGTAGGCGCCGCCAACGCTGACAGTGATCTTGACCGTGACCGTGGGTGCGATGGTGATCACCAGGGTCTCCACCGCCAGACGGATGCGTTCAGCCACCGTCTCTCCATACGAGACCTGGCAGTTGGGCATGACCACGGCAAATTCTTCCCCGCCGTAGCGGGCCACTGTGTCCATGGGACGCACACAAGCGGCAAGGCACTTGCCCACCGCCTGCAGCACGTGGTCGCCGGCGAGATGTCCGTGTGTGTCATTGATCTTCTTGAAGTGATCGATGTCGAGCATCAGCAACAGGGCCGATTCGCCAGAGCGCGCCACCACATCAATCGAGCGTTCCAGAACGGCGCGAAAATGGCGCCGATTGGCCAGGCCGGTCAATGGGTCCTTCAGGGACAGCTCGCACAAGGCGTCGATCACGGCCTGAAGGTAGGCCGTCGGGGAGTCGACCAGTTTGGGTAAGTTGGCGCTGTCTCCGCCATGCTCCAGCAGGGCGCGTGCGTCGTCGAGCCGCAAGGCATGCGGATCTACCAGAGAGCTTGCAGTCGCGATCGCCATGGAGGAAAGTGGGTTGTAGGCGACCAAAGTCTAACAGTATCGGTTTGCCGCCATGCCACAAAATCAGCCCGATTGTGACCGCAGTACTGGCCTTTGCGCGCCAGCCAAGATCAATGCCGGTTAGCGCAGACCGGGCAGTTGGGTTGGCGCGGCAGGCGCATTTCGGTGAACGACATGTGTCGCCCGTCGACCAACACCAAACGCCCCGCCAGGCTCTGGCCGGCACCGCTGAGCAGCTTGAGCGCCTCGGCCGCCTGCATGGAGCCGATGATGCCCACCAGCGGGGCAAAGACGCCCATGGTGGCGCAAAGTGTTTCCTCAAACGTGGTGTCCGGCGGGAACACGCAGGCATAACACGGCGAGTTCGGGTCGCGTGGGTCGTAAACACTGATTTGGCCGTCAAATCGAATCGCGGCGCCGGACACCAGGGGCTTGTTGTGGCTGACGCAAGCGGCATTGATGGCCTGCCGGGTGGCGAAGTTGTCGCTGCAATCAAGCACCACATCGGTCTGGCTCACCAACTGATCCAGCATCGCCGCGTCGGCTCGCGTTGCCACTGGGGTTACTTGCACTTCGGGATTGATGGCGTCAATGGCGCGCCGCGCCGACAGCACCTTTTCTTGGCCGAGTTGCGCCATGGTGTGGATAATTTGGCGCTGAAGATTGGTCAAGTCGACCGTGTCATGATCGACCAAGGTGATGTGCCCCACGCCGGCCGAACCGAGGTACAGCGCCACCGGCGAGCCAAGGCCACCCATGCCGACCACCAGAACTCGACCCTGTGTGATGCGTTCCTGACCGTCAATCCCGATTTCGTTGAGCAGGATGTGGCGCGAGTAGCGCAGTAGCTGGTCGTCCGTCATGGGCGCCGCTTCAGTTCTCTTTTTTCTCGTCCACGCGTTCCGTCATGGTCTTGCTAACCACCACCGGGCGACCCTTGAGCTGGTTGATGGCCTGGGCCAACTGGAAGTCCTTGTCCGTGCCGTACTCNNCCTTGACCGCTGGTGAGGTGTTTTTCCAGATCGGCTTCACGCGTGCGCAGGGCAGCGAACAGGTTGCCCTCTTCGGTCTCATCGATCATCACGTCTGGCACGATGCCCTTGGCCTGAATCGACCGACCACTGGGGGTGTAATAGCGGCTGGTGGTGAGTTTCAATGCGGCCGTCGGGCAGTTGTCCATGCGGTAAGCGGAATCCAGACACACTGCGGTTTGCACCGAGCCTTTGCCAAAGGTCTGGTTACCCAGCACGGTGGCGCGTTTGTGGTCCTGTAGGGCGCCGGCCACGATTTCGCTGGCGGAGGCCGAGCCCTCGTTGACCAACACCACCAAAGGCACTTTCTTGATCGCGGCGGGCAGACGCCTGAGCGCGTCGGGGCCGCCCCGGCGTTGGTAGAAATCAGGCGAGGCCTTGTAGGTGAACTTGCTCTCGGTCAACTGGCCATTGGCCGATACCACGGTGACGTTGTCCGGCAGGAACGCGGCCGACACCGCCACCGCCGCATCCAGGTAGCCACCTGGGTCGTTGCGAAGGTCGAGTACCAAGCCCTTGAGTTGGGGTTCTTGTTTGTAAATCTCGTCGATCTTGCGAACGAAATCCTCCACCGTGCGTTCCTGGAACTGGCTGAGGCGAACCCAGGCATAGCCCGGTTCGATGACTTTGGCGCGAACCGACTGGGTGCGAATCTCTTCGCGAATGATGGTCACCGGGAAGGTGCGGTTGTCGCCCTTGCGAAAAATTGTCAGCACGACCTTGGTGTGCGGCTCGCCGCGCATGCGCTTGACACTTTCGTTGAGTGTCAGACCCTTAACCGCCGTGTCGTCGATGCGGGTGATCAGGTCGTTGGGTTTCAAGCCAGCGCGGTAGGCGGGAGACCCTTCAATCGGCGAGACCACCTTGATCAAGCCGTCTTCCTGGGTAATCTCGATGCCGACGCCGACGAACTTCCCAGTCGTGCCCTCGTTGAACTCTTTCAGCGACTTCTTGTCCAGGTAAACCGAATGGGGGTCCAGGCTGGAGACCATGCCAGCGATGGCGTCGGTGATCAACTTCTTGTCGTCAACCGGTTCGACGTAATTGCTCTTGATCATGCCAAACACGCTGGCGAGCTGTTGCAGCTCTTCCAGCGGCAAGGGGGCCAAGGTCCCGCGCGCCACGGTTTGCAGCGAGACTGTGGTCAACGCGCCAGCCAGCACGCCCACCGACACCCAACCGGCAATTTTCAAGTTCTGGCCCATAAGCGATCCTGTTTCAAACCAATATACACCTTGGAGGCGATTCCAGTCACCTGGTTCCCGCAATTCCTCAGGCCTTGCCTTGTGACGCGACGGCTGCCGCGGCGCGGGCGGCGGCCTCGGCGTCGCCCAGGTAGTAGTGGCGTATTGGTTTGAGGTCGGCGTCGAGTTCGTAGACCAAGGGAATGCCATTGGGGATGTTCAGGCCCACGATGTCGGCGTCCGAGATGTTGTCGAGGTACTTGACGAGGGCTCGAATCGAGTTGCCATGCGCCGCCACGACCACTCGTTTGCCGGACTTGATGGCGGGTGCCAAGGCCTCGTTCCAGAATGGCATGACGCGTTCAACCGTGTCCTTGAGGCATTCGGTCAGCGGCACTTGTTCGGGTTTGAGCTTGGCGTAACGCGGGTCGCTGCGCTCGCAACGCGGGTCGCTGGCCTCCAGCGCTGGCGGCGGGGTGTCATAGCTGCGGCGCCATACCAGCACCTGGTCGTCGCCGTACTGCTTGGCCACTTCGGACTTGTTCAGGCCCTGCAGGGCGCCATAGTGGCGCTCGTTGAGTCGCCAACTGTTGACCACCGGCAGCCAAGTGCGGTCCATTTCGTCCAGCACATGCCACAGGGTGCGCGTGGCGCGCTTGAGCACGCTGGTGTAGCAAACATCGAATTCGTAGCCCTCGGCCTTGAGCAATCGGCCCGAGGTCTTGGCCTGTTCGATCCCGGTGGCGGTCAAATCGACATCGGTCCAGCCGGTAAAGCGGTTGTCGAGGTTCCAGGTGGACTCTCCGTGACGGATCAATACGAGCTTGTACATGGTGTCTTGGGTGGCGGGCTAAGGTTGGCGAGTGGGTGCGCCGCGTGCGAACCGGCCAGAAATGGGCGCTTCGCACGGGGCAAACCCCACCATTCTAAAATGGACGGTTTTATCCGTGGCTCATTACAAGGAACAAAGTGAAATTTATTTTGGACAACTGGATGCTGATGTCGGTCGCTTTGGCCTCCGGGGGCATGTTGCTGTGGCCGTTGCTCAAAGGCGCCACAGAGGGTGGCTTGACCACTACCCTGGCAGTGCAATTGATCAACCGTGAAAAAGCGGTCGTGGTGGACGTGTGTGAGTCCGAGGAATTTGCCGCCGGTCACGTAGGCGGTGCCAAGCACATTCCCCTCAACCAGCTTGAGGCGCGATTACCCATGGTGGTCAAGAACAAAACCCTGCCGTTGATATTGGTGTGCCAGACCGGTGCCCGTTCCGGGCGAGCCCTGGGCATTGCCAAGAAGCTGGGCTACGACAAGGCCCAATCGCTGGGTGGCGGCCTGGTTGCCTGGAAACGCGCTAACCTGCCGATCGAAAAGGCGTGAGCGACTTTGCGACGCCTGGTCGCCGGTCTGCCCTTGAAATCCGATTCTGAAAGCCCATCCATGCAATCCGTCAAGATGTACACCACCGCAGTCTGCCCTTACTGCGTGCGTGCCAAGCAAGTTCTCAAGTCCAAGGGGGTCGAGCGCATCGAGGAGATTCGTGTCGACACCGATCTGGCGCAACGCGACAGCATGGTGAGTCTCACCGGGCGGCGGACGGTGCCACAAATCTTTATCGGGCAAACCCATGTCGGGGGCTGCGACGACTTGATCGCTCTGGACGGCAGGGGTGAACTGCTGCCCCTGCTCCATGCGGCATGACGCCGAGCCGACCACTTCTGGAATTCGGGCCACCTGCCCGCACCTGAGATAATGCGCGATTAATCCAATCACGTGCCCGCTACGGAGCTTCCAGCAGCGGGTTTTATTTTGACCCGAAAGACCACCATGGCAGATCAAGAGACTCCCGTTTTCCAGATTCAACGCGTCTACCTCAAGGAAGCATCGCTGGAGCAACCCAATTCGCCAGCGATTCTGTTGGAGCAGGAAGCTCCGACCGTTGACATCCAACTTGGCGTCAACGCCGCGCCAGTTGCCGAAGGCATTTTCGAAGTCAGCGTGCGCGCCACGGTGCAAACCAAGATCAAGGACAAGACGGTGTTCCTGGTTGAGGCTACCCAGGCCGGCATTTTCGAGATTCGCAATCTCGCGCCCGAGCAGATGTCCCAAGTGATGGGCATTGCTTGCCCGCAAATCGTCTACCCGTACCTGCGCGGCAACGTCGCCGACCTGATTCAGCGCGGTGGCTTCCCCCCAGTGCATCTGGCTGAAATCAACTTCCAGGCGATGTACGAACAACAGCAAGCGCAACTGGCCAGCCAGGCGCAAGCCGAAGCACCGGTTACGCAGTAACGCCGAACAAACCGGGACGCCAAACCGTGTGGCGGATCCAGTGAAGATCCTCGTGCTGGGTGCGGGGGCTTGGGGCACCGCCTTGGCTATCAGCGCGGCGAGCCAGCCGCCTGGGCGCCATGCCGTGACCTTGTGGACGCGGGATGAGGCCATGGCCGCCAGCNNTCAGTCTGCCGCCTGAACTACTCGTCAGCGCGGCGGCGCCCGATCAATTGGCCGCTTTGGCCAGCGCCACGGATATGGTGGTGATCGCCACGCCCATGGCGGCGCTGCGGCAAATGTTGTACGCGGTGCGCACCTGTAGCGTCCCCGTGGCATGGCTCTGCAAGGGTTTCGAGCCCCCGGTGGCGGGATCGGCGGGCCTGTTGGGGCACGAAATACAAGCCCAGGTTGCTCCACAATTGATAGCGGGCGTGCTCAGTGGACCGAGCTTTGCGCAAGAGGTGGCGCGCGCGCAGCCGACTGCGCTGGTGGCCGCCAGCGCCCATGCGGCGGTGCGCGAGGCCCTGGTGGCCGCCTTTCAC
>CXWL01005367.1_pt1 | contig 13636 bp, 11 predicted proteins | sample 590931 | NCBI WGS metagenome assembly CXWL01 (sample SAMEA3498368, study PRJEB10139) | groundwater metagenome | biome: water well; material: biofilm material | place: Germany | collected 2015-04-27 | reverse complement strand
ATGCTCGTTCAGGAATTCCGGTGCAAAAAATGGCTACAGTTTAAGGGGGGAGTGAACGGTTACTCCAAGCTTGCTATCGTAAATTGCCTGAATAGCACCCATACAAAGCACAAACCCGCCCTTGATACTTTGCTAACCTTGCGCTTCCAGCTTTTTGATAAAACGCAATTCTTGACCGGGTGAAGTATACATGTAGTGGCTTTGGGCGTAAACCGGATAGGCAAGGAATAAACGATCAGATTCACAATCTTTCTTAAAAATGATGTTTCAAACATAAAACCTTCCTTGGATTACCTAATACTTGCTTTCAATCTTATCGAGTAAATAATCAGATAACTACTATGCCTGCTGTAAAAGATTTTACGGCAGGCAATTTGATTTGGCTCTATGTGATTTAGAGTGGGTAAAAAATTGTCAAGAAAAATACATTTTAATTGTTGGCAACATAATGAAAATACTAACGCAAAACCAACTCGCAGATTTCCTGTCAACCGGTCTTTTATTAAAGACTATTTTTATGAGAAAAAATAATTTATAGTCAATTAGTTAAACTATTCTGTCGACAATAAATGCTATGAGCAGCATCCCTGAGAATTAACGTAATACACCAGACAGTCAGCATCCTCAAAATAACGCCCCGTTTCATGGTGGGCGAACTTGACTTTTGTTTTACCCACTACGAATCACATAGAGCCTTTGAATTTCTAGATTAACTCATTTTCGTAGGCTGAAATGATCTGAATAATCGTCGATCCCGCAGCTATTGCTTTGGAAGAATTGTTAGTTTCACAGGCCTCTTTCAAATCCTGCAATGCATTTTCCATCTTTACACGCTGCAAAGAACTTAAGCGTAATTCCAGGTCAGGCAGAAAAATATTTGCATACAAGGACACTCTTTCAGAAGCAAGGATCGCCTGATTTTTGTCAACGCCAAATGTTGATTCAATCTGACTTATATTTCTGTTAATTTGACCAATAAGCCCTCTGCTTATTTCGCTGACAATTTCATTTGCAACCACATTCGCCATGTCACCGGTTAATTGCGCTTTGATGCGGCTGTTGCCTGACGGGTTATCCTGAGAAACAAATCCTTCAACAATACGGTAGAAAAACTCTCCTTCAATCTGTTTTTCCCTTGCTTCAGCAACATCGGCATCCCTGTCAGAAATAACCCCTTCGACTTCGCGCAATACTCCAATCAGGAAGGCTCTGATCAGCGGAATGACAATGTTTTCACGTGCTATCGCAACATTAATCCAGTCATTCGCACTTGCTTTATTTAAAGCTTCCCTACCATTCACAAATGCCAGTGTAATCTGATCATCCAAATCCGGGTTACTCCCAGTTTCGAGCGTTTGTTTATCCGCTGTCAGTACTTTGTTTTCCTTGGCTGCAGTACCAATAATGGCCAGATAGGCGGCATACGCGCGATCCCATTCAAGCGCCAGTTCATCTGCCGCCCGATGATCAAAATGATCAGCAACTAATGTTATCCGGTTATAGACAACGAGAGCAAAAACGCGCTGCAATGATTTGTCTATTGCCTGTGCGGCTAATGCAGCTTGATTTCCATTTTTGATAAATTCAATCGCTGTCAATACATCCTGATCGATTGACAATCCATAAGCTTGATCAACAAGCTGAGTCAGTTGCTGCAAATCCCCTGCATACTCTGCCGCAATAGCTTCTGCATTAATGGGGTTTTCTTTTCGCAATACACCGATTGCCTGGAACGATGAAACCGCACCATCAACAATCAAACTTGTATCATTTGCTTTATTATATTTAGCTAAATTAAGTTCGCTTTCATAGCTGTCCAGAATCGCTAAAATAGCTTGACGCGCTTCTGCAGATTTAGGCACACTATTTTCACTGCTTGCACTTTGTAGATTACTTAACGCAGTTTCCAGATTGCTACGTATGCTCGCACCTAAGCGCAGCTCTAGATCCGGCAGAAGGATCTTAGCAAAACTCACCGCTCCTGAAGCCTCTGCCATAGCTTTAACGCGATCTTTGCCAATACTCTCTTCCTGGCCTTTCATTTCACCTTTTATCCGGCCAATTAATCCTTTACTTAGCTCACTAACAATCTCGTCTGCTACGACATCTGAAACATTTCCTGTTAACTGGGCTTTAATCAACGCACTACCCGTTGGATTATCTCGCGAAATCAGTGATTCGATAATACGATAAAAAATTTCGCCCTCTTTCTGTGCTTCACGCGCTTCTTCCAGATCCCCATCCCTATTCGCAATGATGCCTCCTACCTCTCTGAGTACCCCGATGTAATAGGCACGAGCTAGTGACATCCTGATAACGTAACGCTCAACAGCGATGGTAGCAAAATCTTCGGTTGGATTGCTTTTATTCAGTGCTGTTCTAACTCGTGCAAACGATTCATTAATCTGAATATCGAGCCCAGGATTGCTGCCTTCTTCTATAGACTGTCTATCAGCAGTAAGCACTTGATTGGCTCTTGCAACAGTTCCAGTAATCGCTTGAAATGATGCTACCGATTCATCCAGCATTTGAACTAATGCAGCAGACGTTGCAGTCTCAAATTGATCTCGTATAGCTGTAATACGATTCCAAATACTTTGATAAAAGACGCGCTGCAAAGTCTTGTCGATCACCTGAGCTGCCAAGCTTGGCTCATTCTCACTTTTGATTTCTTCAATTGCAGCCAGGATGTCACTATCCAGTTTTAGTGAATTGTCCGTATCAACCTCCTGCACAAGCGTTTGTAGCGCACCGGTATAGGCAGCAGCAATGGCATCTGCATTAATGGGGGATTCTTTTCGAAGCGTTCCAATCGTCTTGAAAGCAGAAACAGCCGTTTCAATTGCCTGGACATTTGATGTCGCAGCAAATACGGCTACATTGCCCATACTGAACGCAATAAAACTTAAACACATAACCAATGAGCTACTCATTGGAATAATGCATTTTTTTAATAAAAACATGATAGAAAACTCCTTTCTAAAATTAATTGATGATAATACGAAATACAATCATAATGATAATCATTCCTGTTTATAAAAGCAAATAAACTTGCCCCGCACTTCTTTGTGTTTGCTAAAAATTAGCAATCAAAGTGGCTCTGATGGCAATCGGAGACCCGGGCGTTATATTGTTATTATTTTGCACCGATGCAAAATATTTGGTATCAAACAAATTCTCAATATTTAACTGAGCACGAACCTGGCTCGTTAGCCGTGCAAATAATGCAGCATCAACACGCGTGAAATCCGGTATTTTGACCTTGTTATCAACCGAAGCAAACATATCGCCACGATAAATCACCCCCAATGCTGCGCCAAAACGGGGGGTAAAATCATATCGGCTCCATACTGAAAACGTATTTCGAGGAAGTTCCGCTACAGTTGCCCCTTTTATTGCGGCATTTGATTGGGTACTGGTAATTTCACCTATCTGATAGGCATAGCCACCCATTACACTCCAGTTTGAAGCCAGTTGACCGTTAAGGCTTACCTCAATACCTTCGGTACGTTGGCCTTTGGTTAAAAAAGTTCGCGTTGAATCGTTTGGGTCAACCGTGATAACGTTTGTACGATCGAGTTGGTATACGGCGCCAGTTAAAGCCAAATCAGGACGTACATCCCATTTAACTCCAGCCTCGAGTGTTGTAAATTTTTCTGGCTTCAGTGTGTCCGTAGTTACGTTTAATGAGGTCAGTTGATCGCCGGCACGTGGAACATAGGCTTGACTGTAGCTTGTATAAAATGAAACGGGTTCGATAGGTTTATAAATCAAGCCAAAACGTGGTGCAATCAAATCATCTCTGGTTTTTAAGTGATCTTTTTGACCATTTTTCTGCCGGAAATCCACTTCAAACAGATCATAGCGTACACCTACAATCGCCTGAAGCTGGGGTATTAATTCAATCTGGTCTTGAATATAGAGTGACGTTACATTAACAATGCTACGATTTAAAGCATCCACATCTCCACCGTCATTTCTGTTTATAAAAGTAATGGGTACATTTGTGATTGGGTTATTTAAAGGAACCGACAAAATAGTACTTGCCCGGTCATTATTAAAAATACCTGTTTCCCGCCTGTTATGGGTTTCCTGACGGCCTACTTCTATACCCGCCACCAGCGTATGCGAAATTGGTCCCGTGTTTAAAGAATAGAGCAGATTCGTCTGATTAAAAACATTCTTGCGGTCTGTTGAGTTGTTATAGGCACTCAGAAACAAATCACCAGAAGGAAAAACCTGGGTATTCGGAAATACATTTTGATAAAACTTATCATAGTCCGCATAAAGTGTCCGGTTTTGCAGCGTAAATCCGTTATCAAATTTATGATCAATCATGGAATTAAACGACAACACTTCGATATTAGCGTTACTGCGCCTGGGATCGCCAAAGAATTGTGCCCTACGAACATCTACAGGACCACCCTGAAATGAAGGAATTCCTCGATCAGCCGTACGATCATCATGAAATCGCTCCATGTTTAAAATTACCTTGGTGCGATGTGTTGGTTTGATAGTTACGGTGGGGGAGACTCCAAGCCGGTTTAAACTGACACCCTCACGAAAGCTGTCAGAATTCTCATACACGGCATTCAAGCGAAATGCAGCCACGTCATTAATGACATGACCCACATCAGCCGTCATTCTTTTTTGATTGAATGACCCGCCCTGAAAAGAGATTTCCCGTATTGGGTCCCAACTGGCCTGCTTCGTGACACGATTGATAACACCACCTGAACCACCACGCCCAAAAATCATGCCATTGGCGCCTTTCAGCACCTCAATCCGGTCAATGTTATAGAGATCACGGTAGAATTCGGCATCATCACGGATGCCATCAATAAAGAAATCCCCTGTTGAGCGATTACCACGAAACACAAGTGCGTCACGATTACCTTCACCTTGTGATACTCCGACACCCGGCACATAACGAACAGCATCACCAATACTCCGGATTGACTGATCCTTAATCAATTCATTGGTTATAACCGATATGGATTGCGGCACATCGCGCAAAAGTGTATTGGTCTTTGTTGCCGTGCTAGTACTAACCGCCGCATAACGATTTGTATTGCTTGCAGTGATTTGTATTGAAGGTAATGTTGTAACTACAGGATCTGTTACTGAAGCAGCTGGTAGTTCCGTAATTGCATAGCCCTCTGCTTGCTGAACCACTTGCAGGCCAGAGCCGATAAGTAATTGATCAAGACCCGGTTTAATCTCAAAACTGCCCGTTAGTCCCTGGGTTGTTTTTGCCTGTAACAGTGCTGGATCAAAGGTAAGCAATATCCCCGCCTGCTGTGAAAACTGATTCAAGGCATCTTGCAATGAACCGGCAGGGATATTATAGGCTCGTGCTGCAGGTGTAGTCATATTTAACGATTCTGCAATACTTGGTTTAGCCAGAAAAATTGTCACAATACCCAAGCTGACTAATACTGCATAAAAATAAATATTTCTTATGGGGTTACGGATAGTCATAATGTGTTAGAGAAAAATAGTTTTTTACAGTTTTTACCAAGCCTCCTAGGATAGTTAGTCAAAGAGCTCACATTACCTTTCCTGCTACCTCGCCTCATCAGGCCGCTGTTTCGCACATACAAGTTGATTGAGAAATAAAATTTTGTAATTGAGATCTTTGTACCAGTGTCTGATCTAGAACCTGTTTAGTATGGCACGCACAAATGCCACATTGTTCTGTAACTCCCAGACAGGCTTTTAAATCTCTCATTCGATCAGCACCCTGATATATCGCTTCGCGTATTGCGCTCTCTGTTACTCCCTTGCAGACACATATATACATATTGAATACCTTAAAACCTATAATCAGAATAAATTTATTTATTACAAAACAAAGATTAAATAATTATTAATAATGAGAATGATTCTTAATTATACCAATCTCTTTATAAATTGCAACTAAATACATCATCCCTTCAAACTAAATTCAGACACCCTGACCTCGACCCCAAGCAAACTTTTATTGGTGCCAATAAAACATCAAAGAAATTAAAGTGATACAATCGTATATCTAAAAAAACCACCACTGCTTGCTAAATACATCGGATTTTGAAATGATTCCCGATTGGTTATTTTTCCCTATCAAGCCACAGCACACTCAGCCAGAGATTCAAAATGCATCAGTTACAATTTCCGGAATTAGATAAGATCAGGCACTTTGTGTTTTGGTAAACATAATGGAGGCAGTTCATGCATAAAGAGCTAAGTAGACTGATGAGTATTTTCAGTATTTTTGTTTTTTTTGTTGCGAGCATCTTAACCACAGTATCTTGTGCAGCAACCATGCCCTTGGTGACAGACCTTCAGATGCAAATAAAAAATCCACCGCAAATATTTAAGGTCGTAGAGCCTCACTTGAGCCAAAAGGGCCGCTTAATTCAGGTGGAATATCTTGGCTACCCCGCATCGCAGGTATTCGACCTGTTATTCGGACCAAGCTGGAAAGATCAGGATGCTGATATTGAGTTCAGAGCCTTGGATGGCTATGTATCGCGAATCGAGATCTCCCGATTTAAGCAGTATCGCGCCTATTTTGTTTTTGGTATTAAAGACAAAACGGAATTTATCGCTGATAATCTTGGTCAAAATGAAAAAAGTATCCCGCTTGGGCCTTATTATCTAATCTGGGACAACATCAATGCACCACAACTTGTAGCAGAAGGAGCTGCTGATTGGCCCTACCAGGTCAATCAAATTTCAATTTCAAAGACCCGCAAACAGGCCTTGCTTCCTGGCGCTCTTTCTCAGACTTATATTGAGCACTCCAATTTGACCCAGAGGCACTGCTTAACATGCCATCAAGTAAATGGCTATGGGGGCGATAAATGGGCTATTAATCTGGCATCTCACATCAAAACAATGAAGGAAAATACTTTTAAGTTGTGGGTCCTAAATCCCGGCGCTCAGAATCCCGGCACCACCATGCCACCTCTTCTTGATGCCATGCCAGAGGCAGAACGCCAGGCGATCGCCGAAAAGATTTATCAGTATCTCCTTGCTTTGCCGGTTGCTATAGATTCAGCCACTAAATAACTTGGTTAATGTTGCGGTAGTAGCCTCTGGCACGACGTTTAGCCCGGATATCTCATGAATTCGCACGATGATCGCGCAGGATATTGGTTTCACAAGGGATTTCTCGAATAAGCAGTGTAGTTATTCATACAAGAGTCAAGTGAGAGCGTGTACAATTCATGAAATATCCGGGTAGATATTGTTATTTTTTTGTCCACTGCCCATTGACTTGAATCCAGGTCCCTGCAGGGACCTTCTTGAATATTTCTTCCGCGTACACTTTTTCAACCTGGTCAATGCTCACGCCTTGTGCGATGGCTTTTTCCTGGTAAATTGCTTTGCGCTTGGCGTTAATGGCGTCAGCTTCTGCCCGAGCGCCAGGATCTTTTGCAACGACATAGCCATTATAACTTTCACCAATTGCTCCCGATGCGCGTAGATTCTCCAAGGTATCGGCCCATGCCGATACCCCACAGAGAGAGAGTGCCAGTAGAATGGCATTCATGATTCCCAATAAGGATTTCGTAACGATCATCTTTGGAATACACTGCATATTATTCTCCTTATCTTATCTGGTATTAGAAGATGCCAGGATTGGCTGCAATATCTTTTTTAGCCTCTTCTTCAAGCTTTACCCGGATGTCAGCATCCAGCTTGATATTGAGGTTAATAGTGATGGGTTCCTGGGGTGCTTCCAATTTGACTGTTGGTGCGCATGCAGTGATTACCAAGCAGCAAAGAAGCAATAATGCCATGACTGTTGTTGTACCTGTCATTCGATCAATTTTGTGCATAATTGCACTCCTTTTCTGATTGGTTTCCAGAGTCACGTTTCAGCCAGAATTCAGTAATGAGCATACTAGTACTTAGTCATTCTTGTTCTGACGGGTATAAACAATTATCCATTTGGCCTGAGCTTGTCGAAGGGCAAGTGGTTCATGGTTCGACAAGATCATCACGAATGGTTTTTTTAAAAATCTGTCTAAAAATAGCTTCCCCTCGCTACGACCACTATTCCCGGACAGCCTCATAGAACCCTATGTCTATAATTTAACTCAACAAAACTTAACGTAACCTGAATGAGTCGCGCAGAATTTCGTTGGATAGGCTATAACCCTGATTAATATTCTCCAGAAGTTTGTCGATATTACTCTCAAAATTAATATTCAAGCGAAAAATCTGCCCCTCTTTAACATTAGGATTATTCCCCAGCAGGGAAAGACTGGCTATCAAGCCGTGCGTTACAGATTTGTCCAGTTTCAGTGACAACTCTGTATAGTGGAAATCTTGCACGGTTTGAAGTAACAAGTTCATTTCTTCACCCGTTTCAGCTAACAGTTGTGAAGCTTTTTCGGATTTGAAGCGCAGAATGCCCGGCACCTTCGTTGCAAATTGACCGTTTCTTATAATGACCTGGTTACCCTCCAGGGTGACCGGGATATTGCCGTCGAGATATCCATTTCCCGTGAGTCCTTCGATCTGAATTAAGTCAAAAAAGGTCGCGAGATCGATATTGTTCACGCGTATCATGATATGGGAGCGAGCAGAAGCTGGATTGATGACGATGGGTTCTAATGACAACAGGCCATCCATCATGGAAAAATTTGCTTTTTCAAGAATAATGCGGGGCGGATCTTCGCCTTCGATTTGGTAGGAAACCAGCAGATTTTCCAGTGGAACGCCAAAATCAATGCGTTGAATAGTGATGATCTGCTGCGGTAAACTGCTTAGTAGTAATAGATTGCTTAAATTGAGCGTTGCGTTCAGACCGCTTATTTTGGCAGCTTCATGGGCAAACGACACATTTTTCAGATCAACCACACCGCGACTGCTGCTGATGCCTTGCTTGGACCACTTGAAATGAGCACTCGCGTTGACCAAACCACTCACATCCTCCAACGGGACAAGAACGGGCAAAAGTGCACCAGGTTGCAAACTACCTGGTGAAAAGCTTAACGGAATAATCTCAACTGTTAGCATACCATTACCGCTATCGGGCGCATGTTTGCCAGCGAATTTTAAATACCGTGAACCCGGTACGCCGCCCACAGCGCTCAATGAATACACCGTCGCTTTTCCATCAATGGATTTATTCTTGATGTCTCCGGAAATGGACAGCGCCTCAAAAAAGGGACCGGGTACTTGATGTTGCAGTTGGCCGATGGCGAAATCAGCCATCTTATCTGTTTCGGTAGCACCAAGATGCAGGGTGGCCGAAATATGCTTCAATTGCAGGTGTGATTGAGGCAGGAAAAAAGTAGCATCTTTGATGACAACCTGCCCCTGGTATTTTTCATCGGCACCGAGTGTTCCGCTCAAAGCTATTTTCCCAGGCTGAATCTGCGCCTCAATCGGCGGAGATTTTTCTTGCTCAGCCAGCAAAGTAAGATTTGTTGGCGTAACCAAGATCTCATGTTTGAGTACCAAGCCTTGTAGATTCTTTACCCATTCAAAGTCCGCCTGGGGAATTGAAAATCCCAACGGATTCGGGAAACTCAAAGTTTCAATGGAACCAATCTTACCCAATTCAATCCGCCCTGGATTGCGCAAACCCAACCGCCAGGTATCCTGATTAAAATTAACTTGCATCGGCAAGGAAACAAACGCCCGTTGGATATTCAGGATCCCTGCGGTCAGTTGGCCTCCAGCGACACCCAGATCGAACTTTCCAGTCCAGGAGTCTGGCGATCCGTGGATATCCCCTTTGAAAGTGATCTGGTCAACGGTCATGTCATGCAATGTGAATGGCGGCACACTTTTACCCGTCTGCTCAGAAACTGGTCCTACCCAATCCTTTCCCGGCAAATTCATACCGGATAACATAAATTCAGCGTGAATATGTTGCGGACGCATTGCCGCGAGTGAAAAAGTTGCTTCCCCTATGAAGCTGGATATTTTTGCCTCGGGCAAATTTAACATACCCTCCGAAATGGTGATCTTGCCCTGCATATTTCCCTGAGTGTCCAGGGTTGCAGTCAGCGTGCCTTTGGTTTGACCGGAAATTCCGGCACTAAGGCGTATCGTCTGAGTGCCCGACTGACCTTGATCGACATCGCCAGACAGGGCAATCGACAAATCACCTAACGCCGAATGGAGATGAATCGTTGAATCCCGTAGTGAAAAGACAGGAAGCCAGGACAGCGCGCCTACATCTTCTCCAGTCGATGAAATCATGGATTGCAGGGAGCCCAAAGGAAGGCGTTTTCCGCTGAGATCGAGCGCAATTTGCAAACCGCTCATCTCAATGGAGATGGGCTTTCCGATGACGAGCAGATCCATCAGATCCCAGGTAACCAGAATTTTGTCAACACGTAATTCCTTGCCAGCGCCCACCATCAGGTTATGCAATAAGAGGGTATTGAGCGAAACATCCATTACCGAAATGGATTGAACAGGAATACCCTGTTTGCGTAGCTGATCGTGAATGAGCGTTTCTAACAGGGAATGACGAAAAACATAAAGACCCATTCCAGCGATGATCACGAGGCCAGTCAGAGCCAGCAGCAAGGTGTTTAGACGTTTGCCCATTTGACTAATTGATTTGGTTTGCAATAATTCATACTATCTGCGCTTCGCCCTAACTAATCTCAATAAAAAGATATCATAACTCATCAGATTTCTTTTATTCTTTGCTTTGGCAGGATAAATTCAGTTAGCGCTATTCATCAGAGGAGCTTACATGCAATACGTTCTAATCATCCATGAGGTCGAGTCCTATCCGGCATGGAAAGTAGTTTTTGACCAAGCAGCGGATATTAGAAAACGTGCAGGAGAAATCAGTTATCAGTTGCTGCACTACGATAGCGATACAAACAACATCGTCCACTTTTCAGAGTGGTCTTCTCTGGATAATGCGCGACGCTTCTTCGAGTCCCTGGAGTTGGTAGAAATCAGGAGAAAGGCTGGCGTAAAAACACCCGACTTCATCTATTTGCAAGAAATAGAGCGCGGAATGCTATAACCCAAATATATTGTTCAAAAGGGGTGCACTAAAAGCGACGCGTTCCTCAGCACACTCTCAAATATTTCTGATGACACCCAGCAAGAATAAATCGTACCCAAGTCATTTACCCTTTTATACTATGAGGTATCTTTAAAATAGATTTTCCTCATTCACCACCGTTAACAAATATGGATTTATTTACTCAGGGATTACTCGGCGCCACCATGGCGCAGTCGGGTGCTAAACAGCAGGAAACACGTCTTGCAACTGGTATTGGTTTTTTTGCTGGCATCATTGCGGATGCGGATATTCTGATTCAGTCATCGAATGATCCGCTATTGAACATCGAGTTTCATCGGCATTTCACGCATTCCCTGTTCTTTGTGCCGTTGGGTGCCTTGATTGCAGCGCTGCTGCTGTGGCCATTTTTGCGTAAACGCCTGCCGTTTGCCCGCCTGTATTTATTTGCTTTGCTGGGATATTGTTTGAGCGGTGTGCTGGATGCTTTTACCAGTTATGGCACGCATCTGTTATGGCCATTGAGCGATGCGCGCGTGGCGTGGAATACCATTTCGGTGCTTGATCCAGCTTTTACGCTCATTCTGCTGGTTGCCGGGGTGGTCGCTTTCAAGAAACATACCCGCACGACCGCTCGTATTGGGCTTTTGCTGGCTGCTGCTTACCTATCATTCGGTTGGGTGCAATTGCAACGCGCTGAAACAATGGCTGAAACACTGGTGGCCGAAAGAAGGCATCGCGCGGAAGAACACCTGGTGAAACCAACGCTCGCCAATCTGGTGCTATGGCGCTCGGTCTATCAATTTGACGGTAAATTATATGTGGATGCCATACGTGTCGGTTTATTTTCTGAGCCTCGCGTCTATCCGGGAGAATCCATTGAAAAATTTGTCCTGGAACGCGATTTGAGCACATTGCCGGCTTCATCAGTGCTGGCCACCGATATTGCGCGTTTTACCCATTTTTCAGCTGGATTGGTCGCTATTCGTCCGGAGCAACCCAATGTCCTGGTAGATGTGCGCTATTCTAACTTACCCATGACCTTAGCGCCTTTGTGGGGCATCGAGATGAATTTGGAGCAACCCGATCAGCATGCAAAATATACGCTCTATCGGGATTCATCCAGGGAAATACGTGAGAAATTCTTGACGCTGCTCATGGGTGGCCATGTTTTGGATTAATCCTAGCCCAAGTTTAACATGTGTTTTTCTACTTTTAAAATCAATGAATTGCAAGCAATTTTTGCACAACAAAAAAACTGTACCACCGCAATCGTTTGATTATAATAAATGTTTTTAGGCGGATGTTAAACTTGGGCTAGGAAGCTGTCCAAGAATAGTGGTCGTAGCGAGGGGAAGCCATTTTGAGGCAGATTTTCTGAACATTTGAAGCGAATAGTTATTTAACGAAAATAATCGGAAAATAGGGCTAAAATGGCCTTTCCGTAGTAGATCACTCTACTCTCGAATAGCCTCCTGAAACTCCAGTTGCTTAAAGTTTAAACGAAAATTTATTTAATTGTTCAGCATTTTTTTAGGTGTTTTTTTCGAAGGGAAAAATTTATGACTATTACACTTAATCACACTATTGTGCCATGCTTCAATAATGTCGAATCTGCAAAATTTTATTGCAGCTTGTTTGGTTTTGAATATATCGGTGAGTTTTCACGTTTCATCGTAGCACGTGTAAATGATACGTTGTGCCTGGATTTTGACAGTAGGGAAAAGTTTGAATCAAATCACTATGCATTCAAGGTTTCCGAGCAGGAATTTGACGAAATATTCGAACGGTTACAAACCGGGAGTATTAAATATGGCAGTGGACCCAGTGAAGCTGATGATACAACAATCAATCACAACTATGGTGGGCGTGGGGTTTACTTTCGTGACCCGAACGGACATTTACTGGGGATACTTACGGTTGACTATGTTATACCTACCCAATAACCATAGGCAGTATCTTCATGCGTTGTACTGTCATAGGCTTTGTTGCAAAAAAGCAAAAAATTTAGAGTTAGATCTTCGATTTAATTGGTTATACGCTGTTGAGGGTACTGTTAATATAGCATCCAACGGGTAAAACAGCGAGTAGATTTGCGTAGTATCGCTGAGTAATTAGTGCCTGACAGAAAACCCTTATTTTTAGAAAACAGTGTCACTCAAATTTCAAGCATGCGACCAATTCTTCATGACAGAAATTTCTTATGGGCATATTTTAAAATTTAAGACGCCACAATCTGACTTTTTTCACTCATCTCGGCCTACCTTTTAATGGAAGACACCATCTTAAAACCACTGTCTGGATTTTGGGGGCTACTATAGCCCATTTGAGGAGCCGCAGTGACAAGCTTCCTGCTCTGCCAGAGGTAATTTAACTTAACGAAGAGGGTTATCTTCATCGTTTAGTATTAAATAAGAACTGGTACACCGGCTGTCTTGCGACAGTGGTGTACCGGTGTTGATGTCAGACTTCGCTTATAGCTTGGTAAAGACCGGGATAACTGCTCCAGCAATACTGTTAATATAACGATTGCCTTCTTCGTCCCAAGTCATCAGTAAGCCACCAAAGCGGCTTTCCGGGTCACCCAGCAGAGCCATCAAACGCTGTACTTCCCACAGCGCATCTTTGGCTTCCAGCTTAATC
>CXWL01023337.1_pt1 | contig 13638 bp, 15 predicted proteins | sample 590931 | NCBI WGS metagenome assembly CXWL01 (sample SAMEA3498368, study PRJEB10139) | groundwater metagenome | biome: water well; material: biofilm material | place: Germany | collected 2015-04-27 | reverse complement strand
GAGCGCTTCTGATGTTGCAAGCTATCCGCCGCGCCGCTTTGATGCTCGTGGTTCGCCCCCTTGCGCGCCTGTTGTTCGGGCTCGACACCGTCGGCGCGGATAAACTCCCCAAGCAAGGTCCCGCCATCGTCGCGGCGAACCACAATAGCCACGTCGATACATTGATCCTGTTGTGCCTGTTTCCGGCGCGGCTGCTGCCCAAACTGCGCCCTGTGGCGGCGGCGGATCATTTCGACAAGGGCGGGTTCGGTTCCTGGTTCTCACGCAACGTGATTGGCATCATTCCGATNNCGCGGGGAAATCCTGGTGGTGTTTCCCGAAGGCTCGCGCGGCGCGCCGGAGGAAATGACGCGCTTCAAGACCGGTGTTGCGCGGCTGGCGGAGTTCTGCCCCGAGGCGCCGGTAACGCCGATCTACCTGCAAGGCGCGGGGCGATCACTTCCGAAGGACGCGCGCTTACTGGTGCCGTTCAACACCACCGCTGTCGTCGGCGAACCCCTGACCTGGACGGGCTCGCATCACGGTTTCGTTGATGAGCTGCGCGCGCGCATTGAAGCGCTGAAAGCCCAAGCGCCGCCACTGCGGTGGGAGTGACGGCTCAGCTGCGTTTCACCGTCCGCAACACGATACGATCGCGTTCACCCGGCATACGCTCGCATAACAGGCGCGCAATTTGAGCGTCATCGAAGAAGATGTGGCCCTTGAGCGCATCGAGCAACGCCTTTGCCAGATTATCGAGATCAAGCCCAGGCGGCTCGCCCCGGTGTTCGACGCGAATTTCCACTTCGAAATCCCCCCAACGCGGTCGGACCGAATATTCCTTGCGGAAGAACTCGTACACGAGCGGCTTGTAGATCCGCGCCTGGGTGGTGATCTCTTCCACCGTGAGCTCCACCCCGCCCTCGATGGCGCGCCCGCGCACCTTGCCGCGGCCAACCCAGCTCATGGCGCGTATGTCGCGCGCATGGCCGCCAGCATGGCGGAGCGGAATTCGGCGCGGCGCTGGATTTCGCCGTCGGGGGCGTAGTGGAAGCAGGTATTGGGCAATCCCAGCCGCGTGAGCGCCGATTGCGCCTCCTCCGCCTTACCCCAGAGCGATACGAACACGCAGCGCGCGGCGGTTTCTTGCTCGCGAATGACCTCGAGCTCCCACGCCGTGCCTTCAGAGATTTGGCTGAGATCAACGAGGATAGCGTCGCTCGAATCCATGAGCAGCCGCACCACGATGCGCCACCAAGCATCCGACGTGCGGATCAGGAACGCTTCTTTCGCACCCACGGCGATCTGCACATTAAGGCCTATGCGATCGCGCAGGCGCCGCGCCAGGCTACGATAATCGCGCGCGCTGAGCACTGTGACCGGCCCCATGCGCGAGCGGTCGAACAAGCGCCAGATGAAACGCACCGGTGCGCCGATCACGAACCAGATCGCCGCCAGAGGATTGCTTATGGAGAGCATCGCCATCGACAGCCACCCCCAATTGTCGTGACGGACGTACTTATCGGAGAGGCTGGCTATGTGGCCGTAGGGGCGCAATTCGCGCGCCATCATCCGCTCCAGCGGCACGCTCAGCGCCCGCACATTGAACTTGCGCAACAGCAATACGCGCGCGGGCCTGCGGCGAAACGCAGAGGCGAAGAACCAAATCGCCATGACGCTGAGGCCCGCCAATCCGAGCACTGCGAACACGTCATCAGAATCGAAGCGCATGCCCGCGACATCGATCCAGAACCGCGTCTCGGTCGTCATCGGCGCTTGGCCGGGCGTAAGCGCCGCCGAAACCAAGATCAGAGCGAAATAGGCGAAGATCGCCCGCCCGCTCCACACCCGCACCGCCCTGCCCCAGCCAAAGAACAAAAGCTCGCCGCGCGCGAGATCGGCGGTATCGATGAAGCCCGGCACTTTGAGCCGCCAACGCAAGAGTTCGAGCCCCCGGTCCCGCGCGGCTTCCATGGCGGCGGCGCGCCCAGCTTCGCTGTGATCGGGGTTCTCGGCGGCGGCGGTGAGATCCTCGGCGTCAAGCGGCGCCAGCGCCCCGTGATCGGGCTTGGCCGCGCGCAATCCCGCCAGTGTGCGCATCTTTCGCAACAACTGGCGCCAATCGCTTGTGGGAATTGCTTGATCGCCCGAATTCATCCCCATATCCCCTCTGGGACTCATCGCCTCGGATTCTGCCACAGGCCAATTCCCATGACCAACCGCATTGAAACGGACACATTCGGCCCGATCGAGGTCGCGGCTGATAAGTATTGGGGCGCGCAGGCGCAAAGGTCGCTGGGAAATTTCAAGATCGGCGAAGAAAAAATGCCGCGCCCCGTGGTGCGGGCGCTGGGCGTGGTCAAGCGCGCCGCTGCCGAAGTGAACATGGAACTGGGCCGGCTCGACCGGAGCTTAGGCGAAACAATTGTGAAGGCCGCGCAAGAAGTGGCCGAAGGCAAGCTCGATGCGCATTTTCCGCTGAGCGTTTGGCAGACCGGCTCGGGCACGCAGTCGAACATGAACGCCAATGAAGTGATCTCGAACCGCGCCATCGAGATGTTGGGCGGGGAGATGGGTTCAAAAAGGCCGGTCCATCCCAACGATCACGTCAACATGTCGCAAAGCTCGAACGACACTTTCCCGACGGCGATGCACATCGCCGCGGCCGAGGAAATCGAGCATCGGCTAAAGCCGGCTTTGCTGAAACTGCGCAACGCACTGAACGAGAAAGCGCGGGCGTGGACGCACATCATCAAGATCGGCCGCACCCACACGCAGGACGCGACGCCGTTGACACTGGGCCAGGAATTTTCCGGCTACGTGCAACAGCTCGACAACGGCTTGCATCGCATCGAGCAGGCCATGCCCTTGCTGATGCAGTTGGCGCAGGGCGGCACGGCTGTCGGCACAGGGCTCAACGCGCCGGTGGGTTTCGCGGAAAAAGTGGCCGAGCGCATCGCGGCGATCACCCGGATGCAATTCACCAGCGCGCCGAACAAATTCGAGGCGCTGGCCGCACATGACGCCATGGTGTTCGCGCACGGGGCGCTCAATACGGTGGCGGCGTCGTTGTTCAAGATCGCTAACGATATTCGTTTTTTGGGCTCAGGGCCTCGTTCGGGGCTGGGCGAATTGATGCTGCCGGAAAACGAGCCCGGCTCCTCGATCATGCCGGGCAAAGTGAACCCGACGCAGTGCGAAGCGCTGACCATGGTGTGTTGCCAAGTATTCGGCAACAACGCCGCCATCAGCTTCGCCGGCGCAAGCGGGCATTTCGAGCTCAACGTGTTCAACCCGGTGATGGCCTACAATTTCTGGCAATCGACGCGGCTCTTGGCGGACGCAAGCGTCAGTTTCGCCGACAATTGCGTCGCGAACATGCTGCCGCGCGAAGACAACATCAAAGCCAATCTGGACAATTCGCTCATGCTGGTCACCGCGCTCGCGCCGAAATACGGCTACGACCGCGCCGCGAAGATCGCCAAGACCGCGCACAAGAACGGGACGACATTGCGCGAGGAAGCGATCCTGGACGGCATCGCCGCGGACGATTTCGACGCCATCGTACGACCGGAGAACATGATCGGGCCAGGGTAAGGCGGCGTTCCGGGTTATTGCGTATTCCCGTACGGTAACCCTTGGCCGCGCATGGGCGCCAGCCTACATCCAGGCCATGAGCGACATCGTAAATTTAAGGCGCTTGCGCAAAATCAAAGCGCGCGCCGCGGCTGAAGCGGAAGCTGCAATCAATCGCGCTGCGCATGGGCGCAGCAAAACTGACAAGAAACTCAGCAAAGCCGAGCAAGAGATCGCCGCGCGCAAGCTTGATGGACATAGGCATGATGAGCGTAAGCACACTGAGCACCAGCAGCGGGAGCCGACGCGCGATGACGAATAAGGGCGCGCTGCAGAAGCGTTCGATGCGGATCGCCGGGCATCGCACCTCGCTGGCGCTGGAATTGGAGTTTTGGTCCGAGTTGGAGAAGATCGCGCGCGCGCGCACAGCCAGCCTGCCCATGCTGATCGCCGCGATCGACGAGACACGCTCCAGGAACGCGCCTGACGCGTCGCTGGCTTCAGCTGTGCGTGTGTTCGTGTTGGAAAATAGAACCTAGAGACGATTTCTAGCGCATCGCCCGCCCGTACAGCGCCACCGCGTAATAGCACGGCGCAACGCTGCAATTGTACATCTGCACCTGCACCATGAACGTGCCATTGTAGCCCGGCGCGGCAGCGACGACGGGCTGCGAATTGGTTGACGCATCTTGCGACACCACCGCCCCGTTCGGATCATAAAGTACGAGGTCAAGATCGGCGCAATCGCGGTCGCACACCGCCAAGACGCGATAATCATAGCCCGCGAACAAACTCGCCGGCACGTTCCACGTCTGCCCCTGCGCCAAACTGCCGCTAAAGGGCTGGTCGATCTGTTGGAAGCCTTGCTGCGCGAACGCGCCTTGCGCTTGCTGCAATTGCGCGAGGATAATGGCTTGCGGCGATTGATCGCCTGCCGCTGGCGCAACCGGCTGCGGGGCTGCCGGCTGCGAAACCGCGGGCTGCACGGCGGCCGTGGTCGTTGACTCGCCCGCATCCGGCAGCATCGACCCAATGATCCCCAGCACGACGATGGTGCCCACGACCGCCCCCGTCACCCACACCCAAACCGGCAGGCCTTTTTCCTGAGCTTGGGGCTGCGCGGTAGGCTGCGACGCCTGACGCGGCGGCGTGCTCATGGCCGGTTGCGGCGCTGGCTTCGGCTGAGGTTGCGCCGCGGGAGCCGGCGCACTTGCCGCGGCGCCGCGCACGGCGGCGACGAAGCGGCGCCAATCGGCATGGTCCGGCTCGCCGCTCCAGCCCGCCAGATTCGCGGCCTGCACTTCGCCAAACCCGAACGGCGCTTGCGAGGCGTCGATCATCGCCGGGATCAGCACACCTTTGTCGCGCCCCAGACGCGCCTCCTCGCGCACCCATTGCGACTTGGTGGAGTGCTCGCTCCAGAGCACGATCAGCACCCGGCATTGGCTAAGCTTGGTTTCGATGAAATCCGCCCAGGTTTGCCCCGGCGGAATCTCGCTGTCCCAGAACACCTCGACGCCCACCGCCGCGAGGCCCTGCGCGACTTGCTCGGCACGCGCCCGATCTTCTCGGGCGTAAGAGAGAAACACGTCCGCCATAAAGCCCTCCTGCCGTGGCGTTATCCTAGCAGGCGCCGGGGCGAGGTTTCAAACCCCCTTCGGGTTGGGGCCGTATTTGTTAGCCCCTGCCTTGCCAGGAATAAAAATCAGCGCCAGCGCAACCAACCATCCCACGTAAGGGAGAATTGTGGCGGCGGCGATCCAGCCCGTCTGGCCAACATCGTGAGCACGACGGCTGGCGGCGCTTATGCTTGGCGCGAGAACGCCAAGCAACAACCAAGAAACCAAGTAGGAATTTGGCGTGCTGGTATAGGAATTGAAACCGAACACCGCCGAGTCAAAACCAAAGGCAAGGATCGCCGCAATGACTTGGAAGAGTACAAACCACCCATATTCCGAGCGGCGCGCGCGTCCCTTGCCATCAGCGTAGAGCGCGAAACATTTGCGGATGTGCTCGATCGGCGACGCCGCCGCGCCCCCCGGGGGGGGCGCGAAAGCGGGTTGCGGCGTTGCTTGCGACGCGGGGCGCGGGGCAGCATCTGGGCCATGCACGGCGCGCTCGACAGCGCCTGCAAAGCGCAGCCAATCGGGATGGTTGGCTTCGCCGCGCCAATTGGCCAAATTCGCCGCCTGAACTTCGCCAAATCCAAGCGGCGGCGCGGAACCATCGAGAATAGCTGGGATCAGACGGTTGCGGTCGCGGCCCATGCGCGCCTCTTCGCGCACCCATTGTGATTTCGTGGAATGCGCGGTCCACANNAAGCAGTCCAATCCCATCGCTGAGAGCGCGCTTGCCACTTGCTCGGCGCGGGAACGATCCTCGCGGGCGTAGGAAATGAATACATCGGCCATGGGATCTTGCCTGGTTGCCTGACTCGGCCCGACGCTAGCAATGCCGCCCCCGCCACACGAGGGGGGCGCTGACATCAGCGCCGGCAATGCCTACGTTCTCGCTTCGTGCTAGATACAGCGCTTAATGGACGATTCGATGACAGGCCCTGCGGGAGAATCCCGCCCCATCTCGCAGCGCGCCATGGCGCCGCCGCCCTATTTCGACGGGCTCAACCCCGAGCAGCGCGCGGCGGTGGAGGCGCTGGACGGGCCGCTTCTGGTGCTCGCCGGGGCGGGCACGGGCAAAACGCGGGTGCTGACGTCGCGGCTGGCGCATTTGCTGTCCACCGGCAAGGCCAAGCCGTGGGGCGTGCTGGCCGTCACCTTCACCAACAAGGCCGCGCGCGAAATGCGCGAGCGTGTGGAGAAACTGGTCGGCCCCGGCGGCGGCGGGCTGCCGTTCCTCGGCACCTTCCATTCCATCTCGGCGCGCATGCTGCGCAGCCACGCCGAGCTCGTCGGCCTCAAGAACAGCTTCAGCATCCTCGACACCGACGACCAAATTCGTTTGCTGAAGCAAATTATCGAGGCCGAGAACATCGATGAAAAACGCTGGCCGGCGCGCCAGCTCGCAGGCCTGCTAGATTCGTGGAAAAATCGCGCACTGACCCCGGACCGCGTGCCGAAAGGCGAAGCGTTTTCGTTCGCCGATGGCGCGGGCGTGCGGCTCTATGCAATCTACCAAGAACGCCTGCGCATCCTCAACGCCTGCGATTTCGGCGATCTGCTGATGCACATGATCTCCATTTTTCAAAAGCACGCCGACGTGCTGGAGACCTATCATCGCAAGCTAAGCCATCTGATGGTGGACGAGTATCAAGATACCAACGTCGCGCAATATTTATGGCTGCGTCTGTTGGCGCAGGCGTCGAAAAATCTCTGCGTCGTCGGCGACGATGATCAGAGCATCTATGGCTGGCGCGGCGCGGAAGTGGATAACATCCTCCGCTTCGAGCACGATTTTCCGGGCGCGAAGGTGGTGCGGCTGGAGCGCAATTATCGCTCGACGGGGCATATCCTCGCCGCCGCCGCCCACATCATCGCCCACAATCGCGGCCGCCTGGGCAAGACGCTGTTCACCGACGATGAACTGGGCAACCGCGTCAAAGTGCGCGGCATATGGGACGGCGAAGCCGAAGCGCGGCTGGTGGGCGACGACATCGAGGCATGGCGACAATCGAACCGGTCTTTCGCCGAATGCGCCGTACTGGTGCGGGCGGCTTGGCAGATGCGGGCGTTTGAAGAGCGCTTCTTGATGCTACGCATTCCTTACAAAGTCATCGGCGGGCCGCGCTTCTTCGAACGCGCCGAGGTGCGCGACGCGCATGCATATTTACGGCTTATCCGGTCGGAAGATGATGACCTCGCGTTTGAGCGCGTCATCAACCAGCCCAAACGCGGCTTCGGCGAGGGCTCGCTGGCGAAGTTGCATCAACACGCGAGCCAGCCGCCGGTGCGCTTCGTCACCGACAACGGCCCGCTGTTCGATTCCGAAACTGGCGAAGTCGTGACGACGCAAGAAGACGCGCCCGGCGGCGCCAAACGTTTTCGCTCGCTCGCAGCATCGGCGCGCGAAATTATCCGGACCGACGATCTGCCGCTCAAGGCGCGCACGGCCCTGCGCGGTTTCATGACCGATCTCGATCGCTGGCGGGAAAAATCCCGCCACATCTCGCACGTTGAATTGGCGGAATCCGTGCTCGACGAGAGCGGCTACACNNGCCATGGGCCAGTTCGACACCCTGGAAGCTTATATGGAGCACGTCTCGCTGGTGCTCGATATCGAGGCGACAAGCGACGACGCCAATGTGCAACTCTCAACTCTCCACGCGGCCAAGGGCCTGGAATGGCCTTTGGTGTTCCTCCCCGGCTGGGAAGAAACCGTGTTTCCTTCGCAACGCTCGATCGATGAGAGCGGCGAGAAAGGCTTGGAGGAGGAACGCCGGCTTGCTTACGTAGGCATCACCCGGGCGCGTGAAAGCGCGCGCATTTCCTTCGCCGCCAACCGGCAAATTTATGGGCGCTGGCAGAGCGTGCTGCCGTCGCGCTTTGTCGATGAATTGCCGGCCGCCAACGTCGATGCGATCAGCGAAACCGGCTATTCCATGCAAGCCGGCGGCGTGCGCGAAGCAGCGGCGCGCTTCGACGCCTATGCGCCCGGCGCCGGCTTCAACAGCGCCTATCAAAGCCCCGGATGGAAACGCGCGCAGGAACGCGGCAGCTTTCAGGGCAAGCCGCCAATGATCGAGGGCGAAGCGCGCCTGGTCGCGCGCAGCGGCGACGCGGATTCCCACTTTCGCTCCGGGGACCGCATCTTTCACCAAAAGTTCGGCTACGGAAAAATCCGCGCGGTTGAAGGCAACAAGCTGACCGTGGGGTTCGACAAAGCCGGCGAAAAGCGCGTGATCGATAGCTTCGTCGTGCCGGCGGATTCGGTTTGACCGCCCTACAATCCCTTGCGTTCGCACTTATCGCCTGCTCGGTAGCCGGCGGATGTATGAGCTTAAGGTCTCATGGCAATTGCATTGAGTTCGATGATCGACGCCCTTGGGTTCGCCTCCCATCTGGGCCGCCGAATATCGAAGCATACCGTAGCGCCGCCAACGCGAACCCCGGCCTTCGGGGCGGCTGGACCCATCGACGTGAGATTTGGTTTGCGACGCCTACGGGCGAGATCCTACTATGTCGCCTGGGTGAAAACACAGCGCCGCGGCTCGCACGCTCCGGCATCACCTGGGAGTTTACGAGTGAGGGCGAACTCACCGACAATGGGTCGGTTTGGCTTACGCTCGATTAGTAGCTAGCGATTTTGACTCGCATGAAAAACCGCCTCTACGCGCAATTCGTCCCCCACCACGCGATACAGAACGAGGCAGGGCGTCCCCGCGTCACGACGAGATGACGCGCTGGGCCATTACCTTCAAACGGCGCTGGGAACGGCATTTCCGCTTGGTCAGCGACGCGTTCGACGATTCGAACCCAATTGCGCTGAGCGCCTCGCGGGCTATGCGCCGCCAACTAGCCTTCGATGCCGTCAAGATCGTTGATCGCTTTGCGCGGCGTTGGCGTTCCGCCCCGGCGCCCCCAAAAATCACAACGCCGCGTACTTCCCCGCCCAGCCTCCTTCGCGCATCCGGCTCAGAAGCCGCGCGTCGGCGGTGATGAGCGTCGCATCTCGCGCCTCGGCGAGCGCGAGATAGAAGCAATCATAGGCCGGATGTTTGAGCGCGGACGAAAGCTCCAGCGCGCGCTCCGCCAGCATACGCGAAGGTACGAGTTCGCTATATCCGCTTAAGCAGGCGGCCAACGCTATGAGGCGTTGTTCCGGCGCTATCTCACCACGCGTTTCCTTGCGCCACAACGCGTTTGCGATTTCTGCTACCGCGAGGTCTGGGCCCAATATCGGCTCATCACCGACTAACGCCATGGCGCGCTCGGTTTCCGCTTCTGGCACGCCCCATTTGACCGCGACGCTCGCGTCAACGATCAGGGTCATCGCGGTCCTCGCGGATCAGCACTTCCGAAGGCGTTTGCTTCACGCCTTTGGGCGTTAGCGCCTGAGAACGGCGCATAAGCGCCAATTTTTGCTCACCTGTCAGTGGCGCGGCGGCGCGCAGAATTTCGCGTAACTCTTGCTCAAGCGAACGCCCATGCAACTCAGCCTTCAATTTAAGGCGCTCAACCACGTCGTCTTCAAGATTCCGGACGATCACTTGCGCCATCGGCGTCTCCTTGATATCAAATATGATAGCACAAAGGCCCCAGCAAGTCCATGCTCCTCCTCACCACAATTGGCCCGCTCGCGCTCGTTAAGGCCGCAGCGGACGAACTTGACCGCCACGATCCTTCGCCCGCCGACGCGGTGAGCTGGTTCGAGGAAGGGCCGGGCAGGTTTCGGCTTGAAGTCTATGTGCCGACCAAGCAGGACGCCGCCAGCGCTTGCGCGATCATCGGCGCGGCCGCGCCTGAACTGCACATGACGCAGAAGAAAGTGAAAGCCGCCGATTGGGTGGCGATGTCGCTGGAAGGGCTACCGGCTGTGCGCGCCGGGCGCTTCGTGGTGGCGGGCGCGCATGCGCTGGCGCGCGAGCCGGGCGGGCGCAAGAAAATCTGGATCGAAGCCAGCGAAGCCTTCGGCACCGGCCATCATGGCACCACTTGGGGCTGCCTGATGGCGCTTGAAGGCGTGCTGCGCGAACGCCGCGTGACGCGCGCGCTCGATGTCGGCGCGGGCTCTGGCGTGTTGGCGATCGCGGCGGCGAAGACGGGGGCGGATGCGCTCGCCATTGAAATCGACCCTCGCGCCGCCGCCATCGCGCAAATCAACGCCCACCAGAACAAGGTCGGCCAGCGTGTTCGGGTCATTGCCGGCGACGGCGCCCGTTTCATCGCCGGGCAAACCTTCGACCTCGTGTTCGCCAACATCCTGATGCGCCCGCTGATCCGACTCGCGCCGAAGCTGGTGCGCGCATTGGCGCCCGGCGGCACGCTGGTGCTTTCGGGTCTGTTGCGCGAACAGGCGTCGCTTGTGCGCGAGGCATACGCCAATCGTGGCCTCGTGCTCGAACGCAAAATCCCGCGCGAAGCGTGGATGACCTTGGTGTGGCGCAAACCTTAGTGTGGCGATTCAGAAATTCGCCAGGTGATGATGGAGGGCTCGATGCGCATTTCTGAATCATCAGCCACACTAGGAAATATTGAATCTAGTGTCCTTTTCGAACCAGAAGTTCGCGCTGCGGGTGATCCAAGTCTCTTGCGAACTTCTGGTTCGGGACACTAGCGCGAATATACGTTGACGGCATACCAACATTGCGCGCCGCCGCAGCGGGGCGTCGCGACTTCGACCATGTGTGAACCGGTGAAAGCCGGGCGCACGTGCATCACGGGAACACCCCCTTCCGGCACATCACGCGCAATCAGCGCGTCGTCGGGGTCGTAGAGTCTCAGGGCGACGTCACCGCAATTTTGGTCGCAGACACCGACGATGCGATAATCCTGCCCGGCGCGCAGCGTGAGCGGAAAGCGGCGCGCCGCCCCCTGCGCCAAACCACCAGCGAACGGCCCTGCCGCGCGAGAATAGCCATCTTCGCCAAGGATTTGCTCGGCGTAGCTCAGCTTTTGGGCCAATTCGCGCGCGAAAGGGTCCGGCACCTGCGCGGACGCGGGCGCGGCCAGAACCAGCGCCGCGAGCGCTGCCGCCGCCGCCAGTTTTGCCCAAACACCCATACTTTCTCCGTGGTCGGGCTGGAATTGCGCGGCCCGCCCCTTAAACCTCAGCGCCAAACCACCTAGGCTGAACGCCCTGAACCTGCGCTGAACTTCGCTTTTAAAGGACAGTCCCACGTGTTCCAAACCTATGACGAGCCCGGCGGCCCTGCTCTCGGCCGCAAGCATCTGCCCCGCTTGAGAAAAGCACTCAAAGCCGCCGGCCTCGACGGCTTCATTGTGCCCCACGAAGACGAATGGCAGAACGAATATGTGCCGGCGGCCTACGATCGCCTCGCGTGGGCGACAGGGTTCACTGGCTCAGCCGGCGCGGCTGTCGTGTTCGCCAACGAAGCGGCGATCTTCACCGACGGGCGCTACACACTGCAAGTGCGCGCGCAGGTGGATGGCGATTTGTTCGCCTATCGCGACTTGGTTGATGGCGGGCCCGCCGCCTATCTGCGCGAGCGCGCACCCAAAGGCGCGCGCATCGGCTTTGATCCCAAGCTGCACAGCCCCGACTCGCTTGATCGTTTGCGCGCGGCGGCGGAGGCGGCGGGCGCCGAGCTTATGCCGGTCGCGCGTAATCCCATCGACGAAATTTGGGACGACCGCCCGGCGCTGCCGGCGGCGCGCGTGGCCCCCCACCCCGAGCAATACGCCGGCGAAAGCGCGGGTTCGAAGCGTCACCGCTTAGGCGAAAGTTTGGTGAAGGATCAAGCCGACGCGGTTGTGATCACCTCACCGGCTTCAATCGCGTGGCTGTTCAACGTGCGNNCCCGAGCTGCGCCAATGGCTCGGCAATGAAGTGGCGCTCCGCCCGAGTAGCGATTTGGCGCCGGCGCTCGGAGAGCTTCGCGGCAAAAAAGTGCAGCTGGATTCCGCGACCGCCTCGGCTTGGTATTTCGAGCGCTTGCGCGACGCCGGCGCCGAGATCGTGCGAGGGCAAGATCCTGTCGTGCTGCCGCGCGCGTGCAAGAACGCCGCCGAGGTCGAAGGCGCGCGCGCCGCGCACCGGCGCGATGGCGCAGCGGTGTCGCGCTATCTGCACTGGGTGGCGAAGGATGCGCAAAGCGGCAAGATCGACGAAATCACCGCTTGCGCCAAGCTGGAGGAATTCCGCCAGGCGACGGGCGTATTGAAGGATTTGTCATTCGACTCGATTTCCGGCGCCGGCCCGAACGGCGCTATCGTCCATTATCGCGTCAGCAAAAAAACCAACCGGCGGCTTGCACGCGGCTCGCTGTTTTTGATCGATAGCGGCGGGCAATATCTGGATGGCACAACGGACATTACCCGAACTGTCGCTATCGGCCGGCCAAGTCCGGAGATGAAACAGCGTTTCACGCGCGTCCTGAAAGGCCACATCGCGCTGGCGCGGGTGCGCTTTCCCAAAGGCACCACTGGCCATCAACTTGATGCGCTGGCGCGCATGTCGCTCTGGGAAGCAGGGCTCGATTATGACCACGGCACCGGCCACGGCGTCGGCGCTTATCTCGGCGTGCACGAGGGTCCGCACCGTATCGCCAAATGGGTCAACACCCAGCCGCTTGAGCCGGGCATGATCGTATCGAACGAACCCGGCTATTACAAAACCGGCGCCTACGGCATCCGCATCGAGAATCTGCAAGTGGTGACGCCAGCTGAAGATATCGCGGGCGGCGAGCGGCCCATGCTCAGCTTTGAAACGCTAACGTTGGCGCCGATCGCGCGTGAGCTGATCGTGAAACCATTGCTGACCAAGGAAGAACTCGCCTGGCTCAATTCCTACCACGCCCGCGTGCGCGAAGTGATCGGCGCGCAGCTTGAGGGTGAGGCGAAGGCGTGGCTGGAGGAAGCGACGGCGGTTCTGTGATGCGTTCCCTCTTCGCTTCGCTGCTGACACTTGTGTTGATGGGCTGCGCCACACCATCCCAACGGATGCATTGGTCCTGCGTCCCTGACGCCGAATTGGGCACTGCCGCCGCTGGCGGAGTGAGGTGGCGTGCGATCCCAACGCCAGCATCAGCAAGCGCGCTCGTCGTGCTCCGCAATCCAAGCCGCGCTGACAGCAACCTTTTATGGTTCGAAGCCAGCGACGGTCGCGTCAGCGCATGTGATACGGATCGATACGGAAGTTCCTTTGTGATTTATTCGGACGCAACACAGTCCGCCCGTGTACTCGATGAGGGTGGAGAGATCATTCTGATCCACTGAGGATGGAGGGTGCTGGTTGGAAGCGACCACTCAACCGACTACAATGCCACCCAGGGCGCGGCGCAGCCGCGAACCCGGGACCCATAAACGCAAGCGGTTGAGTTTATGGGTCCCGGACTTCGCCTTCGTCGAATCCGGGAATGAGTGGAAAATTGCAGGAGAACAAGCTTGTTCGTAGGCCATTACGCCGCCGCGTTCGCGGCCAAAGCGATCGAGCCGAAGGCGCCACTCT
>CXWL01111835.1_pt1 | contig 13639 bp, 12 predicted proteins | sample 590931 | NCBI WGS metagenome assembly CXWL01 (sample SAMEA3498368, study PRJEB10139) | groundwater metagenome | biome: water well; material: biofilm material | place: Germany | collected 2015-04-27 | reverse complement strand
GTGTAGCCTTGCGCGAAGCGCATGGCGTGCCGTCAGGTGTAGCCTTGCGCGAAGCGCATGGCGGTCAGGGTGTAGCCTTGCGCGAAGCGCATGGCGTGCCGTCAGGTGTAGTCTTGTGCAAGCGCAGGTTGGAGCCTCAGCTTCGACCAAATTTATGCCGGGGCCGACCCAAGCAGCTGGTCCAGCCGATCAGGCGCTACCGGCATAACGAGTTCGCATCACGTCCAAATACGTTTTCCGTACTTTTCCCGTACTTTTCGCGACCGGAACAAAAAAAGCCCGCAACATTCGTCGCAAGCCTTTGATTTTAATTTGAATTTTGGTGGGAAGTACAAGTTTCGAACTTGTGACCCCTGCAGTGTGAATGCAGGTCACGGCCTTGGCAAGACGCATCGGGCAGACCATTGCGGCGCGAGCGCCAAGGCTTGGGAAACATCGACGACGGCAGCGGGAACGGTGCGCTCGACGTCCACTCGCATCCCAGTCGCAAATCGATCCAACTGCCGAGTCATCTCCGGGGCGGAGCGTAGATTAACCATTTGATACGACTCAGGGCACGTTCTCGCGGTTGAGTCATGCTGTCCACATGCCCCACGACGCTCCCAAAACTATCATTCCAAATGTTCGCCGGTCAGGGATCGAGCGGCGCATGACGTCACCCGTCAGTGATCCCGTTCTGATCCGGTTGCCCGAAGTGATGGCACTGTGCGCTTTGTCACGCAGCGGCATCTACGAACGGATCAAGAATGGGACCTTCCCTGCCCCGGTCAAGCTCGACGGCCGCCCGAGTGCATGGGTCAAGCACGAGGTACAACAGTGGAATATCAGGCAAATTGCCGCCACCCGTCGCGCCGGGACCCACACTCGTCGATCGGGAAAACAGTAGGGAGCCTAACCGCTACCTTCACCGGCTAGATAGCGCGCCCACGCCGCCATAAGTTTTATCCGCTTTTCCAGCAGGTCGCCCCGGCGATACGCTGCCTCCACCTTGTCGGGAAGCTTGTGCGCAAGGGCGTGCTCGCATACTTCACGCGAAAAGGCGTTGGACGCGTACTCGGCGCACCAGTCGCGAAACGTCGACCGGAATCCGTGAACAGTAATGTCGCCGCGGCCCATGCGTCGCAACACGGCCGTGATGGACATGTCGGACAGCATCTTGCCCTGACGGCCCGGAAAGACAAACTTAGAACTGGCATCCAGTGAAAGGAGCATCGTGACGGCCGCAGGTGCAAGCGGCACGCGGTGTTCCCGTCCGCTCTTCATGCGTTCGGCCGGCACCGTCCATAATGCCGCCTTCTGGTCGATCTCAGCCCACCTTGCGCCGCGCACCTCACCTGAGCGCGCCGCTGTATAGATGGCAAATTCCAGGGACCGCGCGGCCACGCCTTCGCGTTCCCGTAACTCCTTCATGAACATCGGCGCGTCCGCCCATGGAAGGGCAGGATGATTCACCACCGGAGCGACCTTACTTGGGTTTGCCAGAAGATAGTCAAGGTGGCCGCGCCAGCGCGCAGGATTTTCGCCGCTACGAAATTTACTGACTGTGGCCCAGTCGAGGATGGACTCGATTCGCCCACGCAGGCGCACCGCGGTCTCGGTCCGGTCCGCCCAGATTGGCTCGAGCACTTTCACTACCATCGCGGTGTCCACATCAGCGACGGACAATCCACCAAACACCGGGGACGCATAGGTCGCAAGCGTCGACTCCCACTGCTTCGCATGCTTTGGATTGCGCCAGGACGCGCGGTGCGCCTTGATGAAGGCCTTGGCACAGGCGTCGAACGTCATCTGGCGCGCCTTCTCGGCATGGCGCATCGAGTTTAGGTGGCGTCGATCTGCGAGTGGATTCTCGCCGGCGCGAAGGCGACGCGCAAAATCCTGGACCAAGGATCGCGCCTGCGCCAGAGATATATCGCGATCTGGGCCCAGGCCCATGTGGTACCGCGTTCCGGCGTAGTCAAAACGGAAGACCCAGCTTTTGGAACCTGACGCGGTCACCTGCAGCCACAAGCCGTTGCCGTCGCTATACAGTCCGCGCTTGCTGATGTTCGCGACCTTTAATGCGGACAGTTTGTTGATAAGCCTGGCCATGCGTTGCCTCCTAAGCGGCGCCGCCATCTACCTTTCCATCTACCTTTTAACCGTGGATAGTACTGGAAGTTACCGGACGCGCTCGGACAAAAATCAAGCGAGCTGTCTATGAGGCAGAAACAAAAAAGCTCCCGTGAGGGAGCTTTTTTGATAATACTGGCGGAGACGGTGAGATTCGAACTCACGATACAGGTATAAGCCGTATGCATCCTTAGCAGGGATGTGCCTTCGGCCACTCGGCCACGTCTCCTTTCCTGATCCAGCATCGCCAGATCAGAAGACCGGAATGTTACAGTTCCCTGGCAGGTTTGGTCAAGTGAACCCGCAAAGTTTTTTGTAAAAAATTATTCTTTTTCTAAATCAAATGCCTTGTGCAGCGCACGCACTGCCAATTCCATGTATTTCTCGTCAATCAGCACTGAAATCTTGATTTCCGACGTAGAGATCATCAGGATGTTGATACCCTCTTCCGACAGCGTACGGAACATCTGCGAAGCCACGCCAACGTGGCTGCGCATGCCCACGCCGACCACGGATACCTTCGACACCTTGGCGTCGCCCGACACGCTGGCCGCGCCGATCTCGCTCTTCACGCTTTCCAGCACGCCCATGGCCTTCTGGTACTCGCCGCGCGACACGGTGAAGGTAAAGTCGGTCTTGCCTTCCACCGACTGGTTCTGGATGATCATGTCGACTTCAATGTTGGCATCAGCCACCGGTCCCAGGATGTGATACGCCACGCCTGGCTTGTCTGGCACGCCGAGGATCGTGATCTTGGCTTCGTCGCGGTTGAACGCGATTCCGGAAATGACTGCTTGTTCCATTTTTGTATCTTCCTCAAACGAGATCAGGGTGCCCGAGACGGCTTCTACTTCGAGCGGCATCAAGGGATCGGTCAGCGACGACAGCACACGCGTCGGTACGCGGTAGTTGCCTGCGAATTCGACGGAGCGGCTCTGCAGGACTTTCGAGCCCAGCGACGCCAGTTCCAGCATTTCTTCAAATGTGATCGTCTTCAGGCGGCGCGCTTCTTCGACCACGCGCGGATCGGTCGTGTACACGCCGTCAACGTCGGTGTAGATCAGGCATTCGTCAGCCTTCATGGCAGCGGCGATCGCTACAGCCGAGGTATCCGAACCACCCCGGCCAAGGGTCGCGATGTTGTCTTCGTCATCCACGCCCTGGAAACCGGTGATGATGACGATCTTGCCTGCGTCGAGGTCGGCGCGCACCTTGGCGTCGTCGATCGACTGGATGCGTGCCTTGGTGAACGAGGAGTCGGTCTTGATCGCAACCTGCCAGCCAGCGTAGGAAACAGCCTGCTTGCCGATGGCCAGCAGTGCCATCGCCAGCAGGCCGACCGATACTTGCTCGCCGGTCGAAGCGATCATGTCCAGTTCGCGCGGATCGGGCTGGTCCATGATCTGTTTTGCGAGGCCGATCAGGCGGTTGGTCTCGCCTGACATTGCTGACGGTACAACGACGATTTGATAGCCAGCGTCATGCCATTTGGCGACGCGGGCTGCAACGTTCTTGATGCGATCCGTCGAGCCCATCGACGTACCACCGTATTTGTGGACGATTAATGCCATAAGTGTGAGTAAATCCGCGCAAAAGGTGTAGAAATGAAGAGCTTTACTCTACATGTTGCGCTGCAAAATCTCAAGTCATAAGGCGAATATTCATATAACAAACTGGAATATACATATTTCAAAAACGCAATTACCGGGATGGCTGCCAACGCAGTTTGATGAACTTGCCTGCACCTTGCCGGAGGTGGTGGCAGTCCATTCCGATGCCTGCCGCGAACAGCAACTCGCGGCCAGCGCTTACGATCGGCAACCGTCCGCGCTCCCACGCCGGCACGTTGCATGCCTGGTAATGGTACTTGAGCCCGCGNNGATCATCAGTTGCTGCTCGCTCAGCCAGGCAGGGTCGAGCCCCTCCTCCGCCTCATCGAAATGCAGCGTGCCGCCGTAATCGGGGAACTCAAGCTGCGCCTCGCCGCTCCAACGGAAAAGCTGCCCGTGCTTGAAGATGATGCCTTCGTCGTCCGGGTCGCGCATGCCTGCGAGGTCTGGCAGTTTGGGGGTGATGTAGAGCCGGTCGCGGTGGCGGCGGATATGGCAGTCCGGGTGCGTTACCAGCAGCTGGGAGTCGTGACGCGCCTCAACAAGCTGCGTCACCATTTCGGCAAGCCATGCGGTCGATGGCATGCGCAGCGCGCGTGTGGAGAACCAGTGGCGCAGCATGTTGTACGCGCGGTCCTGGCTCATCGTACGCAGCTTCGCGACGTCGATTGAGTCGTCGTGCAGGCACTGCGCCAGGTCTTGCACGGCCAGCTCGTTCAGCAGGCGCTGTGCGGACTGCGCATGGGCTGCGCTGCGCGCAAAGCGTTCCTGGAAGCCCGGGAACGCCTGCGCAAGCGCCGGCATGACCTGATGCCGCAACGCGTTGCGCGCGTAGCGTGGATGCGTATTGGACTCGTCTTCGACGTAGCTGATGGCGTGCTGGGCGACATACGCCTCAAGCTCGGTGCGAGAAACGGGCAGCAAGGGCCGCGCCATCACGAGGTCTGGGTTGCCGAGCAGTTCGGGCGCCGCGTTGGCGGTGTCCATGCCTGACAGCCCTGCCGTGCCTGAGCCGCGCAGCAGTTGCAGGAGGACGGTCTCGGCCTGGTCGTCGAGGTGGTGCGCGGTCAGCATCAGGCGCACGCCGTGCTCGCGCGCCATGTCACCAAGCGCCGCGTAGCGCAGTTTGCGCGCCGCGGCCTCAACGCCGGATTTTGTCTTTGTCAGCGTGACGCGGCGGGCGCCGAACTGCACGCCAAGTGCCGCGCAGGCCTGTTCGCAATGCGCCAGCCAGGCATCCGCGTTCTCGCTGATGCCGTGGTGGACGTGGAACGCATGCAGCGCGATGCCGTGCTCGCGCGCGTACGCATGCGCCAGATGCAGCAGCGCCGACGAATCGAGGCCGCCGCTGTAGGCGATTGCGATGGAGGGGGAAACCACATCGGCGCGCAGCGCATCGAGCGCCCGCGCGAATGTTGCCGGGAGCGACCCGGTTTGCTGCCGGCTCACTCTTCTGCCGGCGTCGTTTCTTTGAATTTGCCGTAGCTCATCAGTTTCTGATGGCGGGCTTCAATCAGGTCCTTGGTCTTCATGCCGTGGAACTGGCGCAGCGAGTCAGCCAGCGCGCGCTTGAGCAGCACGCCCATCTGTTTTGGATCGCGGTGCGCGCCGCCCAGCGGCTCGCTGACGATCTTGTCGATCAGGCCCATTGCCTTCAGGCGATGCGCGGTCAGGCCCAGCGCGTCGGCCGCGTCGGATGCGCGCTCTGAAGTTTTCCAGAGGATCGAGGCGCAGCCTTCCGGCGAGATCACCGAGTAGGTCGCATATTGCAGCATCAGCACGGAGTCACCCACGGCAATTGCCAGCGCGCCGCCGGAGCCGCCTTCGCCGATGATGGTCGCAATCAGCGGCACTTTCAGTTCGGCCATCACGTACAGGTTGTGGCCGATCGCTTCCGACTGGCCGCGCTCTTCCGCGTCGATGCCTGGGAACGCGCCCGGGGTATCGACGAAGGTGAAGATCGGCAGGCCGAACTTCTCAGCCACCTTCATCAGGCGCATCGCCTTGCGATAGCCTTCCGGCTTCGGCATGCCGAAGTTGCGCAAGGCGCGTTCCTTGGTGTCGCGGCCCTTCTGGTGACCGATGACCATGCACGCCTGGCCGTTGAAGCGCGCCAGGCCGCCCACGATCGACAGGTCGTCCGCATAGGTGCGGTCGCCGTGCAGTTCGTGGAAGTCGGTGAAGATCTCGTTCACGTAGTCCATCGTGTACGGACNNTTTGGTCAGTTGCTGGCTCTTCTTGGCCAGGCGGTCGATCTCTTCGGAGATGTCGACAGCCGAGTCGTCCTGGACGAAGCGCAGCTCTTCAATCTTTGAATCGAGCTCTGCAATTGGCTGTTCAAAATTGAGGAAAGTTGTTTTAGTCATTATTACTCCGTGTAATTTCCAGGCCGACGCCAACATGCCGGGCGGCCGAATGTTCGTTATTCTACCGGAACCGGGTCCAAACTACGCCATAAATACCACGTAGCAACTGTTCGCCATGGCTCCCAATTGGCCGACACCTCGCGCGCATCGCTGCGCGAAACCGGTTCGCCAGAGAAATAGTTCTGGCTGATGCCCTGGATCAGGCCGGGGTCATCCAGCGGCAGCACATTTGGCCGCAGCAGATTAAATATCAGGAACATCTCCGCTGTCCAGCGCCCGATACCGCGGATCTGGACCAGCTCGGCGATGACGGCCTCGTCTTCCATCTGGTCCCACTGGTTGGCGTGGACGCGCTTGGCCTTGAAATGGTCGGCCAGGTCGAGGATGTATTCGGTCTTGCGCTTGGACAGGCCACAGGCCGACAACTGCTCGGCGCCGGCCTTGATGACTTGCGCCGGGGTGATCTTCGGGCAGACGATCAGCAGCTTGCTCCATGCCGCGTCAGCCGCGCGGGCGGTCACCTGCTGGCCAACCACGGAACGCGCAAGCGTCGTAAATGGATCGCCATGGCCGACCAGGTGCAGGTCGCCAAACTGGGGAATCAGCTTCTTCATGATGCGGTCGCGCTTCATGAGTTCGGCTTTCGCTTCCTCCCAGTACGACGGCACCTCGAGAATCAGCGAGGTCGTGCCCGCCGTGTCTTTATGTAGCGCCATCATGCGCGGCGCCAGTTGGTCGTGCCGTCCGGCTTGTCTTCCAGGACGATGCCGGCGGCCAGCAGTTCGGCGCGGATCTTGTCGGACTCGGCGAAGTTGCGTGCTTTCTTGGCGGCGGCGCGCTGCGCGATCATGCCGGCAATCGCCGTTTCGCCCAGACCACCCTCTTCCGCAACGCCAGCCTGCAGGAACTGCTGCGCGCTACGGCCAAGCAGTCCGATCACGCCTGCAAGCGCTTTCAATTGGCGGGCATGCACTGGCGACTTCGACTTGTTCACTTCCGATGCAAGGTCAAACAAGGCCGCGACCGCGAGCGGCGTGTTGAAGTCATCGTCCATCGCTTCACGGAAGCGGACGGCATGCGCCTCGTTCCAGTCGACGGTGCTGTCACCCGAACCGGTATCGACATCGGACAGCGCGGTGTAAAGACGCGTCAGCGCCATGCGCGCATCATCAAGATGCGCGTCGGAATAATTGAGCGGGCTGCGGTAATGCGCGCGCAGGATAAAGAAGCGCACCACTTCGGCATCGTATTTTTTCAATACATCGCGGATCGTGAAGAAGTTGCCAAGCGACTTGGACATCTTCTCGTTATCGACCCGCACGAAGCCGTTATGGATCCAGTAATTGGTCATCGGCTGGCCAAACGCGCCTTCCGACTGGGCAATCTCGTTTTCGTGGTGCGGGAACTGCAGGTCGGCGCCGCCGCCATGGATGTCGAAATGCTGGCCGAGCGTCGCGCACGACATCGCCGAGCATTCGATATGCCAGCCCGGGCGGCCGCTGCCCCATTTGGAAGGCCATTTCACTTCGTCCGGCTCGGATTGCTTCGACGACTTCCACAGCACGAAGTCAAGCGGATCGCGCTTGCCGGTATTGACGTCGACGCGCTCGCCGGCGCGCAGGTCGTCAAGCGACTTGCCCGACAGCTTGCCGTAGCCTGGAAAATGACGAACAGCGTAGTTAACGTCGCCGTCCTCGCCCTGGTAGGCCAGGCCTTTTTGTTCCAGCAGTTCGATAATGGCCAACATCTGCGGGACATAGTCGGTCGCATGCGGGACCACGTCCGGCGGCAGGATACCCAGCGCGCTCGTGTCTTCGTCCATCAGTTTTTCAAAGCGCGACACCAGCTGCGTAATCGATTCGCCGTTTTCCACCGCGCGCTTGATGATCTTGTCGTCGATGTCCGTGACGTTGCGCACGTACTTGACTTCATAACCGGACGCCTTGAGCCAGCGATAAATCAGGTCGAACGCCATCATCATCCGTGCGTGGCCGATGTGGCAGTAGTCATATACTGTCATGCCGCATACGTACATGTTGACCTTGCCGGCCTCGATCGGGATGAAAATCTGCTTGTCACGCGCCAGCGTGTTATAGATCTTTAATTGGCTCATCGGACTTTGCTTTATCGTGCTGCGAGGGTTCAGACGTTCGGGCAATAACGAAACCGGGCGCAGTCACCGCATGGGCGTGCGCCGGCAAAACGTGGCTTGCGTCGAGATCGTCAGTACCCTCTGTATTGTTCTTCTTGATAGAATGGGACGTTCTGCGCAAAGTATAGCATTGATAAAATACCGACTGGCCGCAACCGGGGCAGGTTTATTTTTCTGTGAAAGCCTTGACAGCCCACACGCGCCGCTGCAGCCCGCAACTCTACTGAAGGAAAACAAAATGCAAAAATCCCTGATGTTCCGCACGCCCCTGCTGTCGCGCCTTGCCATGTTCTGCGCCGGNNGACCAGCATGGGCGAGATCGTGCTTGAGCTGGACCAGGAGAAGGCGCCAAAGTCGGTGGCCAACTTCCTCGCCTACGTTAAAAGCGGCTTCTATAAAGGCACCATCTTCCACCGCGTGATCAACGGCTTCATGATCCAGGGCGGCGGCTTCGACACCAAGCTGCAGCCCAAGCGCACCAGGGACGCGATCCCGCTCGAATCGAAGAACGGCCTGTCGAACGTGGCCTACTCGGTCGCAATGGCGCGCGGCGACCGCCCGAATTCGGCGACTTCGCAGTTCTTCATCAACGTCGTCGACAATCCGGGGCTCGACTATCCTGGCTCTGACGGCAACGGTTACGCCGTGTTCGGCAAGGTTATCAAAGGCCAGGACGTCGTGGACAAGATCAAAGGCGTGCTGGTCGATGACAAGCCAGGGTTCGACAACGTCCCGGTGAATCCGATCCTTATCGAATCGGTCAAAGTCGTCAAAGTTGTAAAATAACGCCTCAGCGCATTCATCGAATAATAAATTCAACTCACAGGAAAAACATCATGGCCGTACTGATCAAGACCAACATGGGCAACATCACCGTCGAACTCGAAGCGGAAAAAGCACCGAAATCGGTTGCCAACTTCCTCGACTACGCCAAGAAGGGCCACTACAACAACACGATCTTTCACCGCGTTATCGGCAACTTCATGATCCAGGGCGGCGGTTTCGAGCCGGGCATGAAGCAGAAGCCTGCCGACCAGACCGTCGAGAACGAAGCCAAGAACGGCCTGAAGAACGAAGCCTACACGCTGGCGATGGCGCGCACCTCCGACCCGCACTCGGCGTCGGCGCAGTTCTTCATCAACGTCACCAACAACAGCTTCCTCGACTATCCAGGCCAGGACGGCTGGGGCTACGCCGTATTCGGTAAAGTTACCGAAGGCAACGACGTCGTCGACCAGATCAAGAAGGTCAAGACCAGCCGCAGCGGCATGTTCTCGGACGTGCCGGTCGAGCCAGTCATCATCGAAAGCGTTGAAGTCATCTAAATGACGGTCAGGCATTTGAATCGGGTATCGTCGCGATGACCATGCCCCACACGCTTGCGCTGTTCATTTCAGACCTGCACCTGCAGCCCTCGCACCCTCACAATGCCGAAGCGTTCCACCGCTTCCTGGCCGAGCGTGCGATGGGCTCGCAATCTTTGTACCTGCTCGGCGACCTGTTCGAGTACTGGGCTGGCGACGACGACCTCGACGCCCCATTCCACCGATCGATCATCGCGGCCCTGCGCGCCGTCAGCGACGCTGGCGTTGCCGTCTATTGGATAGCGGGCAACCGCGACTTCCTCGTTGGCCAGGCATTTGCCGACGCCGCGGGCCTCACCTTGCTGCCCGAGCCGCACGTCATCGAGATCGGCGGCCAGCGCATCACGCTCGTGCATGGCGACGCCGAATGCACGGCCGACACCAAGTACATGGAGTTCCGCGCACAGGTACGGCAGATCGCGTGGCAGCAGCAATTCCTTGCGATGCCGCTGGCGCAGCGCAAGGCCATCATCGCAGGCCTGCGCGAAGGTAGCCGCGAAGCGCATGGCACCAAGTCGTACGAGATTATGGACGTGACGCCGGACGCGGTCAGCGACCTCTTCGAGCGCACCGCAAGCGACACCATCATCCACGGCCACACGCATCGACCCGCCCTGCACCAGCAGGGCAGGCGCCGCCGCTTCGTGCTGCCGGACTGGGAGGTCGACGCCGAACCACCGCGCGGCGGCTGGATTTCCATCGACAGCGAAGGCGCGATCACGCGTCATGGATTGGACGGGCGGCCACTCGACTGACGAGGTGCAAAAACGCGTGCGATGATAATGATTATCATTTATGATCGTGTTTTCGATACTTCATCAACAGGGTTAGCCATGAACACGTTCCGACTCGGCGCCGTTGCCGCCCTCCTTGCAGCCGGCGCAAGCGCCGCCTACGCACAGCAAAACGAACTCAATCTATATTCGGCCCGTCACTACCAGACTGACGAAGCGCTGTACGCGAATTTCACCAAACAAACCGGCATCAAGATCAACCGCATCGAAGCGGGAGAAAACGAACTGCTTGAGCGAATCAAGACCGAAGGCGCCAACAGCCCGGCCGATATCTTCATCACCGTCGACGCGGCGCGTTTGGCCAAGGCCGACGAGCTGCAGCTGTTCACGCCATGGAAATCGAAGCTGCTCGAGTCGCGCGTGCCGGCGCACCTGCGTACCGAAGACTGGATTGCATTCTCGACGCGCGCACGGGTCATCGTCTACAACAAGGCCACCATTAATCCAGCCGACGTGCAGACCTACGAGGACCTCGCCAATCCAAAGCTGAAGGGCAAGGTATGCGTGCGCTCCGGTTCGCACCCGTACAACCTGTCGCTGGGCGCTGCGCTGATTGAACATATCGGCGCCGAAAAGACCGAAGCCTGGGCCAAGGGCCTGGTGGCCAACTTTGCGCGCTCGCCCAAGGGTGGCGACACGGACCAGATCAAGTCGGTCGCTGCGGGCGAATGCGGCGTTGCGCTGGCCAACAGCTATTACGTCGCGCGCATTCTGCGCTCGGAGAAGCCTGAGGACAAGAAGACCGCCGCGAATTTTGGCGTGGTATGGCCGAACCAGAAGAGCACTGGCGCGCATATTAACGTCTCGGGCGGCGGAATCCTGAAGCACGCACCGCATAAGCAAGCTGCGATCAAGTTCCTTGAGTATCTCGCGTCGGACCAGGCACAAGTTTACTTCGCGGACGGGAATAATGAGTGGCCGGTTGTGGCAAGCGTGAAGGTGAAGAACCCTGCCTTGGAAGCGATGGGCACCTTCAAGGCTGACACGATCCACGTTGGCAAGCTGGCGAAAAATCAGGTCGCGGTGCAGAAGATCTTTGACCGGGCCGGTTGGAAGTAGGAGCCGCGCAGAGGCGTACACGGCGGGATGCGTGCTTCGCGCTTTCCCGCCCTACGTTCTCCTGCTCCGCGCAATCTGCCACGACATCAGAATCAACGGCAACACCCCCACCACCACAATCGCCAGCGCCGCGGTCGACGCCTCGGTCAAGCGTTCGTCGGACGCCAGCGTAAACGCCTGCGTCGCCAGCGTATCGAAGTTAAACGGCCGCATGACCAAGGTCGCCGGCAGCTCCTTCATCACATCCACAAACACCAGCAGCCCCGCTGTCAGCAAACTACCGCGCAGCAGCGGCAGGTGAACCTTGCGCAGCGTGGCCGCGTGCCCGAACCCGAGCGAGCGCGAAGCATCGTCCATCGTCGGCGTGATCTTCGCCAGGCTGGTCTCCACCGTCTGTAGCGACACCGCCAGAAAACGCACGAGATACGCATACACCAGCGCCCCAATCCCGCCGGTCAGCAGCAGTCCCGGCGCATACCCGGTAAACGACTGCACCTGCCCGGATAGCCACGTATCAAGCCGCGTCACCGGAATCAGAATACCGACCGCAATCACCGAGCCCGGAACCGCATAGCCAAGGCCGACGAACCGGTTAATCACTTTTGGCAGCAGCGTGCGAGTCAGTCGTGCCGAATATGCAAGCAGCACCGCCACTACCACGGCTGCAAACGCCGTCACAGCCGCCAGAACAAAGCTGTTGCGCGACAGCTGGATGAATCGTTCACCAAACTGCGCATCGCCCTCGGATAGCGCCATGTGCAGCAAGGTGCCGCCCGGGATCAGGAAGCCCAGCGCAAGCGGCAGCAGGCAGACAAGCACCGCGCCAAGCGCCTTCAAACCATGCAGCCGGTATCCCGGCATCGGCCGATTGCGCCCCGTGGTGTTATGGAAGCGCGCGCGCCCCCGCGACAGCCGCTCGAGAAACAGCACCAGCGCGACGAACCCCAACAGAAGCGCCGCCAGCTGGGCCGCCGCGACACGGTCACCCAGCGAAAACCATGCGCGGTAGATACCGCTTGTGAAAGTCGGCACGCCAAAGTAGGTCACGGCGCCAAAGTCGGCCAGCGTCTCCATTAAAGCCAAGGCCGCGCCGGCGGCAATTGCAGGCCGCGCCAACGGCAGCGAGACGCGGAAGAAGTTCGCCCACGGCCCAAGCCCGAGCGAGCGCCCGGCTTCAAGCATGCCGCTCGCGCGTTCAAGAAAGGCCGCGCGCGCCAGCAGGTATACATACGGGTAAAGCACAAACACGAACACCACGCAGGCCCCGCCCACCGTGCGGATATCAGGGAACCAGTATTGGCCAGGACTCAGCGCGAAGCTCTCGCGCAGCCACGTTTGCACCGGGCCCACGAACTGCAGCAGGTCGGTGTAGGCATACGCCATCACATAAGCAGGCACCGCCAGCGGCAGCACCAGCGCCCACTCGAAGATGCGGCGCCCGGGAAAATCGTGGATGCTGACCAGCCATGCAGTCGACACGCCGACCACGACGACGCCGAAGCCAACGCCTGCGCACAGGATCAGGGTATTGAGGATGTAATCCGGAAGGACGGTGGACGCGAGGTGGCTCCACGTATCGCCGGCGCCGGCCAGCAGCAGGTTGGCAGTGACGCTCAGGATTGGCACCGCGATGAGCGCGGCAACCAGCATGGCGGCGACGACCAGCGCCGGGAAAGCCCGGCGCGTGTGACGCTTCATGTCGAATAACCCAAGTGTATGCAAGGTCAATCCCGAAAATGAGAATTATAATTGATTACTCGTCAATAACGGTCCAGCCATGCCCTTACTCGCACTGAAAGACATCTCCTACTCGCACGGCAAGCATCTCGTCGTCGACCGCCTGTCGTTCCAGCTGGAGGCGGGCCAGATCGGATGCCTGCTCGGGCCATCGGGCTGCGGCAAAACCACGGTACTGCGTTGCATCGCGGGTTTCGAGCATGTCAGCGCGGGCGAGATCTACCTGGCCGATCGCCTGATCGGCAGCCCCGGTGCCCACGTGCCGGCCGAGCAGCGCCGCATCGGCATGGTGTTCCAGGACTATGCGCTGTTCCCGCACCTGACCGTGGCTGACAATATCGGCTTTGGCCTGCACGGCGCAAACGCCGACGCGCGCCGCGCCCGCGTGAGCGAACTGCTGGACACGGTCGGCCTGGCAGGACAGGACCACAAGTACCCTCACGA
>CXWL01111478.1_pt1 | contig 13639 bp, 6 predicted proteins | sample 590931 | NCBI WGS metagenome assembly CXWL01 (sample SAMEA3498368, study PRJEB10139) | groundwater metagenome | biome: water well; material: biofilm material | place: Germany | collected 2015-04-27 | reverse complement strand
TCTCGACGCTGGCCAGAAGCGCCCGGTACTCGCCCCCGGCACCATCGAACAGGCACAGTTCATCACCCGGCTGCAGGCGCACCACGTGCACATGGTGGGCGACTGCCTCGGGCAGGGCGATGGTGGCGCCGACGCCAAGCGGCTCGGCACAGTAGAAACGCGGCATGAAAATCCTGCAACTTATTGGTGGAAATGACGCCATTTTAATTCGGCGCCCACCCGCTCTGGTAAAATACTTGGTTAAGCAAGCATGGCCTGTACCGCATTCCAATCCTAGACCTCACTGATTCAATCCATGAAACCTACGCTCCCCACCACCCTGATGGCCAACGCGATCCGCGCACTGGCAATGGACGCTGTTCAAAAAGCCAATTCCGGCCACCCTGGCATGCCAATGGGCATGGCTGAAATCGCCGTTGCGCTGTGGGCCGGGCATTACAAGCACAACCCGGCCAATCCAAAGTGGATCAACCGCGACCGTTTCCTGCTGTCCAACGGCCACGGCTCGATGCTGCATTATGCGCTGCTGCACCTGGCAGGCTACGACCTGTCGATGGACGACATCCGCAACTTCCGCCAGATGCATTCCAAGACCCCGGGCCACCCGGAAGTCGACGTCACCCCTGGTGTCGAGACCACCACCGGCCCGCTCGGCCAGGGTATCGCCAACGCGGTCGGCATGGCGCTGTCCGAATGGCTGCTGGCTGCTGAATTCAACAAGCCTGGCTACGATGTCGTCGACCACTACACCTACGCATTCCTCGGCGACGGCTGCCTGATGGAAGGCATCTCGCACGAAGTCTGCTCGCTGGCCGGCACCCTGGGCCTGAAAAAACTGATCTTCCTGTACGACGACAACGGCATCTCGATCGACGGCAAGGTAGAAGGCTGGTTCACCGACGATACCCCGAAGCGCTTCGCGTCCTACAACTGGAACGTGATTCCGGACGTCGACGGCCACGATGTTGCGGCAGTCGATGCGGCAATCGCGCAGGCCAGGAAGTCGGACAAACCAACCCTGATCTGCTGCAAGACCATCATCGGCAAGGGCTCGCCAAACCTGCAGGGCGGCGACAAGGTCCACGGCGCGGCGCTCGGCGACGCCGAATGCGCGGCAGTGCGCGAGCACCTGATATGGGACGCGATTCCCTTCGACATCCCGGCGCCAATCTACCAGGCATGGGACGCGAAGGAACAGGGCGCCGCATTTGAAGGCGACTGGAATGCCAGGTTCGAAGGCTACCGCGCGCAGTATCCTGAGCTGGCAGCCGAGCTCGAGCGCCGCATGAAGGGCGACCTGCCGGCCAACTTCCAGCAAGTGCTGGACCAGGCCATCGCTGCAACCGTCGAAAAGAAAGAAACCATCGCCACCCGCAAGGCGAGCCAGAACGCGATCCAGGCGCTGGCGCCTGCGCTGCCTGAATTCCTGGGCGGCTCGGCCGACCTGACCGGTTCGAACCTGACCAACTGGAAAGAGATCGTTCCGGTCCGTTCCGGCCAGCCAGGCAACCACATCAACTACGGCGTGCGCGAATTCGGCATGAGCGCGATCATGAACGGGGTTGCCCTGCACGGCGGCTATATCCCGTTCGGTGCGACCTTCCTGACCTTCTCGGACTACAGCCGCAACGCACTGCGCATGGCTGCCCTGATGAAGCTGCGCTCGATCTTCGTGTTCACCCACGACTCGATCGGCCTGGGCGAAGACGGCCCGACCCACCAGTCGGTCGAGCACGTTTCGTCGCTGCGCCTGATCCCGAACCTCGACAACTGGCGTCCATGCGACACCACCGAATCGATGGTGGCATGGGGCGCGGCGGTGCAGCGCAAGGACGGCCCGGCAACCTTGATCTTCTCGCGCCAGAACCTGCCGTTCGTTGAACGCAGCGCCGAGCAGGTCGCCAACATCGCGCGCGGCGGCTACGTGCTGCGCGACGCGAACGGCAAGCCTGGCGAGGCCCGAGTGATCCTGATGGCCACCGGTTCGGAAATCGAACTGGCGCTCAAGGCTGCTGCCGTGCTCGAAGCCGAAGGCACGCCGGTGCGCGTGGTGTCGATGCCGTCGACCGACGTGTTCGACCGCCAGGACGCCGCCTACAAGGCCAGCGTTCTGACGCGCGGCATCCCGCGTGTTGCCATTGAAGCCGGCGTCACCGATTTTTGGTATAAATACGTCGGTCTCGAAGGCGCCGTGGTGGGTATCGACACCTTCGGCGAATCGGCGCCGGCGCCGGTGTTGTTCAAGCACTTCGGCTTCACCGTCGACAACGTCGTCGCCAAGGCCAGGCTCGTGCTGGCCGCTTAAGTCTGCCTTTAGCGTGCAGGCGCCGACGGCGCCTGCACCTCGCCCTTCTCTTTCTTTCATCAGGAGTTCAGTATGACGATCAAAGTTGCAATCAACGGTTATGGCCGCATCGGCCGCAATGTGCTGCGCGCGTTCTATGAAGGCGGCAAAAAGCAGGACATCCAGATCGTGGCAATTAACGACCTTGGCGACGCCAAGTCGAACGCCCACCTGACCCGCTACGACACCGCGCACGGCAAGTTCCCTGGCACCGTGACCGTCGAAGGCGACAACATGATCGTCAATGGCGATCCGATCCGCGTGTTCGCGCAGCGCAACCCTGCTGAAATCCCGTGGGGCGAGCTGGGTGTCGACGTCGTGCTCGAGTGCACCGGCTTCTTCACTACCAAGGAAAAGGCATCGGCCCACCTGAAGGGTGGCGCCAAGAAAGTCATCATCTCGGCGCCGGGCGGCAAGGACGTCGACGCGACCATCGTGTTCGGCGTCAACCAGGACGTGCTGAAGTCGACCGACACCGTGATCTCGAACGCATCGTGCACCACCAACTGCCTGGCCCCGCTGGTCAAGCCGCTCAACGACGCGATCGGCATCGAAACCGGCCTGATGACCACCGTACACGCTTACACCAACGACCAGGTCCTGTCGGACGTGATGCATGAAGACCTGCGCCGCGCGCGTTCGGCCACGATGAGCATGATCCCGACCAAGACCGGCGCAGCCGCCGCGGTTGGCCTGGTGCTGCCTGAGCTCAACGGCAAGCTGGACGGTTTCGCGATCCGCGTACCGACCATCAACGTATCGCTGGTCGACCTGACCTTCATCGCCAAGCGCGACACGACGGTTGACGAGGTAAACGCGCTGATGAAGTCCGCTGCCGCGGCAGGTCCGCTGGAAGGGATCCTGACGTACCAGACCGAGCCGCTGGTGTCGATCGACTTCAACCACAACCCTGCATCGTCTAACTTCGACTCGACCCTGACCAAGGTATCGGGCCGTCTGGTCAAGGTATCGTCGTGGTATGACAACGAGTGGGGTTTCTCGAATCGCATGCTGGACACCACTGTGGCGCTGATGAACGCGAAGTAATCGCTGTCATCGAATAGAAAACCGGCGCTTGCGCCGTAATGCTGTTCAGTTAATCCGTCGTTCCCGCGCATGCGGGAATCCATGGCACGCCTGCTCATAGGCGCTATGGATTCCCGCCTCCGCGGGAACGACGTTTTCTGGGTTTGCCTTAGCGCTTGACTTAACTGCGAATCCGGCGGATGCGCCCGGGACGCCTACCCAAGCACCTGCCCCCACAACGCCAGCACCTTGGCGGCATGCGGCGCCACGCGCGCCTGCCCGACCCGCGCGTTGTCCTTCCCCTGCAGCCGCTGCTGGTGCTGCAGCTTGCGCATCAAGCGGTAGGCATCGCCAACCTCGCCGGCCAGCACCGTATCGATAATGCCCAGCTCCCCGCACAGCCGCAGCAAGGCGATATTCCCGGTATTGAGCGTCAGCCCCGGATGCGCCGCCGAATAGCGCAGCACCAGGTACTGCACGATGAACTCGATATCGATCATCCCGCCCGCATCGTGCTTCAGGTCGAACAGCGCGGTGCGGTTGGGGTGCGCGTCGCGCATCCGCTTGCGCATCTTGAGCACTTCATCCTTTAGCTCATCGAGCTTGGCGCTGCGGTCGATCCGCAGCACGCTGTCGCGGATCGCTTCGAAGCGCGCGCCAATGGCCGCGTCGCCCGCGCAGAAGCGCGCCCGCGTCAGCGCCTGGTGCTCCCACAGCCACGCCGAATTGCGCTGGTAGCGCTCGAACGCAGCCACCGACGATACCAGCATGCCACTGGCCCCATCCGGCCGCAACGCGGTGTCGATGTCGAACAAGATGCCCGCTGGCGTGGTCGATGTCATCCACGTGATGAAGCGCTGCGCCAGCTTGGCGTAGTTGAATGGCGCTTCCTGGTCGTCGTCCTCGAACAGGAAGATCACGTCGAGGTCCGACACGTAGCCAAGCTCCTTGCCCCCCAACTTCCCGTATGCGATCACCGCGAACCTCGGTACTTCGACGTGGCGCGTGGTGATCGTCTCCCATACCGCCTGGATGGTCGCGGCGACGATGGTGTCGGCCAGCGCGGACAGGAAGTCGGCCAGCCGCTCCACCGTCAGCAGCCCGGCCAGGTCTTGCGCGAGCAGGCGGAACATGTAGGCGTGGTGCGCTTCGCGCAACAGGTCCATCTGGCGCTCGGTGTCGCCGGCGGCTGTGCCAAGCTGCTCGCGCAGTTCCACCGCCAGCGCGCGGTAGTCGGGCACCGCTTCGCGTGCATGGTCGTCGAGCAGCTCGTCGAGCAGCACCGGGTGGCTGGTCAGGAAGGTGGCGGCCCAGCCGCTGGCGTGCATCATGTCGACCACGCGCTTGAGCGTGTGCGGATACTCGGTCAGCAGTGACAGGTAGGCCGAGCGGCGCGCGATGGCATCGAAGAAGCCGAGCAGGCGTCCGAGGGTGGCTTCCGCGCTGCCGCTGCCCGCTTCGATGGCGGCATTCGCGACCAGCGGCAGGGCGGCCGTCACCAGGGCCAGCATGCGGATGCGGCTGGCGTCCGCCATCGCCTGCACCCTCGGGCTTTTCCAGGTGTTGACCAGCCGCCGCGCTGCCTGCGCGGGGTCGTCGAAGCCCAGCGCCGCCAGCCGCGCTTCAACCGATTCAAGGCTTTCAAGGTCGATCGGTTCGTGCGACGGCTCGGACGCATCTTCGCTCTTGTCGCTGAAAATGGCGTCGAACTGGCTGGCCACGAACACACGGTGTTCGTCGAGCCGGGACAGCAGGGTGGCGATATCGGGCAGGCGCATCATGCGCGCCACCGCGGCCTGGTCCTCGTCGCGCGCGGGCAGGGTGTGGGTCTGGGCGTCGTCGAGGTACTGGAGACGGTGTTCGAGGTTGCGCAGGAAGTTGTAGGAGCCGAGCAGGCGCGCGACCGTGTCGGCGCTCATCAGCTCCTTGTCGGCCAGCATGCGCAGGGTCGCGCGCGTGGAGCGGTCGCGCAGGGTGGCGTCGCGCCCGCCGCGGATCAGCTGGAACACCTGCGCCAGGAATTCGATTTCGCGGATCCCGCCTCGCCCCAGCTTGACGTTGTTGCTGCGGTCCGGATGGAGCCGCTCCTGGCGGTTGACCTCGGCCCGGATCTGGGCGTGCATGTTGCGGATCGCGTCGATCACGCCGAAGTCGAGGTAGCGCCGGTAGACAAACGGCCGCACGATCGCGTCCAGCGCGTCGATGTCTTCCTGCGCGCCGGTGACCGCGCGCGCCTTGACCCAGGCGTAGCGTTCCCACTCGCGGCCCTGCACGATCAGGTATTCCTCGACCATGTTCAGGCTCGCCACCAGTGGCCCGGACGCGCCGTTCGGGCGCAGCGCCATGTCGACCCGGAAGGTGTAGCCGTCTTCGATAATTTCGGATATCGCCGCGATCAGCTTCTTGCCCAGCCGGTTGAAAAACTCGTGGTTCGACAGCTGGCGCTGCGCTGGCAGGGTTGCCGCCGTGTCGCCATCTTCCGGATACACAAATATCAGGTCGATGTCGGACGAGACGTTCAGTTCGCCGCCGCCTTGCTTGCCCATCGCCAACACCATCATTTCCTGGGGACGCCCCGATTCATGGCCGATCGGTTGGCCGTGGCTGGCAACCATCTCTTCCATGATGGACTTCAGGTGGGTGCGGATCGCGAAATCGGCCAGGCCGGTCATGGTCTCGACCACCTCGGCCAGGTCGGCATGGCCTTCGAGGTCGCGCTGGATCAGGCCGCAAACGAGCAAGTTGCGCAGGCGGCGCATGGCGCGCGGCAGCGGGATGCCGGCCGCCAGTTCGGTCGCCAGCGCGGCGTCCAGGTCGAGCCGCGACAGGGGCTGGCCGGTGATTTCCCCGATCCGTACGGCCCGAGCCGGATCGGCCGCGATCCAGCGTTGGTAGAAGCGCGATTCGGATACCAGGGAAGGGTTGATCATAGGAATGTAAGGAAGCGTTAAAGTGCGGCGATGGAGGGCCCTCTATAGGGTAGAATTGGGCCGCGCACCTGTACAGGACAGGTCGATGGTAAGGTAGGCAACGGCATTGATGCAAGCGCTCTCTTATTCACCAGATAAATCACGGCGAGCCCTTTTATTAGCTTATTGATGCAGAACCGCGAACTCGAGACCGCTCCAGCGCACGTACCAATCGCGGAACGCTGGCGCCGGCTCCGCGCGGCCTATCGCGTGTGCAACCAGGCCAGCCATCATGTGCTGGGCTTTACCATCAAGCTGATTCTGCTGGTGTACTTCGCGTTTGCCATCGTCTTCCTGTTCCTGCGCTACGCCATCCTGCCGAACATCGATTATTACAAGGACGACATCGAACGCGCCGCCAGCCGCGCCCTGGGCAGCCAGGTGTCGATCGCGCGCATCTACGCGTCGTGGCGCGGGCTGCGTCCCAACTTCTTCCTCGGCGACGTCACCCTGCGCGATGCGCAAGGCCGCCAGGTGCTGGCGTTGCCAAGCGTGTCGGCCACGGTGTCGTGGTGGAGCGTGCCGGCCGGCGACCTGCGCTTCCAGTCGCTGGAGATCATCCGCCCCGAGCTTGATGTGCGCCGCACCGCGGACGGCAAGCTGTATGTGGCCGGCGTGCTGCTGGCCGAAGGGCCGGGCGACACCGACAGCGGCGACTGGGCGTTCAAGCAGCGCCAGATCGTGATCCGCGAAGGCCGCATCAACTGGACCGACGAGAAGCGCGGCGCGCCGACCCTGGCGCTTTCGAACGTCAACATGCTGCTGGCAAACCGCTGGACCGAGCACCGCTTCGGCCTGCGCGCGACGCCGCCGGCCAGCCTGGCGCAGCCGATCGACATCCGCGCCGCATTTTCCCACCCGCGCTTTGCGCGCCGCATCGCCGACCCGCGCCAGTGGACCGGCGAGCTGTATGCGGACGTCCGCCAGACCGACCTGGCGGGCTGGAAGCCGTACGTCGATTACCCGTTCCAGGTCAGCGAGGGCAAGGGATCGGTGCGCGCCTGGCTGACGCTGGACCACGCAAGGCTGGCCGGCTTTACCGCCGACGTCGGGCTGGTCGACGTCAATGCGCGCCTGCGCAAGGCGCTGCCACCGCTGTCGCTAAGGCGCGTAAGCGGCCGCATCTCGGCGCGCGAAACCATTCCCCGTGGCGCCGCTCCCGGCGCCCCGACCTTCGGCGTACACGGCCACACCGCCAGCCTGACCGGGTTCTCGGTCGAAACCGGCGACGGCCTGACCTTGCCGCCGACCAGTATCAGCGAAACCTTCGTCCCCGCCCGGAAGGGCAAGCCGGAAACCGTGACGGTCACGGCGCGCACGCTCGACCTGGCTACGCTGGCCGCCGTCGGCACGCAGCTGCCGCTGACCGACACCCAGCGCGCGATGCTGTCCGACTTCGGGCCGCGCGGCCAGGTCGAGAACCTGTCGGCGCAGTGGCAGGGCCAGTATCCGGCGATCAGCAGCTACCGCATCAAGGCGCGCATGGTCAACCTCGGCCTGAAGCCGCAGGCGGCGCGTCTGCCGCGACCGAAGACGGCGACATCGCCAGGCTTGGCCGCGGCGCCGGCGATCCCCGGCTTCGACAACCTGACCGGGACCATCGATGCCAGCGACAAAGGCGGTACCATCACCCTCGATTCGCAAGGCACGCTGCTGCACCTGCCGGCCTGGTTCGCCACACCGGAGATGCGCTTCGACCAGCTGGACATGAAGGCGCGCTGGTCGTTCGAAGGCCAGGACCGCCTGCGCGTCGAAATCGATCGCATGGAGTTCGCCCAGGGCGCACTGAAAGGCTCGTTGTCCGGCACGCACCTGCGGCCACTGGCCGGCGTACCGGGCACGGCGCTGGGCACGGTCGACTTCAAGGGCAAGCTCGATGGCTTTGAACTGAACCGCATCGGCGACTACCTGCCGTTGCAGACGCCGCCCCACCTGCGCGATTGGCTGGTCGGCGCGCTGGAAGGCGGCACCGCCCACGATGTCGCGCTGACCTTGCGCGGCGAACTGTCGCAGTTCCCGTTCCGCGCCCATAACGCGGCCGAGCGCGCGCGCGGGGAATTTCGCGTGGCGGGCCGCATCGCCGGCGGCAAGCTCAATTACACGCCTTCCCAGCATGCGCCCGATCGCGTCGCGCCCCTGTGGCCGCAGGCCGAACGCATCGACGGCAGCTTCCTGTTCGACCGCGCGCGCATGGAGATCCGCGCCGACCGGGCCGCCACGCTCGGTGTTGCGCTGGCCAACGTCAAGGCGGTGGTAGCGGACCTGGGTGCGGATGACAAACTGCTCGAGATCGACGGCAGCGCCAGCGGCCCGATGCAGGAATTCTTGCGCTACGTGAGCGTAACCCCGGTGGCGGGGTGGATCGGCCACTTCACCGACGACACCCGCGCCACCGGGAATGCGAAACTGGGGCTCAAGCTGCTGCTGCCCCTGGCGCACCTGCCCGACTCCAAGGTGCGGGGCAGCCTTCAGCTGATGAATAACGACGTGGTGCTGTTCAACGACATGCCGCCGGTGCAGGCGGGCATCGGCAAGATCGAATTCTGGGAGCGCGGCGTCAACCTGAGCGGCATCGGCGGCAGCTTTGTCGGCGGCCCGCTGGCGCTGTCGGGCGGCACCCAGCGCGATGGCGCAATCGTCATCAAGATGGGCGGCGCGGTGTCGGCCGACGGGGTGCGCAAGACCTTCCCGTCGGCCGCCATGCAGCGCCTGGCCGGACACCTGTCGGGCAGTACGCGCTACACCGGCGCGGTCGAGGTGCGCGAGCGCAAGGTGCAAGTCACGGTCGACTCGACCATGGCTGGCCTCGGACTCGATTTCCCTTCGCCCTTGCGCAAGGCCGAAGCCGACGCGCTGCCGCTGCGCTTCGTCATGAACAGTTCGCCCGGCACTGATGGCGGGATTTCCCGCGACGACATCCGCCTGTCGCTGGGCAACGCGATCGCTGCGCGTTACGAGCGCCAGCGGCAGGGCAGGGAGCCCTGGCGCGTGCTGCGCGGCGGCATCGGGGTCAACACACCCGCGCCCGAGCCCGACAGCGGAGTGATGATCAACGTCAACATGAAATCGCTGAACGTCGACCAGTGGATCGCCATCAGCAGCAGCATCGGCGGCGCCAAATCGGAACGCGGGGCGCCTGCCGCAGGCGGCGCCCTGAACCTGTCGAGCTACATCATTCCGGACGTGATGGCGGCCCGCGCCAACGAGCTGATCATCGGCGACCGCAAGCTGGACGACGTCGTGGTCGGCGCGTCGCACCAGGACGATACCTGGCAGGCCAGCATCGATTCGCGCCAGGTGTCGGGCCACGTGACGTGGGCCGAGTCGCCCACCGGCCAGGGCCTGGGCAAGGTCACGGCGCGGCTGGCCTCGCTGGTCATCCCCGAGTCCGCGGCCGAGGAAGTCAAGAGCCTGCTGGAAGCCGACCGCGGCGCCGCGGCCAGCATTCCAGGCCTGGATATCGTGGCGGAACGCTTTGAACTGTTCGACAAGCAGCTGGGCAGGCTGGAACTGCTGGCCAGCAATGCGCAGGCACTGGCCGGGCGCGAATGGCGTGTCAATAAACTGACGCTGGCCAATCCTGACGGCAGGCTGAGCGGCACCGGCAAGTGGCTGACCAAGGATGGCAAGAGCAGCACCAGCCTGAACTTTACGATGGATATCGCCGACGCCGGCAAGCTGCTCGACCGTTTCGGGTTCCCGGACACGCTGCGGCGCGGTAAAGGCAAGCTGAGCGGTGACATCGCGTGGAACGGGCTGCCGTATGCGCTCGACATCCCGACCCTGTCGGGCCAGCTCAACCTCGACGTCGAGTCCGGCCAGTTCCTGAAGCAGGATCCCGGCGCAGCCAAGCTGCTTGGCGTGCTCAGCCTGCAAGCGCTGCCGCGCCTGCTCAAGCTCGATTTCAAGGATGTATTTTCGGAGGGCCTGGCGTTTGACGGCATCAGCGCCGACGCCGTCATCAGCAAGGGCCTGTTGCGTACCGATAACCTGAAGATGTGGGGCGTCGCCGCGACCGTGCTCATGGACGGCACCGCCGATATTGCAAACGAGTCGACCAATCTCCATGTGGTCGTTATTCCCGAGTTTAATCTGGGAACCGGACCGCTGGTGTACGCGCTGGCGGTCAATCCGGTGATCGGGATCGGCAGTTTCCTGGCCCAGCTTTTCTTGCGCGCACCCGTGATGAAGGCGCTGACCTACGAGATGCAGATCACCGGCCCGTGGAAGTCGCCCGTCATCAAGCGGCTGGGCGCGCCGAAGCCGGCGGTACCGGCGGCCCCACCGAAGGCGGAGAAAAAATGACCAAGGTTGCTGCAGTCCAGATGGTGTCCACGCCCAGCGTGCCCGAAAACATCGCCACTGCGCGCAGGCTCGTGGCCGAGGCCGCCGCTGGCGGCGCCCAGCTCGTGACCCTGCCCGAATACTGGCCGATCATGGGCATGCTTGATGCCGACAAGGTGTCGCATGCGGAACAGCCGGGCAACGGGCCGATCCAGGACTTCATGGCCCAGACCGCCAGGGAACATGGCATCTGGCTGATCGGCGGCACCTTGCCGCTGGTGTCGACCGACGCATCGAGGGTGATGAACACCACGCTGGTGTATGGTCCGGACGGCAAGCCGGTGGTGCGCTACGACAAGATTCACCTGTTCGGTTTCACCAAGGGAATCGAATCCTACGACGAAGCGCGCACCATCGTGCCGGGCGCGTCGGTGGGCACATTCGAAGCCCCGTTTGGCCGGGTTGGCCTGTCGGTATGCTACGACCTGCGCTTCCCCGAGCTGTACCGCGCGATGGGCGACTGCGTGCTGATCGTGGTCCCGGCCGCGTTCACCCACACCACCGGCATGGCGCACTGGGAAGTCCTGCTGCGCGCCCGCGCGATTGAAAACCAGTGCTACGTGCTGGCCTCGGCCCAGGGCGGTACCCATGTGAACGGCCGCCGTACCTTTGGCCACAGCATGCTGGTCGATCCGTGGGGCGAGGTAAAAACCGTGCTCACGGAAGGCGAGGGCGTTGTCGGTGGCGAGATCGACCTGGCCTTCCTCGCCAGCGTCCGCGAAAGCTTGCCTGCGCTCAAGCATCGCAAGATGTGAAGCAATGCAAAAAACCTGCTTGTGGCACAATGGCCGCTACTTAAGCGAAAGACCCGCACAATGAAACCATTCGAACCCAATCTCTCCTCCCTGGCGGTCGCGCGCGACGTGCTGCTGACGCCGTTCGGCCTGGATGAAGGCAAGATCCTGACCNNGGAAGAAGGCATCGTCAAGACCGGCAGCTTCTCGATCGACCAGGGCGTCGGCGTGCGCGCCATTTCGGGCGACAAGACGGCGTTCTCGTATTCGGATGAAATTTCGGAAAGCGCGTTGCTCGAGGCCGCCGCTGCGACACGCACCATCGCGCGCGCTGGCTCGGGCAAGATCAAGATCGCAGGCAGCATGACCCAGCAAGGCGGCCGCTCGCTGTACCTGCCGAACGACCCGCTGGCCTCGCTCGACGCGACGGCCAAGGTCAAGCTGCTCGAACGCGTCGAGAAAATGGCGCGCGCCAAGGACCCGCGGGTGGTGCAGGTCATGGCTGGCCTGGCCGGCGAATACGACGTGGTACTGGTTGCCCGCAGCGATGGCGTGCTGGCGGCGGATATCCGTCCGCTGGTGCGTGTTTCGGTCACCGTGATCGTCGAGCAGAACGGCCGCCGGGAAACCGGTTCGTCGGGCGGCGGTGGCCGCTACGACTACGCCTACTTTACCGATGCGGTGCTCGACACCTACGCCACCGAAGCGGTCAAGTCGGCGCTCGTCAACCTTGACGCACGTCCAGCGCCTGCAGGACCGATGACCATCGTGCTCGGCCCTGGCTGGCCCGGCGTGCTGCTGCACGAAGCGATTGGCCACGGCCTGGAAGGCGACTTCAACCGCAAGGGCTCGTCGACGTTCTCCGGCCGCATCGGCGAACGCGTTGCGGCCAAGGGCGTGACGGTGGTGGACGATGGCACGCTGGCCGACCGCCGCGGCTCGCTCAACATGGACGACGAAGGCAACCCGACACAATGCACGACCTTGATCGAGGACGGCATCCTGAAGGGCTACATCCAGGACACGATGAACGCGCGCCTGATGAAGATGCCGATCACCGGCAATGCGCGCCGCGAATCGTTCGCGCACCTGCCGATGCCGCGCATGACGAACACCTACATGCTCGGCGGTGACAAGGACCCTGAAGAGATCCTGGCGTCGGTCAAGAATGGTTTGTATGCCGTGAACTTCGGCGGCGGCCAGGTTGATATCACCAACGGCAAGTTCGTGTTCTCGGCCAGCGAAGCGTACATGATCGAAAACGGCAAGGTCACGTATCCGGTAAAGGGCGCGACCCTGATCGGCAACGGTCCCGATGTGCTGAACCGCGTATCGATGATCGGCAACGACATGCGCCTCGATTCGGGCGTTGGCGTATGCGGCAAGGAAGGCCAGAGCGTGCCGGTAGGCGTCGGCCAGCCGACCCTGCGCATTGAAGAAGTGACGGTAGGCGGCACCGCCTAAGGTCGCAGAGTTGTGGGTTCCGCAGGGCCGATGCGCCTGGCATATCCGCCCTGCGGGTGGTGAGGGCGTCAGAACCTGTACCTTACCCCCGCCGTAAAGTGCGCCCGCCGCAAAAAGGCTTGCCAATTCCCACGCAATCGGTTTATAGTCGTTCAAACCCCTAGGGATTCGACATGCGCTACATTGCTTTCTTTACCGGCCACTTTTACTTTAGCCATTCCAGCCTTCAGGCGGTGGAGTAGCGGCCGGTTCACGTAGTAACAACGAGATCCCCAGCAAATTCTAAAAACCGCCAGCGATGGCGGTTTTTTTATTCCATCATCGAATCGAACTGACCACGGAGAACACCATGCCACGCACCGACGACTTGCGCATCCGCGAAATGAAGGAACTTGTACCGCCNNCGGCCAGGACGACCGCCTGATGGTGGTGATCGGGCCGTGCTCGATCCACGACACCAAGGCGGCGATGGAATACGCGCGCCGCCTCGCCGGTCAACTCGACCGCTTCAAGGGCGAGCTGGAAATCGTGATGCGCGTGTATTTCGAGAAGCCGCGCACGACGGTTGGCTGGAAGGGCCTGATCAACGACCCGTACATGGATAACAGCTTCCGCATCAACGACGGCCTGCGCATGGCGCGCGAACTGCTGCGCGACATTAACGAACTGGGCCTGCCAGCCGGTACCGAATTCCTCGACGTGATCAGCCCGCAGTACATTGCCGACCTGATCAGCTGGGGCGCGATCGGCGCGCGCAC
>CXWL01039095.1_pt1 | contig 13641 bp, 10 predicted proteins | sample 590931 | NCBI WGS metagenome assembly CXWL01 (sample SAMEA3498368, study PRJEB10139) | groundwater metagenome | biome: water well; material: biofilm material | place: Germany | collected 2015-04-27 | reverse complement strand
CATCGATGGGGTAACGCGACCCCATGGCGCGCGATGTGACATGGGAGCCTACGAGTACAAGCCGTAATCCAGCGACGGCGAAGAGACGATCGGCCGCCTTAAACAAAACGGGGCGCTCACATCGAGCGCCCCGTTCTCATTTTGTATAGGTTGGGTCCGTCAAGGACGACGGATCAAGCGAGCGGCGTGCATCACATCGAAGCCTTCCTGGCGATGGAATGGATGACTGATGCGGTGGATTTCCACGTCGAACGAGCCGGCATGGGGAAGAATGCGCGTTTCGAAAGCGTGCCGGTCATACCAGCGGCCGAAGTTATTGCCCCAACCCATCATGGCCGCCGGACGAGCCCCCCTATCGAGCCGCTCCACCCCTGAAATCAGGCGCGGATCGTAGAGATTCACATATTCATCCCCGATGCACAGCGGAACGATGACGAGTTTTCCGCCGGGAACCAGGACGCGGGCGGCCTCGTGGATCATGGCTGTGTCGTCATCCCCTTCGAAACAATTGAACGCGCAAAAGGAGACGATGTGCGACACCGATGCGCTTTCGATGGGGATGGAATTCGCCGGAGCGCCAATCCGAAAACCGTGGCGACCCGGCTTGTATTCCAAGTCCACATCAAGGACGCGGCACCCAAAATGTCGCCGGATCATCGATCCCCAAAGACCGGCCTGGGCCCCTACATCAATGACAACGCCGGTCCGATCGAGCCCGCTAAGCTCCGTGCCGACATGATGCCACAGCGAATATCGAATCCGCCGCTCGGCGAGATAGTAAAAGCGGGGATACTTCATTTGATTTTGGAACCGGGCCAGGTCTTCATGCGTGACCACGGAATCGATGACACGGACATGCGGAAGCGTTCTGAGCCACGAGCAGTGACGAAGCGCGTCCAGGTTTGGGGCGGGCTGAAGCAACGTCGCAGCAGGTCTGGCAGCGCGAGAATAAGCGCGACGAACCAGCTTCGTGGCTACGCGCGCAGGTCCCAGCGAGCGGGCGGACAGCGCAAAACGAACCAGGGCACTCAATATTCTTGACCTTGTTCCGCAGAGATGGGCGACGCCGCGGGGCACAGATGCTGCGCAGCAAGCGGACACAGGAGCGACGTGAGTTGTCGACTTAGCGTTCATTCGGCGATTCCATTCACCTTTGTAAAACCACAGATCGAGGATGTGGCAACCCAGGTGACAGTGCCCGCATCGCAGCTCCGGGCTGAGCCGCCGGAACGCGAGCCGTGCCGCGAACCGCCAGCGCTCCGTGCAAACCGATGAGCAAGTAGAGTTGCGAAGTCATCTGGCCGAACATGGAAACCGACCAGAGCGCAAAAAGCAGGCCCAGCAGGGACGAGGCCAACGCCCAGCAACACGACTTCATCCAGGGTGAATTCGTGGCAGAATAGCAGCGGGAGACGTCGTAAATGGATCGCGAGAGCACGGCCACGTACGCGATCAGACCAAACAGACCATAGGTCATGGCATGGACAACGTAGTCGTTGACCGCGTCGGTACGCGGGAGAGCGTTAATCAACGGTCCCCAGCCAGGATCGACGAAGCCATATCCGGTCAACCAATAGTTGGGCAACTGCATGATGGCAACGTCGATCAACCGCGCGCGGTACCACCCGGAGACGGGATCCATCGTGAAATCGGCAAGCACGTGGTAGAAGTGGCGATTGCTGATGATCTCGATCGCCGCGCAACCGATGATGAACAGGACGATGAGCGGCTTCACCAGCGATTTGGCGTATTCGAGCGAAAGGCAACCGAGCACCACGATCAATGCCAGGTAGGGACCGCTCGACACGGTGGCGGCCACCCCGCAGATGCCGATGACCGTAAGCGGGTATGCCCACCTACCCCAGGGAAGGGGTTCGTGCCTTAACATCCAGATCATGGAAACAAGCGAAGCGAAGCTCAGGCCAAATAAGATGGTTTCGCCGGGAGGCCCCATCGCGCGGTTAAGCCCATATCGCGTCTGGTATTCCATGCCCTTGGTATGTGCCCAGGGACAGTATTGTCCCAGCCCCGTGTACAGGCTTTTTCCAGTGAATGTTTCGACCACGGCGTGAACGGTGAGAAACACGGTGATGATGGAAAGAGCTTTGGCCAGGGTGACGAAAGATTCACGATCCACGACGATGAGCCGGGCCGCGAGGTAAACGAAAAACGTGTCCATCATGAAGCCGGCGCGGTTTTCGAGCACGTCCATGACGTCCGTAGTGAACATCAGAGTGAACGAAAAAACCGCCATGCTCAGAAGGACGAGCGAGTCGAGAGGCTTCCAGTGGAATCGACGCATGAGGGCCTGGTCGGCAATGCAACGGAGGAGCAAAACCGTGACGATGATGCGGCACGCGCTGATATCCACGCTTCCCAGGCTCACGCGGAGGTAATCCGGATAAACAAGGAGCACGGCGAGGAATGCGATGAGACCACTCAAGGCGCTGGAGGCGAGCACAACCGCAACCCCGATGGAGGCGACAAGCAGGGTTACTGGTTCCATGCGGGTCGCTCCTGATTTGGTGCTGGTTCCGTAAAACTCCCGGACGAAGCCGACTTTTGAGGCCCGGTCATTTTGATGAGCCGTGCGGGATTCCCGGCGACGATCGAACACGGGGCCACGTCGCGCGTCACGACGCTGTTAGCGCCGATTACAGAATCGTGGCCGATGGTCACGCCCTTCAAGATGACCGCGTTTTGTCCAATCCAGCAGTTGTGTTCGATGACGATCGGGCGGGTGATGAAGTTGGGATTGCGGGTGACCGGGACGCCGCCGGGCTGGACGATGTGGTCGGAGTCGGTAATCAGCACATTGGAGGCGATGAGCACGTTATCGCCGATGACGACTGACTTCGCGGCGTTGCATTGGAAGCGAAACAGGATGGTCACGCCGTTGCCAATTCTGATCTTGGGATATTGGCCCATCCCCGGCACCAGATCGGCGAATACGAACCCATCGCAAATGGTCACGCGCGATCCGATGGAGACCGCACGCGGGGTTCGGACCATTTGCTTGCGGCCCAAGACGCAGCGAGCGCCAAGGGAATGCAATCTTGGTCCCCAGAGCAATCGCGTTCGAGCGGTGCTCCAGGCATAGCGAATGAGTTCAAACCAGCGCATTTGGGATTGCGCGGAGTCGTCAACGCGAGTGGACATTGGCGAAATACGATCTCGCAAGGTCGAGGACCGTGGATTCGCGTTTTCAGGCGGTAACGGCAGTACGGTCGGATCGATCATGAGCAATGGATTCGGCAGCTACCTGCCTGTAATCACTCGCCAACTGCCGACGACGAATGGCTGCAAAGGCAAAACCGATGGCCGCACCGGCTGCCGCGCAGATGGCGAGCCAGCGGAGACCGCGAATCGCGTAATCGCGCTGGGCAATTTGCCAGGCGCCCACGGCCAGGTAAAGAGTAACAATGGCCGAGGCGACGAGACCCAACTTGGCGAAGAGGCGTGCGGCCTGAAAGCGAAGAACGAACCAGGCCGCTGTGGCGCCCGCGAGCACTGCGGACAAGAGCAAAATGCCGACCAATGGTAATCGCAGTCGCCACAGATTGTCCTGATACCATTGGGATGGGCGATAGAGCATGGCGGGTTCTGCGATAGATTGGGAATTCCCGGCAAGATCGTCGAGCAACTGACGAGCCTGGTTCCACTGCACAGCGGCGCGAAAACGTGAGGTCCATTGGGCGAGAGGCTCATCTGGGAGGTCCGAAAAACCAGCACTGGTCCATCGAGGCGACGAGTCGGCAAACGCGAACACTTTTTCTAATGCCTGAAAATATGCCTCGCCCTTCCCCTCCGGCTTTTCGAAATCAAAGGGGTGGGTCACCAGCACGAAAATCGTTCCGGGCGGTGAATTTTGTTCACCCTGCATCGCGGCGAGCGCGATTACGGGATCGGCAGTGCATTGAGGAGCGATTCTGAGTGCCGTCGGAGCGACCTCCGCTTGATGCTGGTCAGGGCTGAGCCATTCAAATTCGAGTTGCTTGAGAGCGTCAACCGTGTTGGCGTCCCATGCGTTCCATGGCGGAATGAAGACCCGGACAGGTTTTTGCAGCGCGGTCGCCATTGCATCGCGTCCCAAGCGCGTCGATTCGCGCTGCCATCCCAGCGGCTGACGCCGATATTCGCCGGGCCGGTGTTCCGGCAAGCTGCGCTTGCGATGTTCAAAACCGTGCAAAGCCGGTTCGACCACGCCGCGATCCACGTTTTGCCGGAGTAACTGGACCCAGGGGTCGCTTGGAATGGTCAGCCAACTTTGCATTAGCGGAGTCGCGGCGGGGATGCGTCGCTCGGCGTCTTGCTCCGCAACCGGGAAGGGGATGACTCCGGCGGAAACTTTTGCATTGTATTTGCCGGCCAGGTCAAACAGGCGTTTCTCCGTTTCCATCTTGCGCGGCCGCCCATCGTAGGGACTGATCGGGGAGAAATCATCGTAGCGAACGATCAGGTAGTTCTGCGGACGCTGTGCCGCCTGTCCCGATGAATAGATGCAAAAATGAGCGTTTGAATAGTCCGGTTCGCGAGAGCGTGTGCATGGTGCCGTAGTGACTGTGAAGTGTGCTCCAAGTTGGTCGGCAATTCGCAGGAGCTGCTCTGAGCTGAGTTCATCATAGGCCTCGCGAATCCAATCCTGCACTACTTGTCCCGGCTGAGACCACGGCGGGACGCCGACAAGACCGGTGATCCGTTTGTACCATTCGTTGATACGCGGCGATTCAAAAGGAATAAGCTTGAAGGACGCCGGGGCCGCCCGCCGCGATTCCCACTGCACGTCTGACCATGCGGGATTCGCCAGCACCGATGCGTTCGCCGGCGCATAGTCCTTTAGCCAATGAAGCGCGTCCAACCGGGCAACCTCAACGTCAGATTCACGCCGATAAGGTTGATACAAGTGGTACGCTCCGTGCGGCGCGAACCAGGTGGTCAGAACGACTACGCCCATTGCCCCGACCCACCTGAACGTCGCCGGTCGCAATGAAACGAGCAACTGTCCTACACACAATGCGGTCATCAGGCTGGTGAGCGGAGGTGCGAATCTGTAGGGATGGAGCTTAAGAAAGAAGGCGTTGCGCAGTACCAGGCCAACCACCAGCGCGACGACGGTCACGATGGTGATTACCCAAACGAACTGCCGCAGTCGGACCAGGCGCGACGACGCCGGAAGCACGCGCCCAAGCCCGATGAACACGGCAAACATCACGGCGAATTGAAGGAAGTCGATCAGCGGCCAACTTCCGGGGCTGAGGTGATGCGGGTGTCGGAAGGAAATGAAAATCTGATCCGCGTCGGCCGCGCCGGGTTGATTACCGGCCAGCACAAGCGGCAGGAAGGAAAGCAGTCCGGGCAACGCACAAACGAGACATACGCCTGAGCAGGCAAGTCGCAATCCCCCGCCGCGAGCTTTGACACGATCGTCGAAAAACATCAGACCGAGAATGGAAGCGGACACCCACGCTCCCACAAGAACGTGGACCGACGTAGCGCAACCGAGCATGGCGGCCGCGAACAGAAATCGCCCTCGAATCCAGCCGGCCAGCGCGAATAGGACCAGCGGATAGGCCAGATGTCGGGCAATGGCTTCGCCGACGATGGTTTCGCCGCCCAACCGCGATTGACCATAGGCGATGAAGAGTGCGGCCCCAAGGACAACAGCGAGGGGTTTGAATTCGAGCGTGCGACCGAGCGAAAGAAGTGAGCCGGCCGTGAGCACCCAAATGGAGATGCGCGCGAGCATCGCGCCACCAATCGGTCCGGCCAGCCAAAAGAGCCCGCCGAGAATTCGGAAGAAAACCCAGTGATCGCCCTGCGGTGCGCCGACGAACAGGTCGTTGTATAACCATGTCGGATCGAGGATGTGGAGAGCACGCGGGAATTGCTGAAGCTCATCGCCGAACGGAATGACGTTCATCCAGCAGTATGCGAAGAGGAGCAGCAATACCAGGACGCTACCCCAACACGCGACGGGGCTTGGTGCCTCTTGCGACTTTGTTTGATTACTGACCAACGGATTGCCTTGCACGTCGTTTCGGCTCTTGCACGGGTTTACTCGTCAGCTCGGAGTGTTGAGAAGCAATGGCATTCAAGGCTTGCTCAAGAACATGGATGGCATGTTCCCAGGTGAATCGTTGCACCGTTTGCAAAGACTGAGCCCGAAACTCCGCACGAAGGTCCTCATCGTCCAGCAGTCGTTCGATCGCCTTTAGCATTGCATCGACATCGCTCACAGGGACGATCAACCCGTTCCGCTCGTGAGTAATGATTTCGCCAGCCCCTCCGCAGTCGGTGCTTACCAGAGCGCACCCGCAACTGGCGGCCTCAAGCAACGGATTACCGAAGCCCTCATTGCGACTGGACATGAACCAGACCTTGCTGCGGGAGTAAAGGTCGCGGGCGGCCGGCAATGACGGAAAACGGACGAACCTCGTCGCCACGGGGAGACTGCCCGGATCGGGAAACGTGCTGAAGACATAGAATGGTAGCTTCGGACGCCGCTCGGCCAGGCGTCTGAGTACGGCCACCGTCAGTTCTGGGTCCTTGACGTCGGCGCCGTGATAAACGACGCCCACACCATCTCGTAAGGATTCGGGTTGGGAAGGAAAATAGTCCTCTGCGTCGATGCCGTTGGGGGCAACGAAAATGGCATCATTGCTTCCGGCTTCCCGCATGAGTTTGACCAGGTGTGAACCAACCACGATCCGCGGCATGGGCAGCGACCACGCTTGATACATTTCGTCGAGGCGCCACGGCTCGATACCGCGGCAGTTGTTCACTTTGACTCCACAGCGATCTGGCAAGCCGGCGATTTCGAGGACGCAGGCGACGCCCACGCCGATCAGGACATCGTGATCTCCCACCACGTCTGCCGTCAGCTCGCGATACGGTACCGTCCTTCCGGCGAAGGCACCCAGCCAACCGCGCCCGCGCTTGTACCGTAGCGCATGATAAAACCGCCGAAGGATGTCCCACAAGTCGCCACGATCCTCGCGATAATAGACGGTGAGTTCGTGGCCTCGATCGATGAGTCCGGTTGCCACGCGTAGAACGCTTCGGACGCCGCCGCCTCCGCCGCCTGGGATTACGAATGCAACACGCATGTTCAGGATGATTCCGGCCGAGGAATTCGCCCTAGGGAAAGCAGGACCTTGTCGTGCACGAAAGGAATGAAGAGTGCGGTCACCACCGCGTAAGCGGCGATGGCCACCGAGAACCGCGCCGCAAGTCGTGCGGGACCCGCTGATTGAAGATGTCCCGCCAAGACGATGGCCGGAAAGAATGTGCCGACTGCAATACAAATGGCGGTGCAGGCCAGTGGCCGAATCAGGGAGGACCCAATGTCACGCAGGACGATCGGAGTTCCGGAAAAACAGTACAGGTAATTGGGAATGATGCCGACCCAGTTGGCGATCGCGTACGCAGCGGCCACGCCAACGGCCCCGTAGGGCAATCCCAGCACGAAGGCCAAAACAATGAAGGGAGTCCAGAACAACTGCCAGGTCAGCATCCGCCCCGGTCGGCCCGTGGCAACATAGACCCAGCCCGTGCACACTCCAAGCATGCGCGGCAACGCGGCGATGAAGAGCCATCGAAGAATCGGAATCGCTTCAAGCCACTTTTGGCCCAGAAGCGCCGACACGACGTCGTCGGTCCACAGCGCACCGGCAAAGCAGATGGGGAGGCCCAGCAGACAAGTAAGCTCAAACATCCGCCGGAATGTGGGCCGAAGTTCGCCGGGTGACGCCACCGCGCGGGACAGCGCCGGGATGGCGGCCTCTCCCACGCCGTATCCGGCAAGCGATATCGGTCTCATCATCAGCCCGTAGGAAGTCGAATACACCCCCAAAGTTCCGTTTCCCCAGCATCGACCTATCAAAATATTGTCGAGGTTGTTGGCCAGGTATCCGACCATTCCGTGAGCCGTCAGCGCTCCGCCGAAGCCAAGCATGCCGGCCAGCCCCTCGCAGCGACGAGGTGGTCCGGGCATCCAGGGCATCGCAATCAAAGCCAGTACGGTCGCGCAAATTGCAAGCGCCACCGGCTGAACCACCAGCGACCAGTAGCCCCAACCCGCAAGCGCGGCGGCAACGCTGACGGCGACCGAGAAGGTCGTTGAGACCAGCCGAATCGTCACCAGACGTCGGAAATTCATGTTGCGTTTGAGCAGGGCCTCGTGCTGGGTTCCCAGCGAAGTAAGGGGGAATACCGTCGCAATCACCAGCGTAACCTCGAAAAGCCGGTGGTCACCGTAAAAGGCCACAAGGAGCGGGGCCAGGCTCGAGGCGAGGATGCCCAATAACAGACCGAACCCTGTATTGATCCAGAAAAGCGTGGACATTTGCTCGGCGGAAAGCACCGGACGCTGAACGGTCACCAGCGAAAGACCAAAGTCGGCGAAGAGCGAAAAGAAAGCCGTGGCGCTTGTGACCATGGCGACAAGCCCATAGTCGCTCGGAGTCAGAATGCGAGCCACCACCGCCAGGGCGAGGAAGGTCGCCGCAAAGCCCGCTACGCGCCCCGCGATCATCACCGCCGCGCCGCTTACAGGACCCTCACCAAAGCGCCGGCTCACGGGTGTTGATTCAATGGCCGGTTCGCGGGGTTCGATCTTGATTGGGCACGCGGCGTTCATGAAATCATCATCTTCGATCGCAAAACTCGCACTGTTTTTGTCCTCATGCCTCGATCACCTTGATCGGCCAAGGAGGTCGCGAAGAACCAACCCAAGAAACGCCGTGTTCGTAACCAGGTAGCGCTTCCACATACGACGCGGTTCCTGCAACACGCGATAAAACCATTCGAGTCCCGTGCGCTGCATCCAGCGCGGCGCCCGCCGCGTGACTCCGGCCATCACGTCGAAGCTTCCGCCCACGCCGTGACAAACCGGAACAGACATCACCTGGCCCCATTTTTTCATAAAGATTTCTTTTTTGGGAGAAGTCATGGCCACAAACAGCATGTCGGCTTGCGAATCGCGGATCTTCTGCGCGATTTCCTGTTCTTGCGATGAGGCGAAGTAGCCGTCTCGGTAGCCGGCAACAACCATGCCGGGATATTTGCGGCGGGCGATCTCGATGACTCGCTCGAGGGTTGCCTTGGTTGCGCCAAGCAGGATAACCCGAAAACCGCGACGATCCGACAAGGCGAATAGCTCAAACATCAAGTCGATGCCCGCAACACGTTCTGGTAACGGAGTTCGCTTGAGGCGGCTAAGCCAGACCAGCGGCGTTCCGTCAGCCAGCACCAGGCCGCTGCCAGCAACACTTTCTCTCAACAACGCGTCGCGCTGCATGTTGACGAGCTTCGCAACATTCACCATCCCAATGGTCAGCGAATTCCCATCGTCCAAACATCGTTCGACGGCCGATACGGCCTCGCGCAAGGTCAGGGGATCGACGGCGAATCCGCAAAGGGGAACCCGCTGTCGTAATGGATGGGCGGCCGGGCATGATTTCTGCGCTGCTCTTTCAGCCCGAGCGACGGTTGGCGCAACATGGATCACGTCAGGCATCCTGAGGGCCCGCCAGGTTGTTGCTTGATTGACGATTCCCACTCGACAACGCCGCCAGGATGAACCGTGAGCGGATAAACCGCCTGGCCATGCCGGCGCGCACGAGGCGATGATTCTTCATCCGAAATCGCTTACGCAAGAACGGAGCGATTCGACAGAACCAAGCTCGGAAGTAGATGGCATACACGATCGCAACCATCGCTTGGAATAGTTTTGTCCGAACCCTCGAAGAAAACGAAGGATGAACCAGCGCCAGCGTGGTGAGTCCGAGAAAATCGGCGCCAAGTCGGCGTTTGTATTCGTAGAATCCGCTCATCGCATCGACAGTCGAAACCCCCTGCGACATGCACCACCGAAAGGCCTCGCAGTGCAGGAGCCGCCCCGGACCATAGGATTCCCACAAACTGCCTGGTGCCCGCACGGCCTGGAAAAGGTGGAACCTGCCGTTGAACCTGTGGGCATAAACAAGGCCCACGGGCTCGTCGTTCGCACAGACCCGGATGAGCACGGATTGTCCCGCATCGCATTGCGCCTGGGCGATTTCGGAATGAAACTGGCGAGAGCCGGGCCACAGGGTGAAGAAACCCAGCTCATTCTGCGCTTCCCAATAGTCGTCGTGCCAGCGGAAGAATTCTTCAAGAAACGCGCGGCTATCGCCGGCTTGCACCATCGTGCTCTTCAGAACGTGGGTCTTGGAGAGTTTTCGCTCGCTCTTGCGGATGTTGTTTCGTTCGTTACCCGAAAGCTGCTCGAGGTACTTCTCAAAGTGCTCAGGAATCGTGAACACTGCATGTGGGTAATAATTTTGATTGACGTGCGTGCGACCGGCACTTGCTCCGCGCAAAGCCGCACATAGAACCTCGGTTTGCTGGAAGTAGCCGGGCAGGTCGCCGATCTGGAACATATCCCAGGCGCCCGCGCGACTCATCGCCGCGATCAACAGCGGTACGACTTCCTCCACGAATTCGGTCTTGAACATGGGCCAGCAGCGCGTGCCCGCATGATCGCCTCCCAAAAGCCGCAGGACGCGCAAGCCAATCGGACCCCAGCGAAGCGTTTCTCGAAAGAGAGGAAAAACCGCCACCAAATCGTCGCCGAACCAAAACGTGTAGATTTCGAGCCGTCGATCTTTCGAAAAATGTTTCCACCACGTCGTGCACCAATCAAATGAAGCAAACAAATCGCCGCCAACCGCCTTTGCCAGGCGCGTCCAGTCCTCTCGAATCGCGGCGGCCGATTCAAACGAATGATGGACCTCGATCCGGCAGGACCTGCTTGGTGTGGAGCGCGCGCCGGAATTCTCGCTCCCTTGGCTCGCAGGCCCCTGCAATCCCCACTTGTGAGTCAACTCAGTCACCAATGGCACCAACAATTGGGAATTGTCGGGTCTTAAGGCTGCGTGTTGACATCGATTGTTTTCCATACTGAATCCCGTGCTCACGACGCCGCGTACAAAATCCACCCCAGGTGATAAGGGCGGCATTCTCGATTTACGATGAAGTCATCCGGCTCGTGTACGCGCCTCCCTTCGCCGCGAAACCCCCAGCACCATGCCGCACTGCGCAACGCACGCCGCACGCGCCCCACACCCTTTCGATGTATGTCTCGGAGGACCAACCCTTGATCCGTTAGAACCAAATTCGTTTCCAGCTCGTTTTCACCAAAGATCCAGGATAGTCCATTTTCAATTTCGCCTTGATAGGATCGCCCACCCGCTCTCGTCGTTTCCAACAATGCCATCGGCGCCATCCCGTCCTGATGAACCGGGAACACCGGGTAGCCATCAACGACCACCCCGCCGATTGCATCGTAGAGCCACCACCACTGACCGGACGATCCTTGCAGGCTGCATAATTTGTCCGCCACGTCACGCCCCACGGATGCAGTCTCTGCAGAGCCGGTTCGTCGTGCGTGGACGGCCAGGGCCATCACGGGGTAAATCTGGTTCGCAAAACAAGGTACGCGGCGGGAAACACCGTTAACCAGGCCTTGTCGGGCATGGCGAAAGAAAAGGCGTGCATCGGGACTGTACAGCTTAAGCAAATCCTCTCTAGCAAGATGTACCAGTTCCTCGGCATGGGAATCGCTGTTGCGTAGCAGCACATGGTCCGCCCCCAACATGAGCCATGCCAACTGGACGGAATCTAATGTCGATCGTTGGTCGCGGAACTCGATCAATGCCTCCAGTGATGAGAATGGCCGGCACACTCCGCCTAATGACTGTGCCCAAAGTCCAAGCCCCTGGTCCCCCGCCGTGTTTACCCAACCGTGATTCTCGACTCGACTCCATAAATCATGAATCAAGGAATCAACAGGCAAATCCATTGTTCTCGCTTTTTCAAGCCCAAGGAGCGAGATTAACGCGTAGCGAACATTGAAGCCTACGGGCTGCGCTTTCCTCCCCTCCCAGCGCATGGTATGCGGGAGTCCACCATTTTCGCCGTATGTCAGCTCTAATCCGCGCAGAGCCAACACAGCCAGTTCGGGCCAACGCCCCTGCCCCGGTGTCGTCGCGTGCGTCTCACGCATTGGCTTCGATGCCGCGGTTGCGTAAGAGGTTGAGGACAGATTCGAACTTCTCATCCCAGGTGTGTTGTGATGCCCACGCTTTGCGTTTCTCCTGCTCCGTTGGATGGTCATCGCGCAAGGCCCTGTCGATTGCTGCCGCAAAAGCTTCCGGTCCCGATGCCTGGAAACACAGCGACCCCGACCGCTGAAGCTCGGGAAACGGCGACGACACCACCGGCTTCCCCAACGCAAGATATTCCTTCAGCTTCACCGGGTTGCAGTGCTCTATCCACTCATTGTTGAGCCAGGGCATGAGGCAGACGTCAAATACAGCGCCAAACTGGGCGACTCGTTGGTACGGCTGACGGGAAATCGCTACTACGTTTGGTATCGCCTTCAAGCCCTCGAATTCGCTGGACATGTCGCCCACAAGCACGAATGTATATTGCGGGCGAAGGCGACACACCAACTCAAGCAGTTGGCGATCCACGGTATTCCCGTCAATATTCCCGTAGAATCCGATCAGCGGCGGCTTAACTCCTTCCAGTTCAATCGGACGCTTGACGGATCGGCCGGCGGCTTCAAACATGGTGAAATCAACCCCGTGGTCGACGTATTCACCCTTGCCATAGAGTCTGCGTGCCCGTTCGAGCAGACGCTCGCTGGAGCAAATGATCAGGTCCGACTGTTCCGCGACCTCGCGTTCCGCTTGCGCACCCGCGCATGCCTCACCGTCCTTCAACGCGCCATAGCAATCGCTTAGCTGGTGCACGATCCCTCGGTGGTTGAGCCTCTTGAGCACGACCGCCGCCGTCGGGCACGCCACCCAAATCAGCGGGTGGCGCATTCCCAACACTTTCATCACGCCGCGCAATTGCAGCGACAACGCCGATCGCGCCGCCGTCGCAGCCGGCCCACTCGCAAACGGCGCGAAGACCGGGCTAAGCACACCGAACCCCTCGCCTCCGTCACGATAGAATCGTAAAACACTCCCGAGCTTGCGTTTCACGCGACGAAAAAACATACGGCCTTCGGAAACCGATGGCGCTTTTACCCCCAATGAATTGACGTAGACGACGCGTGTTCGGCGGGCGAACCGACGCATGAACTGCATGTCCGCATGACCCCGATTGTGATACCACCAGTCCGAATCGCCGAAACAAAGGACTGAATCGTACGACCGGGTCTTTCGCGTTGTGATTTGCTCCGACTGGACGATCATCGAAGGAGCGGGCTTATATCCGTGAGCGAATCCACAGCTTCCAAAGCCCGCGCCGCGGCAGGGGCAGCTTGGGAGCGATGCGGCTGAACCAAATACGGTAGTACAATAAATCCAGCCAGCGGGCGTAAAGGCGGGCCAATCGAACTTTCAATTGGGGCCAGACGCCGCGGCGAATCAGCGTGATGGATTGCAGGTCAACAACCTCGCCACCCAGCCGCAACTTGTATTCGTACATGCCGCGCAAGCCGTCGATGCCGGTGAAGCCCTCGCCAATGGCCCGCTCTGTTGTTTCCGCGTGGAGTATGCGGCCCGAACCAAACGTGTCCCACTTCGGGTCTATATCGCGCGAGCCAAGGAGCCAGTGGACTCGACGACCGAAGCGGTAGTTGTACTG
>CXWL01103178.1_pt1 | contig 13647 bp, 13 predicted proteins | sample 590931 | NCBI WGS metagenome assembly CXWL01 (sample SAMEA3498368, study PRJEB10139) | groundwater metagenome | biome: water well; material: biofilm material | place: Germany | collected 2015-04-27 | reverse complement strand
CATCACCGCGACGCTGGCGATCTACCTCGACGTCTACAACATCTTCACCAGCCTGCTGTCGCTTCTGGGCCTGGGCGGCAGCCGCGACTGATCGTTGCCAATAAAACAAAAAAGCCGACCCGCGGGTCGGCTTTTTTACGCCGGGGTCGGACCGGGGCCAGACCGAGGTCTGACCCCGGTCNNGAATCCGATTGGGGTCAGACCCGTTTCTTAGGTGGCGAAATAGCAGATTCGCCATCAAAGAAACGGGTCTGCCCCCATTTTTATTTTGCTTCCGATTCGGCGGGCGGCGCAATGGATGTGACGCGGAAGTGGGCGCAATTGGGATCGGGGTCAGACCCGTTTTTTTTAATGACAAAGCAGCGATGGCGCCATCAAATAAACGGGTCTGACCCCGTTGTGTTTTGCTTCCGATTAGGTCGACGGCAGTTCGAAGACGGCGATCGATTCGACGTGGGAGGTGTGCGGGAACATGTTGACCACGCCGGCCTTCTTGAGGACGTAGCCCGCTTCGTGGGTGAGGATGCCGGCATCGCGCGCCAGGGTCGACGGGCTGCAGGAGACGTAGACAATGCGCTCGGGCAGCAGCTCGGGGTGGCTGGCGCGCAGGCCGGCCAAGGCCTGCGACAGCGCCATCGCGCCGTCGCGCGGCGGATCGATCAGCATGCGGTCGAACTTGCCCAGCGCGACCAGATCCTCAGTGGTGACGTCGAACAGGTTGCGCGTCTCGAAGCTGGTCTTGGCCGACAGGCCGTTGGCGCGGGCGTTGTCGAGCGCCCGCTCGGTCAGCGCGGTGCTGCCTTCGATGCCGACCACTTCGCGCGAGCGCGTTGCCAGCGGCAGGGTGAAATTGCCGAGACCGCAGAACAGGTCGGCCACGCGGTGCTGCGGCTGGACGTCGAGCAGGCGCAGCGCGGTCGAGACCAGCACGCGGTTGATCATGTGGTTGACCTGGGTGAAGTCGACCGGCTTGAACGGCATCCGCACGCCGAACTCGGGCAGCGTGTAGTACAGTTCCTTGTCCTTCGGGTAGTACGGCGCCGCCGTCTCGGGGCCCTTGGTCTGCAGCCACCACTGGATGTTCCACTGGTCGGCGAAGGCCTTCAGCAGCGTCTCGTCGGCAGGCGTCAGCGGCGCCATGATGCGCAGCACCATCGCGGTGACTTCCTCGCCGACCGCCACTTCGATCTGCGGCAGCTGGTCGTAGATCGACAGCGCGCCGATCAGCGTGCGCAGCGGCACCAGCATCGCTTCGACGTGCGGCGGCAGGATTTTGCATTCGGTCATGTCGGCGACGAAGGCGGAGCGCTTTTCGTGGAAGCCGACCAGCACCTTGTCCTTCTTGGCCACGTGGCGCACCGACAGGCGCGCGCGGAAGCGATAGCCCCACGTCGGGCCGTACATCGGGCGCATGATGTTTTCGGAGCGCACCTTGCTGATGTGCCAGAGGTTATCCTCCAGGACGCGCTGCTTCATCGCCACCTGGGCCGACGGCTCGAGGTGCTGCATCGAACAGCCGCCGCAGTTGTCGAAGTGCGGGCACTTCGGCGTGACGCGCATCGGCGTCTCGTGGTGCAGCTCGGTCATGCGCGCCGCTTCCCAGTTCTTCTTTTTCTTGAACGTCAGGAAGCTGACGCGCTCGCCGGGCAGCGCGCCTTCGACGAATATCACTTTGCCATTCGAGCCATCCTCGTTTTGCAGGTGGCCGACGCCGCGCGCGTCCATGTCGAGGGATTTGATGTCAATTTGGATATCTGGCATAGCGAGTCGGCAATGAGGGTCGCGGGCACGCAGGGGCGCCGGCGGTTGAAACAGTAGGGGGAAAGGCGTGCAACGGGGCGGTCAGCCCGGGCGCATCATAGCAAGGAATCGCGCACCACGCCACGGGCGGCCATCGCCCGCTTCAGCTTGATCAGCGCTTCCTGCTGGATCTGGCGGACCCGCTCGCGCGTCACGCCCATCTCTTCGGCCAGCGTTTCGAGCGTGGCCGGATCGTCGTTGTCGAGGCCGAAACGGCGCATGACGACGATGCGCTGCTTGTCGGGCAGCTTGGTGAGCCAGTCGCGCACCAGCACCGTCATTTCATGGTGCTCGGCGCGGGCGTCGGGGCTGTCTTCGGCGTCGCCCGGCAACATGTCCATCAGGCTCGACTGCGGGTCGTTGTCGAGCGGGGCGTCGAGCGAGGTGGCGTGCTCCGACAGCGCGAGGATGTCCTGCACCTCCTCGACCGGGCGGCCGACCAGGTGGGCGATGTCTTCGGCGGTCGCATCCTTGCCGTTGTGGTGCTGGGCTTCGAGGTGGTACTTGGCGCGCAGCACCTGGTTCAGCTCGCGCACCATGTGCACCGGCAGGCGCACCGTGCGGGCCTGGTTCATGATGGCGCGCTCGATGCTCTGGCGGATCCACCAGGTGGCGTAGGTGGAGAAGCGGAAGCCGCGCTCGGGCTCGAACTTGTCGATCGCGCGCATCAGGCCGATGTTGCCCTCCTCGATCATGTCGAGCAGGACCACGCCACGGTTGATGTAGTGCTTGGCGATCGACACTACCAGCCGCAGGTTGTGTTCGATCATGGTCTGGCGCGCGGCGAAGTCGCCGGCCTTGGCCAGGGTGGCGAAGTGGACTTCCTGCGGCGCCGTCAGCAGCGGCCGGGTGCCGATCTGATTCAGGTAGTGCTGGGTGGTGTCGGTCGACAGTTCGGCCGCCAGCACTTTTTTCAGTTCATCGACGCTCGCCAGCACCACTCCGGGCTCGACCGCCGCTTCCGTATCGGAATCGGCGCCCTCCTCCGGATCGATCACGCTGTCGTCCAACGGGCCGTCAGGGAAATCGTCCGAGCCCGAATCGTCTTCCATCTGGTGCGGCGGATGTGTCATGGGCGGTTCATGGCATGCTTAGCGGGTTGGCAGGAACCTCGACGGGTCGACGGGCTTGCCCTGCTGGCGAATTTCAAAGTGCAATTTGACCGAATCGGCGTCCGAATCGCCCATTTCGGCGATCATCTGGCCCTTGTTCACGCTATCCCCTTCCTTGACCACGATGCTGCGATTGTGGGCGTAGGCCGAGAGCAAGCTGTTGCTATGCTTGACGATTACAAGGTTACCATAACCTCGGATTCCGCTACCCGCGTACATGACTTTTCCGGCGCCGGCGGCCATCACTTGCTGGCCCGCCTTGCCGGCGATGTCGATGCCCTTGTTCTTGCCTTCATCGAAGGTGGCGACGATGCGGCCGTCGGACGGCCATTGCCAGCTCAGGCGGTCGTCGCTGTCGGCGCGCACGACGGCGCCGGGCGCGACGGAAGGGGCGGAGGCGACGACGACCGGCTTGTCGGCCTTCGGTTCGTCCTTGTCGGCCTGGCGCACGCTTTCTTCTTTTCGCAGTTCCGCCAATTCCTTGTCGCTGTACGGACGTTTTTCGCCGCGCGGCGCGGTTTTCTTCGGCACGGCCGGGGCCGACGGGCGGATTTCCGGCATCGGTACTGGCGAAGTCTGGACCGCGACGGTGGCGGGCGGCGCCACGCGCAGCACCTGGTCGACCTTGATGTCGTTCGGGTTGGCCAGGTTGTTCCAGGCGACGACGTCGCGGTAGTTCTGACCATGGTCAAGCGCGATGCGCAGCAAGGTGTCGCCGCGCCTGACGGTGTAGGTGCCGCGCGCGTCGTCCTTGCCGTCATCGGCGTTGACGACAGGCTGGCGGCTGGCCGTCTGCGGCACAACCCGGTCGACGACGGGGGCGTGGCGGGTGGTGGTGCTGCAGGCGCTGAGCAAGCCGAGCGACAGGATCAACAGGACTAAGGGGCGTGTTTGTTTCATTCTCATATGGTTTGTGTCGATATTCTTTTGTCAGGGCTTAGACGGTGCCTGGACGCAACGGTACGAAGTGACAGCCTTCGAGCGTTTCACTCGTCCATTCCGCCTTGCCGCTGCGGGTGATCAGTTGCAGGCGCTGTACCTGCGCGCCCACCGGCGCGACGAGGCGGCCGCCGATGGCGAGTTGTTCGAGCAGCGCGCGCGGCACCTCAAGGCCGGCGGCGGCCAGGATGATGCCGTCGAAAGGGGCTACCTGCGGCAGGCCAAGCATACCATCTCCGTACTGCAAGCGCAGATTTGAGACGCGCAGGGGCCGCAAATTCGACTTGGCGAGCTCATGGAGCGGCTTGATCCGCTCGATCGAGTAGACCTCCCGGGCGACGCAGGCGAGCACGGCAGCCTGGTAGCCGCAGCCGGTGCCGATCTCGAGCACACGGCCGAGCTGGCCGCCGTTGCGCATCACTTCGATCATGCGCGCCACGATGTACGGCTGGGAAATGGTCTGGTTATGTCCGATTGGCAACGACGCGTCGATGTACGCCTGGGCCGACAGCGCCGGCTCGATGAACATGTGGCGCGGCACCGTTTCGAGCGCGCGCAGCACCAGCTGGTCCTGCACGCCCTGCTTCGCCACGCGCGCCACCATGGCGCGGCGGATGGCGTCCGACACCAGCATGTCGGGGCGCGGCGCGGCCGGCGCGGCAGGCTGGGCCCGCTGCAGCGCGGAGCTGTGCGACTTCGACGGCGCCGCGCCGGTCGCCGGCGCGACGTACGGCGCGAACACCGCGGTGCGGGCGGCGTTGCGGGTGGCGGTCTGCGGCGTGGCGACCGGCGCCGGCGCGTACGACGGCCCCTTGCGCTCGCCCGGGCGGGTCAGCGAGGACAGCGGCAGGGGGAAATTGCTGCTCTTCTCTTTCATGCCAGTGTGCGCGCCAGTTGTTCGAGCTGGACCTTGTGGGTCAGGTCCACTTGCAGGGGGGTGACCGACACCATCCCCTGGGCGGTCGCGTAAAAATCGGTGCCTTCGCCGGCATCCTTGGTGGCGCCAGGCGGGCCGATCCAGAAGATCTCGCGCCCGCGCGGGTCGAGCGCGCGGATGACCGGCTCGGCCTGGTGGCGGCGGCCGAGCCGGGTGGCGCTGACCTTGCCGAGCTGGTCGTAGGGCAGATTCGGGATGTTGACGTTCAGCAGCCAGGGCGCGGCCAAGTCGTCGAAGCGGCGCAGCACGATCTCGCGCGCCACCCGCGCGGCGGCGTCGAGGTTGGTCCAGCCGTGTTCGGCCTGCGAGAAGGCGATCGCCGGGATGCCGAACAGGTAGCCTTCGGTGGCGGCCGCGACGGTGCCCGAATACAGCGTGTCGTCGCCCATGTTGGGGCCGTTGTTGATGCCCGACACCACCAGGTCGGGCCGGTAGTCGAGCATGCCGGTGAGCGCGACGTGGACGCAATCGGTCGGCGTGCCGTTGACGAAGTAGAAACCGTTCGCGGCTTGCTGAACCGACAAGGGCCGGTCCAGCGACAGAGAATTCGAGGCGCCCGAGCGGTTGCTGTCGGGCGCGACGACGACGATGTCGGCGACCGTGGCGAGCGCTTCGGCCAGGGCGTTGATGCCGGGGGCGAGATAGCCGTCGTCATTGCTGATAAGTATTCTCATACGGCAATTTTACCTGAAGCGGCGGCCGCATCGGCGCCCCGCGGTAAACATTCCTCGGGGCGCCAACAAGATCGACACCGCCCGCCTACTGGGCCGCCACCGCCTTGCCGTTGAACGCCTCGATCAGCGCGCCTTCGAGCGAGGACACTTCGGCCTGCAGGAAGTCGTTGAGCGCATCCTTGTCGCCGTCCTGCGCGTACACCTGCTTGATCATCGCCACCCCGCGCCGCCGCAGGCGATTGGCGACGCTCGGCTTGAGCACCATCTGGCGCAGGCTGTCGGCCAGCGCGCGTGCCTCGCGCGGACTCTGGTTGCTCATCAGCTGCTCGAGCTGGGCCAGCTTGTCTTCCAGCGTTTCGACCGCGGCAGGGCCGCCGCGCGCGTCGAGGATGGCGGCCCTTTGGCCGAGCACGCCAAGGTCGGATTCATGCGGGCCGGACGCCATGCCGCGGATCGTGCGCAGGCGCTCGCTGCCCAGTTGCACCGTCTCGGACAACTTGCGCGCGGCGGTGGCGTCGCCCTGGCTCGACAAGGTGGTGGCGAGCATCTTCTTGCTGCGCAGGGTTTCGATATCGTCGAGACCGTGAATGCGCTCGTGGTGTTTGACGACATGCTCCTGCAACCGGCGCGCCGCGTCGAGCTCGCCCTGGTCGCACAGCGTGGTGGCCAGGCGCAGCTGGATGCTGAGGGTTTCCGGATGCTCGGCGCCGAGCTTCAGTTCGCGCGAGCGGGCCAGCGCTTCCTGGATGCGGCGTACGGCGTCGAGGTCGCCCTGGGCGGCGAGGATTTCGGCCAGCGCCTCGCGCGCCTGCACGCTGTCGCGGTGTTCGGCGCCGGCATGCTTTTCGCGCGAGCGCACCACTTCTTCCTGCAGCTTGCGGGCGTTGGCCATGTCGCCCAGCTCGCTGAGCAGCACGGCCAGCCGTTCGGCGCTGTGCAAGGTGTCCGGATGTTCGGTGCCGAGCAGGCGCTGGCGCCCTTCGAGCACGCGCTCGTAGACGATACGGGCGCGTTGCGAGTCGCCGCCGCGCGCCAGCGTGTCGGCCTGGCCGGCCAGGCTGGCGAGCGTCATCGCGTGATCGGGGCCGAGCTGGCGTTCCCACGCGCCGCAGACGCGCTCGTGCAGCGCCAGCGCCGGCAGGTAGTCGCGCAGTTCGGCCAGCGTGTCGGCCAGCCCGGTGCTGGCGGCCAGCGTTTCGGGATGGTCGGCGCCGAGCAGGCGCTGGCAGTCGTCGACCAGCAGCTCGTAGAGGAATTTTGCCTCGTGCAGCTTGCCGCTCTGGCGCAGCATGCCGGCCAGGCAGGCGCGGCTCGCGCGGGTGTCGGCGTGGTCCTCGCCGAGCAGGCGCTGGCGCAAGCCGGTCGATTCCTCGAAGCATTGCTGGGCCTGGCGCTCGCGGCCCTGCTTGCGATACAGGTCGCCGAGTCGCTTGAGGTCGCCCGCGAGCGGCACCGAGACGGCGGTGGAGATGCCGTCGGCGGACAAGGCGCGCGCCGCGGCGATGCTGGCCAAGAGGCCGACTTCGGCGTGCGACTGCCACGGGAAATGGCCGTCGGCCACCCAGTCGAGCAGGGTCTCGAAGGTGCGCGTGAGGGAAAAGCGGTCGCCTTCGCGCTGCGGGCCGTGTCCCAGGTGCTCGCCGCTGGCCATGGCGTTGGTCTGCTGCAGCTGCACTTCGTCGAAGTAGCTGTCGAGCGACAGCTGGGACATGCCGTACGAGCGGCGCAGCAGTTTTTCGAGCGTCGGCTGGTAGCCCGCCATGCCGCGCGCCGGGTCGCCGCGGCGCCACTGCTGGCGGCGCTCGCAATCGGCGCTGTCGATGGCGCATGGCAGCGGGTACACCAGCAGCGGGCGCTGTTCGTCCTCGTGGCTGCAGCGGTAGTCGATGGCGCGGTCGACGGCGCCGGCGAGCCCTTCGAGGCTGCGCTGGTTGGGCGTAAACAGGGCGACGAGCTTGCGCGGCAGCAGCGTGGTGCAGATGCTGACGGCGGCCGAGCGGCCGCTGCGGGCGTCGACCAGCACGTGGCGGAAGCGGCGCGCGAGGTGCTCGCCGAAGCAGCGGAACAAGGCCGGGCAGGCGGCGAACAAGCCGTCCCAGTCCATCCGGTCGGCGCGTTCGCCGTAGCTGTCGTCGAAGCAGCCGGCGCGCATCAGGTACAGCGGGCGGCTATGGTCGACCCGCTCGACGTACGGTTCCCAGTCGATCGCCTCGAGCACCTGGTGCGCCAGCCTGACGTCGGCGGCGGCGCCGGCGCCGCGCGCCAGCAGGTCGAGGTGGTCGCGACAGGCCTCGAAATATTCGAGCAGGCCGGGACGCTGGCCGCGCTGCTCGAAATAATGGTGCAGGCCAGGCGACTCGGTGTCCCAATCGATCATGAGCACAGGCGTGGTGGCGTTATGGCGCCCCGACAGCAACACCGCCATGTTCGACAGCGCGACACTGCGCGCCGTTCCGCTCTCGAATGAATAGAACGTGGTCACGTCGCCGGGAGCGGTTATCGGCGGCAGTGTAATGCGAGAGATTTCCATAGAACTCCTTTTTATTTTTTTGGGAACGAGACTTCCGGCATGTCGCGCCACTCAGGTGGGACATCGGGAAGGACGAATTGGTTGCAGTCGTGGCCGGCCGGCGTGTACATTTTTTGATACTGGTAGTGCATGACGATGCGCTTGACGATCTTGTCGATTTCGGGGAGAAATTCGACGTTCGCCTTGAGGTCGGCGGTGGCCATCGTGAAGTGCGAAAAATCCACATACAGGCTCGAACTGGTGATCTGTTCCGGCAGCGCGGTCGGATGGCGCGTCATGATCACCGGGATGATCAGGTGGCTGGGCATCTCGTACCACTGGCTGCGTTCGGCTTCGAGCATCTTCATCGCCGCGTACTCGCGGCGCGTGTAGGGGTGCGCCTCGTACTTCGGGGTGTAGATCATGATCATGCAGACGCTCTCGCACAGGGCGCGCGCGATCTTGCGGTCGAGGTCGTCCCCGCCGCCGAGTTGCTCATGGTCGACGAACAGCTCGTCCTCGTTGTCGAAATACGGTTCCAGGTAGCAGCGCAGGGCGTCGGCCAGCGCGTCCTTGAAGCGCAGCATGAGGTGATGGCGGCCATGTGCATAACTGAAGAAACAGCCGTAACGGATTGCCATTTCCCACCTCCCATTTACAAAATGCCAACGGCGCGCTCGCACCCATGACTGTAACAAGCTCGACCTTTTTCATTTTGCGCGGGCGCAAACCGTCCTGCCGGGCTTTGCCGGTTGGCCGGGGGGCGCGAATTCGGGCATAATCGCAAAATCAAACGGTCGTACTATTTTCCTGAAAACACAAAGAAGCGGAGACGGCGATGAAAGCGGTGGTATGCAAAGCGTGGGGGCTGCCCGACAGCCTGGAAGTGCAGGAGTTGCCGGACCTGGTGGCCGCAGCGGGCCAGGTGGTGATCGACGTGAAAGCGGCCGGGGTCAACTTCCCGGACGTGCTGATCATCCAGGGCAAGTACCAGGTCAAGCCTGAATTGCCGTTCACCCCGGGCAGCGAGTTGTCCGGCGTGGTGCGCACGGTGGGCGATGGCGTCACCAGCGTCAAGGTGGGCGACAAGGTGATCGCGTTCACGGCCCAGGGCGCGTTCGCCCAGCAGGTAGTGGCGCCGGCGGCGGCCGTGATGCCGATGCCGCCGGGGATGGATTTCGACACTGCGGCCGCGATCACCCTCACCTACGGCACCTCGCACCACGCGGTGGTCGATCGCGCCGCGCTGAAGGAAGGCGAAACCATGCTGGTGCTGGGCGCGGCCGGCGGCGTCGGGCTGGCGGCGATCGAGATCGGCAAGGCGCTCGGCGCGCGCGTGATCGCGGCGGCGTCGAGCGAGGAGAAGCTGGCGGTATGCCGCGAGCATGGNNGGCAAGGGGCCGGACGTGATCTACGACCCGGTCGGCGGCGCGTATGCGGAGGCGGCGTTCCGCGCGATCGGCTGGCGCGGGCGCTACCTGGTGGTGGGGTTTGCCAATGGCGAGATCCCGAAGCTGCCGTGGAACCTGATGCTGCTGAAAGGCGCTTCGGTGGTCGGCGTGTTCTGGGGCGAATTTGCCAAGCGCGAGCCGAAGGCGAACATGGGCGCGATGCGCCAGCTGCTCGGCTGGCTCGCCGAAGGCAAGATCAAGCCGCGCATTTCGGGGCGCTACGCGCTGGCCGACACCGCGCAGGCGCTGAACGACATGGCGGCGCGCAAAGTGACCGGCAAAGTCGTCATCGTGCCTTGATCAAATCCGGGGTGTCGGCTCGGCAGAGCGCGGTCGCCCCNNCGACGAGCTTCAGCAGGATGACCGCCTGCGCGTTTGGTTTGGAAATGCCCTGTTCCCAGTTCGATACCGTTCGCGCCTCAATCCGCAACTGCCGCGCAAAGACAGGCTGCGACACATTCAATTTTTCCCTCACCTACCGCACTTGGGCTGCGGTCATTTCGGGCGCAGGTTTGTCCTCCACTGTCGTTTGTTTGAGTGTGACCTTTCCCATCCGCTGTGCTTCGAGCGAATCGACACCTTCCATCAACTCGGAAAAAATATCTCGCTTCACCATCTCAGACACTCCTACGCGTGAACGCTGGTCATTGCCAGACGCGCTTGTCATATCACCTGGTCCAAAACCGGGACAGACCCGTTTGATATGCGGCCGCTTCCGATTTTACTTAGCAAAAAAACGGGTCTGACCCGGTTGTTTAATGCCAGCGTCGAGAAACGGGTTTCAGAGGATGACGACGTCTTCCTGCACGACATCCAAACCCCGGGTCAGACCCGTTTTTTGTGCGGCCGATTGAGGCTTCGCCTGGCGAAAAACCGGGTCTGACCCCACGTGAAAAGCTGGGGCCCGACGACTCACTCTTGCGCGGTCTTGAAGAAGGCGACGACGTCGGCCTGCAGGCGGGTGCGCTTGAACGGCGGCAGGCTTTGCCAGACGCGCTTGCCGTACGACTTGGAGATCAGGCGCGGGTCGCAGATCATCAGCACGCCGCGGTCGGTCTCGTCGCGGATCAGGCGCCCGGCGCCCTGCTTCAGGTTGATGATCGCTTCCGGCAAGGTGTGGTGCATGAAGCCGTTCTTGCCCAGCTTTTCCATCACGTCGATGCGCGCGGCCAGCACCGGGTCGTCGGGCGGCGCGAACGGCAGCTTGTCGATGATGACCAGCGAGAGCGCGTCGCCGCGCACGTCGACGCCTTCCCAGAAGCTCTGGCTGCCCACCAGCACGGCGTTGCCGGCGCTGCGGAACGAGTCGAGCAGTTCGGTGCGGCCGCGCTCGCCCTGGACGAACAGCGGGTACTCGAGGCCGCGGTCGGCGAATTCCTTGCGCAGCCGTTCGGCGACGTGCTTGACGGCGCGAATCGTGGTGCACAGGAAGAAGGTGCGCCCGCCGGCCGCTTCGATCACCGGCAAGGCGGCGTCGACGACGGCGTCGGTGTAGCCCATCGCATTCGGGTCCGGCAGGCCGGTCGGCACGTACAGCAGGCCCTGCTGCTCGTAGTCGAACGGACTCGGCCAGGTCTTGGCCGGCTCGCCGTCCAGGCCCATCTGCTCGGAGAAATGCTTGAAGTCGTTTTTCACGGCCAGCGTGGCGGAGGTGAAAATCCAGCTGCGCGGCGTGCCTTCACGCTGATTGTTGAAGATCGGCGCAATCGACAGCGGCGTCTTGTGCAGCTGCAGCGAGGACGAGAACGCCTCGACCCACAGCACCGCTTCGTCGCCCTCGACCAGCTTGCCCTTGCCATTGGCTTTCCAGCCTTCGAGCGATTGCGCAATTTCCACCGCGCGCACGCGCACCTGCTCGATCGTCTCGGCGCGCGAGGCCTGGTCTTCCAGCACGCCGATCATCGCCTGCAGCTGCTCCTTGAGGTTGGCCAGCGCCGGGAAGAAGTCCGAGCTCGGGGTGATCTGCGCCAGCGACATGCGCATGATGTCCTGCGGGAAGGTCAGGCGCAGGTCGCGCGCGGCCTTCTCGACCACGGTGACCGTCTTGGCCCAGTCGGGGCCGCCGCGCGCGTGCGCCAGGCCCTCGGCCAGCACGTCGCGGCACAGCTCCAGGATCTGCGAGGTCGACACGGTCTGGCCGAAAAACAGGGTGGCAGTGTCGGGCAGCTGGTGCGCCTCGTCGAAGATGATGGTGTTGGCCGACGGCAGCAGCTCGGCCACGCCGGTGTCCTTCAGCGCGACGTCGGCGAAGAACAGGTGGTGGTTGACCACCACCACGTCGGCCTGCTGCGCCTCGCGGCGCGCCTTCATGACGAAGCAGTCCTGGTAGTACTGGCACTCGGCGCCCATGCAGGTGTCGCGCGTCGACGTCACCAGGTTCCAGATCGAGGCGTTCTCGGGCACCTTCGACAACTCCGCCTTGTCGCCCGAACTGGTCATCTTGATGAAGCGCGAGATCTCGCGCAGGTGACCGATGTCGTCGCGCGAGGTCATGCGGCCGTTCTGCATGGTGCGCTCGAGGTGGTAATGGCAGACGTAGTTGGAGCGGCCCTTGAGCAGCGCCACCGAGACCGGGGCGCGCAAGGCGGCCCGCACGGTCGGGATGTCGCGCAGGAACAACTGGTCCTGCAAGTTCTTGGTGCCGGTCGAGACGATGGTCTTGCCGCCCCACAGCAGCGCCGGCACCAGGTAGGCGAAGGTCTTGCCGGTGCCGGTGCCGGCCTCGGCGATCAGGGTTTTCTGGTCGGCGATGGCCTGGGCGATCGCCTTCGCCATCTCGGTTTGCGAGCGGCGCGGGCTGAAGCTGCCGACGGCGGGCGCGAGCGGGCCACCGGCACTGAACAGGCGGTCGATCTCGGTGTCGAATTTGCCGACCGGCTGGACGGCCGGGTCGGCGGCGCCGGCGCTCTCGCCTGGCGCCTGGATGGAATCGGTCAAAGTGGCATTTCGGTGAAGCGAAGACGGATCAGGCCGGGACATCCGGCACCAATTGCATTTTCAACAGGGTAATGTGGTCTTTCAGCTGCAGCTTGCGCTTCTTGAGGCGGCGCAACTGCAACTGGTCGTGATGGCCATCGAGCACCAGCATATCTATGACCGCATCGAGGTCGCGATGTTCCACATCGAGTTCGATCAGCCGGCGCTGGATTTCCTGGACATCAGTCATGGTTTTGCTGTTCCCAACAGATTATTACAAAATCTTTTAAAGTGTGCCCGTGGAACCGCATACAATCTGGATCAATTGTGTCGCAACAGTATTTAGTTCCCTCTTGCAACTTATTGCGTAGTTAGTGCATAGTTTAATCTACCAAGACGTTGCCGCCAACATAGATTCAAGCCGGGATACCGAAAGCCCATGAATTCATACAAGATCGAAGCCGGGACCGCGCAGCATATCGGTAACCGGCCGCAGCAGAACGACCGCGCCGCCCTGTTCACCGGCGCGCGCGCGCCCGGCTACGTGATGGCGGTGCTGGCCGATGGCCTGGCCGGCGGCGCCACCGCGTCCGAGCAGGTGCTGCATACGGCCAAGCAGTTGTTCGACGAGTTCAAGCCGGGCGACGCCCCGAGCATCGGGCGCCTGTCCGACCTGCTGCGCGAAATCGTCCACGAGACGCACCTGATGATCAAGATGAACGGCGTGGCGAGCCAGACCGAGCCGCACAGCACGTTCGCCGCGCTGATCATCACCCCGGCCGGCCAGGCGGTGTGGGCCCACGTCGGCGATTCGCGCATCTACCGTTTCCAGCAGGCCGAGTGCAAGATGCGCACCAGCGACGCCAGCTATATCGACCATCTGATGGACACCGACAAGCTGCCGGCGGAATCGGCGCGCAATCACCGCCATTCGAAGCTGCTGGTCAATGTGCTGGGCAACAGCCGCAAGGAGCCGTACGTGGCGATCGGCAGCCATGAAGGGCTGGCGGCGGGCGATTCGTTCCTGCTGTGCTCGGACGGCTTGTGGCACTTCTTTACCGATGCCGAACTGGGCGCGGTGCTGAACAAGAACGCCCCGCGGCAGGCTTCCGAACTGCTGATCAGCAAGGCCGGCGAGCGCGCCCAGGGCAAGGGCGGCAACTGCACCATGGCGATGGTCAAGCTGGTCAGGCCGCCGAAGGATGTGCCGAATTACACGGTACAGAAGATGGGGCGCGCGGTTTAAGGCCCCGCCTACGGCTCGCTCGAAATGGGGTCCCCGCGTGCGCGAGGACGACGGTCTTAGCGC
>CXWL01001020.1_pt1 | contig 13647 bp, 20 predicted proteins | sample 590931 | NCBI WGS metagenome assembly CXWL01 (sample SAMEA3498368, study PRJEB10139) | groundwater metagenome | biome: water well; material: biofilm material | place: Germany | collected 2015-04-27 | reverse complement strand
CAGGAGCTCGAACGGATGGTCGCCTTCGGCATGAGCCCGATGCAGGCCATTCTCGCCTCGACCTCCGCCGCCGCGCGTTTAATCGGCATTCAGGACCAGGTGGGAACCATCGAGAAGGGGAAAGTGGCCGATCTTCTGCTGATCGAAGGCAATCCAATCCGTCGCATCGACCTGCTCCGCGACCGCAGCCGGATTGTCGGGGTCATGCAGGCAGGCAAGTGGGCGGCAGGGCCTCTTTCGAGAACGTGAGACGTGAAAGGTGAAACGTAAAACGAGAAGAACCTCCTTCGTTTCACCTTTTACGTTTCACGTCTAACGTCTTTCGTAGAACAATTCGAGCGCGCTGGCAAAGCCCTTGATGCGGCCTTTGCGGAACACGTCCTCGAGCTGACCACGTAGCGATCTGACGCCTCCCTCGTCGCCACGATTTGCCACCCCTTGGGACAACAACATCTCCGTGGCCACCTCGACGAGCCGCTGCTTGCGCTCCTCCATCTCAGCCGTGATCAGCTCATCCATAATCTCCGACGCCCGCTCGCGAATAATCGGCTCCTTGAACGTGTCGTACCCTTGATCTGCCACGGTCCGTTCGCGAATGACAGCAAGCTCCGCCTTGATTCGTTTCACGTCTTTCATCAAGACCGCAAAGATTTCCTTCCGCCCCTCATCGAAGAGCTTTTGCTCCATTTCGTCGAGAATGATCGCAGGGTCGGCGGCTTCCTCCCGTGCGGTTTCATCCCCCCAATTGAGTCGATCGTAATTCCGCCGCTTCTCCTGGTCACCAATGATTTCATAGGCTGCATTGAGCTCACGGATCTTGGCTTCCGCCTGTGTGCTCTCGGGGTGGCGATCAGGATGGTGCTGAAAGACCAGCTTCCGGTACGCCTTCTTAATCGCGTCGTCAGACGCGTCGCGCGAGACCCCCAGCACCCGATAGAAGTCGATTCGTGCCATGGCGGCGACTATACCATGGGACTTCGCCGGGCTTCACCTTGCCCCTGCATTGAAACACTCTCACCTGGCACGACTCCCAATGGCCTGCGGCATGTGAATTCATCGCTTCAACCTCAGCCTGAATCATGCGACCCCTTGACATCCCCTCAAAGCGGCTTATGGTGTGAGTATGACTAACACACCGCCACCCAAAGCCCTGACCCATGACGAGAAGAAAGCTGCCGATGCGGCCTTTGCCGGTCGCCCCTTCGATGAGTCCTGGTCTGCTGCCGCCCGAGCCGTCTACGACGGTATTGTGAAGGCCTTGCCTCCCACAGACGCCGTGAGCCCTACTCCCGCCACGGTGGAAGAATCCGCGGAGGCTCCGTCCGCGCAGCATGAACCGCACGAGGCTCAAGAGCCTCTCTCGCTCGAGCCGGTCGATGGGCAAGAGTTGGTAGAGGGGACGGTCCTGCCTCCGGCTATTCGCGACCGAGACGCGGCCATTCAAGCCGGGACCTTGATCGACGTGACGCCGACGGCCCTGCAACTCGGTATCACCTTCCCGGTCACGATCACCCGACCGCTCTGGGAAGTGGGCATTGTCACAACCCACGCACTCCCTGAAGCAGATCAAACCAACCGGTTACGCGACATTCTCATGGCCTTTCGCCTGCGTCTGGCCAGTCTGACAACCGTATCGCCCCTGCTCGACTTTCCAGTTCTGCTGGCCTTACCGCCAAGCACGGTGCCACAACCAGTGCCCCTGTTTGCGCTCATTCAGCCGGATCCCACGCACCAGGCGAATGTGACGCTGCTGCTGCCGAACGAAGTGTCGCTCTCGATCACCTCACTGAATTGACAGGCTGTTGAAAACGCCCGTCAGCGGCGTTCTCGGCTCGCAAGAATCCTCAACGTACCCCGAGGGTACGCCTCCGGTTCTTGCTCCGCCTGCGGCCTTGCTGGCGGTCTTTTTGAACAGCCTGTTCTCAGACAGCGAGTCCGACACCCGTAAAGCGTATCTCGTGAAGCATCGTTCGTTCAGGATTCAGACGCTTCACGTTTCACAAACGACGAGAGTGCCTTTTTGAACAGCCTGTCCACGAAGGCACGTTCTTCCGCCTCTGTTGTGACCGTTCCATCGATACGCGCATCTAATAATTTCTCTAAGATCGTTCCGTACTGCGGTCCTGGCTGCAGCCCCATGGACTGAAGATCTCGTCCCATGAGTGCCGTCTTGATCGTTCGATTCTTCATATAGGCCACAAGTTGCCCCTTCAGGCGGCTCAATATCGCCGCTTGCTGCAGGCGCATCTGCTTTGCGAGAACCAGGACGAGCGTCTCATCCGGGATGTCTACCAAGAGGCGATAGACCTGCGACGGGCGTACGATTCCCTCATCGGCCAGTCTCTTCAGGACACGATCGACCAACGTTCCGCCGGCACTCACCTTCCTAGCCTGTTCCCGTGACAGCGCGAGCCGCCTGATCATCCTCGCCACCACAGCCTGGCTCGACTCGCTCGAGAGAGCCATGAAATAGACGATCGGCTTGTCGATCTCACGATCCGGGAATCGACGCGTCCACCAGGTCAGCGCTTTGAGAACGGCTATCACCACTCGCTTCACGTTCGTCGTGTAGCTCAAACGGCGATGAAGAAACCGGAGCAACGTCAACTTCGACAACCGCGCCATCACTCGCACCGGATCGCGCTCGCCGAGCAGCAACAGGATTTCGTTCTGCAATCGAGGACCAGAGAGTTGCTGGATCAGATTCGTGGAGGCCGCATGCGCAAGCAAGCGACTCGTATTCCGCTCAAGGCGGAACTTGAGCCGTTGTTCGAACCGGACCGCTCTGAAGATGCGCGTGGGATCGTCCTGAAAGCTGCCTGCATGGAGCACGCGGATCGTACGCGCACGAAGGTCGCGCTGTCCTCCATAGGCGTCGAGCAGCCGTCCGAACTGTCCAGGGTTCAGTTGCAGCGCGATGGCATTGATGGTGAAGTCCCGCCGGTAGAGGTCCTCTTCGATCGACGCAGGCTGAACCGTCGGCAAGACACCTGGCAAGGCATAGGACTCTCGCCTGGTCGTCGCAATATCCATCTTGAGCCCATCAGGAAAAACCAGCCGCGCCGTCGCAAACCGTTCGAATACCGCAAGCCCAGCGCGATAGCGGTCGGCAACTTCCCGCGCGAAGGCAATACCGTCTCCCTCAACCGTCAGATCGAAATCCAGGGTCACGTGCCCCAGCAGCAGATCCCGAACCACGCCGCCCACGACATAGACCCGACAACCCCGCTCATCCCCGAGTTGCCCAATCTCTCGAAGCAACCCCACCACCCGATCGGGAAGCCGTTGAAGTAGCGCTGGTCGATGTGTCTGACTCGCCATAGATCTAGGAGCCCGCATGATGATTCATCTGCCTGGCCAGCTTCATCAGGCCGCATTGTAGCAATCCCGCTTCGTATTCGAAACAGACCGAGGAAACGACCTCTCTCAGAATGACCATCCCCGTCTACACAAAGGAATGGACTCGCGGGCGGCGACAAGGAGGCGGTAAGGCTGAACGACATGTCCGTATAGGAAGTACAGACTGAGAAAGGGATCCGTGTTCACCCTGGTGAGACAGTTCTCGTAATCATCGGCAACCGCATGGCCAACTCAGCCGCACCGGTCTTGACTCCCTGCTGCACCAAGTCCAGGACCTCGAGAAGATTGAATGGCTTGAGGAGATAGGCCTCGGCTCCCAACCGCATGGCCTCTTCGGCAGATTCGAGACTTCCCCTCCCAGTCACCACGATAACTTTGACGGCTTGGCCACTTGCCCTCACCCGCCGAAGTAATTCCATTCCGCTGATATCAGGAAGACCGACATCCATAATGACCAGGTCCATGTGACTTTCACCAATAATTTTCAGCGCGGCAGAGGCCGTCTCTGCCATATAGATCCGATAGAAGGAACTGAGAATCATACAGAGAGCCTTACGAGGTCCCTCTTGATCCTCAACGATCAACACGTTTGGCTGAGATGCGCCTGTCGCCATCACATGCTCCACACACATTCGCTGATCCGACGCCTCATCATACCTGCATATCACGCATCCCACTAGGTGCATTGGCACTCTAAGTCCATTTGACCACGTAGCGATAAACCCTATATATCACGCCACGCATTCACAAAGGCAATGACTCTACCGACTGAGTAGTCCTACAAACATCGTTTGGCTAAAGCCGCCCATAACACCTCAATACATTGAGGAATTGTGCAGGAAGTCTGCTCAGCCGAATGGTCAGACGTCCACTCTCTGCCTCACACATTGTAGGAATCGCCCTACAGCCGACATCGCCTCGGGCGCAGCGGCAAATCATCAGTATCGGTGCCAATCCAGCCGTGCACGCCGGCGTCCTAGATAACCATCGCCATACACTCAAACGAGTCAGTCGCCCTCCGCGGCTAGCTCGTTTTGTATCCGGATAACGCATAGACGGTGTTTACCTTTTCTTCCTCCCTTCGTCTTACTGAGTGACAGGTTGATTGGTGGGGACCACCAGATGAGAGAGCCGGTTCCGTTCCCTCCAATAACAGCCGCGACTCACACGTATCATCCACTCTCTTGCACAGAAGGAGCGCACATCATGAAGAACGCTGTATTGAAAGTCGGCACGATTGCCAGCTTGGTCATGGCCATGGCAATTCCAGCCATTGTCCCGAATGTGATATTCGCGCAAGCGGATGTCCGTCAGGAAGATCGGCGGGCGGATCGGCAACAGGATCGCCAAGCGGATCGACGGGAAGATCATCAGGCGGATCGCCAGCAAGACCGACAGGTTGACCGGCAGCAGGATCGCCAGATGGACCGTCAGGCGGATCGTCAGGTCGATCGCCAACAAGACCGGCAAGCGGATCGGCGTGCCGATCGTGGTGGGCGCGGCCGGTAAGTTTGTTCACACAACCGACAAGAGGGGCTCACGACATCTGTCGTGAGCCCCTCTTAGTTGTCGCCTCAGATACCCCGAGGCATCTACTGATGCCGCTTACCTTGTCGATCGTGCTTCTCACGGGCAACATGACGCGAGGCCCGATCCTGCGCATGATCGATTCTAGCCCGCTCTCTCTTGGTGACCGTCCCATCTGACGTCGCCTTATCTTCCATCTTATTGATGTGTTCCTGCTGCTTGTTCAAGCGATTGGCTTCGCGCTCATCCAGCTGGCCACTGGCAACCCCCTGATCGATCCGCTTCTCCTGATTTGTCTGTCGCTGGTCGATCACGGGCCCCTCTGCCTGTGCGTAGGCCAGACCCATGGTCAAGATGACTGCGCTGAGCGCGAGCAACATCTGCTTCATGATTTCCTCCTCAATTAGGTAACGTGTGAGCCCCTGACTGCAACAACGCGCACACCAACTGTGCGTTAGCACAGAATTAAACCACTTGCCGACAGCACCCCTTCTACCAAGACTCATCGATTTCGTCTAAGATATTGTTCTTTCATTCAATGAAAAGGGCTGCCCTCTCACGAAGGCAGCCCTGACAACGACTCCAAGTCATTTACTTTAGTGGTCTCTTCCCCCGTGCCCACTTCCCCCGCTCCGATCAGGTCGGTTGCCACGATCGGAACTGCCGCTTCGGTCGGAACTCCCGCTATGATCGCCACGGTCGCCGCTGCCGGATCCGCTGCGATCCTCCCGAAACAACCGGTCTCCTCGCTCTCCACGGCTCACCTGTTCGCGAAGGGCCTGCAGGCTGGCACGGCCATCATGGAACTCTGCTCCACGGCGCTTCACTTCCCGGCTCAGATCGAGCAACTCAGACGATCGGTACCCTTGGCGCAAGCCCTCCCCGACCAATGCCGTCCCATCCTTTGACGAAATTCGCCCCTCTTTCATCACCGCCAAGCTCTTGGCCCCGGCGGCCAAGGTCTCCTGCGTAACCTTTTGTTTGCCATCTTGGGAAACACGAGCAAGCTCCCGCACTTCACCCGAAGAGGCGCCACGGGCAAACGCATCGGCCATCATTTCGATAGCCCGCTGGCGATTGCCTTCCGCCACACCGCGCGTCCCGACTTCCCGAAGAACTTCTTGTGCTGACTCGAAATGGGTCACGAGCTGACGCAGCACCGGATCGATCCGCTTCGGCTCGACACCCTTCGCCAGACCTTCCTTCACTTTATTGGCCAAGGGCTCCGTCGGGAGACCCTTTTCTCCCGCTTTCGCCACATGGTCCAGCAACTGATTGACCTCTTCGGACGAATAGCCTTGGGCCGAACGTAGCCGGTTGATCTCCTCGCGATCTTGGGCCGACAGCGTCTCTGCCTGAACGGCCCCAACCGGCAGCCAAAGCGCCGCCAGCACCAGCCACATTCGTATGTCCGTTCGTGTATACATCGCGTTACCGCACTACGAGCACACCGTTCGTTTGCCCAAACCCGTCGGTCACAAAATCTTCTGCCATCGGAGGCGTCACCCATCGAGTGCCGTTGACGAGATAGATGAAGGTATATTCCCCTTCGCTCAACGGCACCTCGACCGACCAGAAGCCATTGCGGTCGATCGCCTTCATCGGCGTGGCCCCTTTGCTCCAGTTGTTAAACGAGCCCATCACGAATACCTCCGTGGCCTCCGGCGCCAGGAGCGTAAATCGCACGCCCCCCGACACGGGTTTCGGCACGTCCGGCTTCATCGTCTGTGCGCAGGCCAATAGACCGACGAACAACAGCACGATCACGAATCTCGACACCATCTTGCTCATGCGCGTGAGCGTACCCAACTACGCGACTCGATGCAAGAGAGTCGATACTAGGATTAGATACTGACATCGAGCACCGCATTCTGCGCTCCAAATCCATCGCCTGCTCCCTCTGCTGCCAGGGGGTCGGCAATCCATTGTTTGCCATCGATCACAAACATGTACTGATAGCGACCCGGCTTCAGAGGAATCGTAGCCGTCCATAAGCCGCCCTCGGATCGTTCCAACTGCGTCTGCCCGGGATTCCAGCCATTGAAATCGCCGGCAACCGAGACCGACGTGGCTCCAGGCTGAAGCAACACGAGCCGCACAAACACGGTGCTCTCTTGCCCCAGTGCAAATGACGCCTGCTGCGCCTGCCCCCCGGCAACCGGTACCGGCACTTCGACAATCCATTCCGGCCCAACACGCAACAGGCCCACCACTGCCACCACCGCAACGCATGCCGCCGCCATCGCGCCGGCCAGATTCCATTCCAACGTCCGCGGCAGCGTAGCGGCTGCGCGGAGTCGATCCCAAAGACTGATGGATTCCGGCGCGACCCTGGCCTGCACCTGTACCATAAATCGCGCCGACGGCGCGACACGGGGCAACTGCGCGGCGTTGGTCACCACGAGTTCAAGATTCAACCAGCGTCGCCGCAACGACTGATCGGTGTCCATCGCCTGCAGAAACGTCACCCGCTCCTCCGGCGTCAGATCGTCGTCGAGAAAGCGTTGGATCAGGAGCTCTTCTTCTTGCATCGTTACGCCTCTTTGAATGCCGCCAGCTCTCGACTCAATTGCACCCGGCCCTTATAGACTCGCATCTTCAACGTATCTCCATTCACCCCGAGAATCTCCTGCATCTCTTCGTAACTCAACCCTTCAACATGCTTCAGGACAAAGGCTTCTCGATAGAGGGGCGGCAACCGCTGAATCGCTCGATCCAATTCAACAGCAACTTGCTGCTGAGACAAAAGCCGTTCCGGAGTCCGCGCCTCTATCACTCGATCGTCCAGCACATCTTCGATCTCGACATCTTGGAGCCCCTGCCCTGGTCGTTTAACTCTGAGCCAATCCTTGCACTTGTTGGCCGCGATCCGGTAGAGCCAGGTGGAAAACTTCGACTCGGCTCTGAACGTCGGCAACCCTTTGAACGCCGCTACAAACGTCTCCTGAGCCAAATCCTCCGCCTCCGTCCGATCTCCCACCATGCGGTACGCCAGATTCACTATCACCGTCGCATACCGTTCGACTAACTGGCCGAACGCATCCTGGTCCTGCGTGAGGCAGCGAGCAACCAGCTTGGCCTCTTCGGCGGCCATTCGAGGGTCTAGCTCCATCGCCAAACTCTCTCACCAGGAACGGCCGCTGCCGAATACTCTATTCTGCCTTCCTGATCCATTAGACGAGCCGCCGAGGTGAAGGTAAACGCCTACAAAATGATTAGAATCGGTAACTGGCCCCGATCGAGAATGCTTGATCCGGAGCCCCATTGGATACGCCGAGCGTCACACCAGCATTCAGCCTCCAGGCCGCCGAGGCCGTATAGTTCACCGCGAAGAAGACATCGCGGGCATTGACGAACCCGGGAACAATGGCCCGGTATTCTTCAAAATAGACGCTCGTCAATAGATCTTTCGTCAAATAGTACCCGGCCCCGACGTCGTACCAATATTGATTCTGGAAATTCAGCCCATCGGGATCCCCGATGATGTTGTAGCCTCCGTCTAAAAATGTAATCCAGCTGTTTCCCAACATTTTGGACATCTCGATGCCCGCCCCATAGTCCAATTCACCGGTTCCAAGGCCCTGGCTGGCACTCGCCGTCGGCATCTTGACCCGTCCCGTTATCGCAATAAGTGGGAGGTAGTCCTTTTCCTCGACCAGATAGTATCGACCCTTGAGAATGATGTCGCCCAACCCAGAGGTCGTCACTTTTTGCCCGGCTGTTCTGGTTGTAGTTCCGCACGTGCGATTCTTCCCGCTCACCCCGGAATTTTTTCCGCTACAGCCTCCATCGTCAGCTGTGCCTCCCCCCCCACCACCGGACCCGCTATTCGGGCTATCGTCAACTCGTGTAGCCGTACCGCCGACAAGAGTGGTCCGTCCATCGCTAGTCGCGGTCACAAATGGGATAACCAGGGTCACATCACCATCTTTAAACATTCTCCGAATCGATAAGGGCGCATAAAAAAAGGTGCTGGTCGTGCCGGTTCCGAAGTTGCCACTGCTATAGCTGGGGGTAAACCCGAGCTGCCAATTGCGATCAGGGGAAGGTGGACCTTGATCGGTCTTATCCGCCGCATTGCCCTCCATAACCCAGAGCCCCAAACACATAACGACACCGATCAGCACTTTTGTCCATTTCAACATCATGATTCCTTCAATCTTTCTATCTCTGATTCACACCATCGATAGCGTTCATAACACAGCGGCGCCGGGCAAGTCTCCCGACGCCGCCGTCTCGCCGCAACCGACAACGAGGTCGATCTAGTTGTGCCCAGCTCGCTCCGGCTTTTCCGGCCGTTCCGGTCTCTGCGGTCGTTCAGGGCGTTCCGGACGCTGCGAGCGCTCAACCCGTTCGGGGCGATTTGAGCGGTCTATCTGGCGAGACCTTGCATTGTCTCGCCCTTCCCGCCCATGCTCGCCCGCCACTTGATCTGCCCGATCGAGTCCGCGCACCTCGCCGCCGGCATTGGAACGGCGATCCTCCCGTCGATCTTCCTGCTTCAATCCTCGATCCTCTTGCCGTAGCCCTCGATCCTCCTGGCGAACGTCACCCACCTGAGCAAATAGTGCGGGTACACCTACACTGGATAAGAGAAGCGACAAGACTGTGATGTGAGTTAAACGATTCATACGATCCTCCTTTTTCTATGCCACGTTGAACACGATAACCAGANNAAACACAATCTCACATGTTTGATACGTCAACCCAAAAACAGGAGCGACGGCTCACGCCCTCGCAACCAGCCGCGCTCTCCACCTAGCCAAGACCGATCTTACCGACTACGGCTGGCTCGATCCGCTCGACGATCAAGCTGGCGGTCCTCTCGGCGATCGGCCTGATGATCGAGTTGGCGATCCTCGCGGCGGTCTACCCGACGATCGTCGTTTACATGCCGGACATCGTCACGGCCACCATGGCCAGATCCACTATTGGCGGAACCAGGCCCACGATTATCGGACCCATGCCCGCTATTCCCAGAGCCGGGACCGCTGTTATCACTTCCACCTCGTCCGCCTCGAATGTCGGCCTGATTGCCGCCACGATCGTTCGCCCCATCCAGGCGAAGTCGATCGAACTGCGCACGAAGGCTCTGCCGTTCGGCTTCCGNNCTGGCGAAGCAGATTCTTATTGGGATCGCTGTTCAGGAAGAGCGCCCGCTGCTCCGCTTCTGTCAGAGCTACATTGCGGAACTGCACTTCCTGCACCCCTGGCCGTGCGAATTGCGCTTGAACCGTTTGCTTCAGCGCTTCGATATCCACCGCGCCAGAGCCAGTCCTCGGCAGCGCCCCGCTGATCTCGACCTGCCCATTCTGAATCGGCGAAACAGTTTGAGCCCAGACCGAACTCGTCACGAGGGCCAATCCACTCACAATCCATACTGTCAGCTGATTCACGCGAAACCCTTTCATGGTGCCCCTCCTTTCCCTGTCTGTTTCACAACTACAATACTGACTGGCCTGCCGACTACGATTTCGGTTTGGGAAGATCCTCGTGAGGCGATCCTGCCGGCCTCGGCATATCAGCAAGCACATCCGCCGACCAGGCGACGTGCGCCGGGCACCATTGCCATACACCGAGGGTGATGATTCGAGTAAGGCCGGCAGGAATACAGGCCGTCGTATTCACCGACACCTCCCGATTGACGACACGCGTCGAAGCCCCACAACGATTCAAATAGGGTTCGCTGGCCACTTTGTGCAGATCGAAATGGGGAACGAAGAACGCGACCACCGGCACTGGCAACACTGCCAGCGACGAATTATCCACCCACTCGCTCCCGGCACAATGGCCGTCCAACCCAGCCGTCCGCTTCACATCGTCTCGAACCAATGTCGACGTGCAACCCGGCAGGAGCAGAAGAATTGAAAGAATAAACATACTCGCTGTTGAATGGACCAGTCTCATGGAACCCTCCTTCCTACCTCGCCTAATGGGTTAGACGAGAGGCCGAAGGATCCGTAAACTGAAAGCTGATGAATGGAGATCAGACGTCCTGGCTAGATGAATGCACGGGGCACATAAGCCGGTACACTTTGTCGAAGAAGAAGATACGAAGGGGCTGAGCCAGACTGCCAGCTTCAGAAGATATCAAGCGTCGGTGACGTCCCAGAGAGACAGGAGCACAGCTCCACGCCATCTATTCGATGAGCCCGAGCCTGAATATTTTCTTGAATCATACGCGAGAGGAAAAGATCGACATACTGAAACCATGAGAACAAGAGCCAATACTCACAAACACTCACGATGCCAATTTCGGGTCCTTCACCGTTAACGCATTCTCAACCAACGTAAGGACCTCTTGAAAATTGAATGGCTTGAGGAGATAGGCCACCGCCCCCAATCGCAAGACCTCTTCAGCGGACTCGATGGAAGCCCCTCCGGTCATCACAATCACTTTGACATCTCGCCCGGTGGCTCTCACCCGTCGTAGCAATTCGATGCCGCTATAGTCGGGAAGACCGACATCCATCAGCATGAGGTCAATGGGGGATTCGACAATAATTTTCAGTGCGGCAGAGGCCGTCTCCGCCGTATGGATCCGATAGAACGAGCCTAGAATCATCATCAAGGCCCTTCGCGGCCCCTCTTGATCCTCGACAATGAGGATGGTCTGATCAGATAGGGTTTCTGCCATACGTACTCCGATTGCTCATAATACTCCGAGTCGACACTATATATCACAATTCTGATTCCTTCCGACCATCGCTTGCTCTTACGAAATCCAGAAAACTATCCGATCAATCGTGCAAGCCAAGAGGATGCATGAATTCCAAAAAAAAAGAAGTCCAGGCATGGAACACGTGACGCTCGGTACCGACAGGCCAACGACCTATGGGCCGATGTGTCACTCAAGGATTGGTGCAAACCAGAATTAACGGGATTCGATTACCAGCGCCAGTGCTGCATCGACGAGAAAATCCATTCCTCAGAGGGACTATTGAGTATCTTTGAAAAGTGCACCAGGCAGGTCCGCCAGGCGGAATTCGACGTGAGGATGACAAGCCACACAGGGATACGGGTGGGCCATACAGCTTGCCACGAAATTTCTGAACGGCTTGAGCAGATAGCTCAACACCGTCAATGGCCCTGCCATCACCTATCCTCACATCGGCAGATTAGGATCATATTTGGACAGGTTCATGCCGTTTTTTTTCCTATATTTATTGGCAATTCGAGGCACTTCCCCTAACAACTCTCATAACCTGCTGAATTCCCTTGATCAATCCGACCGCCCACTTCGGCATACGCCTTGCTGAGGGGTTCTAGGTTGAAGACAACTCTCACGTTGCAAGGAGGTTTTAGCATGAAGAAGATCAACAAGCAGACTCTCACGGTCCTGGTGAGCACCCTGGCTATTGTGGCATTGGCAAGCACTCCGGCGTTGGCCAAGGACTCAAAAAACAAGAAGTCCAGCCAAACCAGCCACTCATCTGCCAAGGCGGCGGCTGAAGCCGTCAGCCACGTCCCAGAGCAGAGCGAGGCCCCCAAGGCCGGCCACCACGACTCCAAGCCAGGCCCAGCCTGGAAAACCGTCGGTGGGACGGTGAAGAATGTCGAAGGCGACATCTATACGGTTGAAGACTACGAAGGCAACCAAGTCAGTCTGCGCGTCGGGCAAGGCACGAAGCACATCAAGCAGAAGAAGGTCGGGGACACCGTCCGCGCGGAAATTACGCGAGGCGGCTTCGCGAACTCTATTCAGTAACCCTATTTCGAATCCGCGCACCCACCTCACGCGCGGTGGTGTCCATGAACGGGCTGGCCCTGAACAGGCCAGCCTGTTCACCATGACCCACCACAAAAATCACGGCTCTCGAGTCGATACCGTCACCGATCGCTGAAACACAATATCGCCGTAGTAGGCCGTCGCCTGTTCCTTGGTATTATCCGTATCCGTCATGATTGCCACGCCATTGATCGTCGGCGGCTCTTCCCCGAAGGCTCGCTTGTAATCCTCGTAGATATTCCGTTCCTCAACCACCCACATCCCGACCTTCTGAGGCCCACTTTCAACAACGATCATCTGAGCGAAGTCCGTATAGGCATTCTCGACGATGGTCCCAACCGAGGTCTTGGTTTCCCAGATATAGTTGAGCGCCCCGATAGGGATGTCGCCGAAAATCGCACGTCCNNGACATAGAGCCGGGCAGGAAAGTCGTCGCCCGACTTGAGTGCCACATCGCTACCGTTGAGCACATGGTCAATCTTCCACCGCCACCGAACGATCGGGTATTCTTTGGGATCGATCCTCACCTCTTTGGTCAGACCCGAGGCAGAGGACTGACTCACAGCCTTTACCACCACCTCTCCCCCATCCTTCACGACTTCGTACGAGGTATGTTTTGGAATCTTCTTAAAGGTGAGCGGTTTCCACCCCTCGGGCATCGCCTGCCCAATCGTCCCGCTCGAAAACTTCGCCACCTCGATCACTGACGGAGATTCCGCAACAAGTGCCTTAGGAGCACTCAACAACAACACCGCCAACAGGAGCACGCTCACCGAAACCGGTATCGCACCACTACTCGCATGCAGGGCGGGCGTGGGTCGCCTTCGATTGCGCGCATCGAACGAGCACTGCTTCATCGTGCGCGTGCTGCGAGCACGGAAGGCGACCACGCTCGCCCTCATCCCCTCCTCATCCAGGCAAACAACCTCATCAACAAATTCTTCGTCCGTGGTGTGAAATGCGCCTTTCGCCACAGATTCACGACTTTCTTGTTCACCTCGGCTTGCGTCGGATAGGGGTGGATCGTCCCG
>CXWL01123425.1_pt1 | contig 13653 bp, 15 predicted proteins | sample 590931 | NCBI WGS metagenome assembly CXWL01 (sample SAMEA3498368, study PRJEB10139) | groundwater metagenome | biome: water well; material: biofilm material | place: Germany | collected 2015-04-27 | reverse complement strand
ACATTTTCTAAAGCATCACTTCTCGAAATTCCACGCGCTAACGGAATCGTACAATACGTACATTTATAATCGCAACCATCTTGCACTTTTAGGAAAGCACGCGTTCTGTCGCCAATTGAATAACTGCCTACGTAAAAATCGGCTTCTTCAATTTCGCAACTGTGTACTTCGCCCATATCGTTTTTAGATAGGTCGTTAATGTAATCGGTGATTTTAAATTTTTCTGTCGCACCTAAAACCAAATCCACACCATCAACAGCGGCTAATTCTTCTGGTTTCAGTTGAGCATAACAACCCACTGCGGCAACAAAAGCTTTGTCGTTTAGTTTCATCGCTTTTTTCACCACTTGTTTAAACTGTTTATCGGCATTTTCCGTTACCGAACACGTGTTAATCACATATATATCGGCTACTTCTTCAAAATCCACTCTATCAAAACCTTCTTCAGTGAAGTTTCTGGCAATAGTAGAAGTTTCCGAAAAATTCAGTTTACAACCTAGTGTATAAAAAGCTACTTTTTTTCTATCAGACATAATCATTTTCTTTGGGCGTGCCCTTTCAGGTCGTGCTATCCGTTACAATCTTTTTTTATGTCTTGAAAAAAAGCCACAAAAAAAGGATTTTCACTACTATCACTCACGCAAATCGGTTGCAAAATTACGTATTTTTTATAAAAGGAGCAATAGCTTGCCACGAAGACACGAAGGCGCAAAGATTTTTTGTGTTCTGTTTCTTAGGATTATCCTGCAAGGTTTCCAAAACCTTGTAGGTATTTGAAATGAAAGTTTTTATATCTTAGCATTTTGTTTCTCTAAATGATGTTATTAAGAAGTAAAAACTCTGGTATGTTTTAGATTAAAACCTACAAGGTTTTGGAAACCTTGCAGGATTTGTACCTCAAGATAATTGCCTTAAAAAACGATTGTATTTTTCTTTTTAAAAAAGTTTGTGTTATTAATATAAATACCTATATTTGCACCCTGAAATAAAAACAAAATTAACAAAAGGTTATAAGGCGTTTACACCTTTTTATGTAAAAAGCCGCGAAACAAATTATAATCATACATTTAAAGATTTACAAAATGAGAAAAGGAATTCACCCAGAAAATTACAGATTAGTCGCTTTTAAAGACATGTCTAACGATGACGTATTCATCACAAAATCAACAGTTGAAACTAAAGAAACTATCACTCACGAAGGTGTTGAGTATCCAGTTTTCAAAATGGAGATTTCTAGAACGTCTCACCCTTTTTACACAGGTAAATCTAAACTTATTGATACTGCAGGTCGTATTGATAAATTCAAAACTAAATACGCTAAATTCGATAAAAAATAATATCAAATTTATCTATCATACAAAACCTCGAATTTATTCGGGGTTTTTTTATTTTTATAAGTCAAATTTCTTTGTAAATTTGAATCGTTGGGTTTTCACGCAAAACCTTTTAAATTTTTAAACGCAAACCTTTTAAACTTTTTCAATGAACTATATACTTTTTGACGGACCACATCGTAACGCTTTGTTACCGTTTACTTTTACTAGACCAGTTGCTGATATTCGTGTTGGGATTTTAACCATTCGCGAAAAATGGGAAAAACATTTAGGTTATACCACTACAACTATCACCGAAGAATATTTGTCTGATAAATGGCCCATGGTGGAAATGGAAAACAACGTGATGATTAACGCTTCGTTTTTACCAACTGAAATTTTGGTGGAAATGGTAAAGAACTTAGAATTAAATCAGGCTATTTTTCAAGATGAAGAAGTGGTAGCGTTTTTTGCTAAAGAAGGTGAAGAAGTGGATTTTGATAGTTTTGAAGTGATCGAATTCACAGAAGAATGTATTAAAATAGAAAACACTTGGGATATTTTCCAGAAAAACGATGTTGCCATTCGTGAAGATTTCGAATTGCTTACAGAAGACAGATATTCGCAACCGATTCCTAAATCGGTAAACGTATTGTCTCCAGAAAATATTTTCATTGAAGAAGGAGCGAAGTTAGAATTTGTAACCTTAAACGCATCAACTGGACCAATATACATTGGTAAAAATGCTGAAATCATGGAAGGTTCTGTCATTCGTGGACCTTTTGCTTTGTGCGAATCGGGTAGAGTGAAACTAGCCACAAAAGTATATGGAGCAACAACCGTTGGACCACATTCTGTAATTGGTGGTGAAGTGAATAACTCGGTTTTATTCGCGTATTCTAATAAAGGTCATGATGGATTTTTAGGAAATGCCGTTTTAGGTGAATGGTGTAATATTGGTGCAGATAGTAACAATAGTAACCTAAAAAACAACTACGAAGAAGTGAAATTGTGGAGCTACGAAACGGAAAATTTCGCTAAAACAGGCTTACAGTTTTGTGGATTAATGATGGGTGATCATAGTAAATGCGGTATCAACACGATGTTTAACACAGGAACGGTTGTTGGTGTAAGTACAAATATCTTTGGAGCTGGATTTCCAAGAAATTTTGTTCCAAGTTTCAGTTGGGGTGGCGCTTCAGGATTTACAACATATATAACCAAAAAAGCTTTTGAAACGGCTAAAATTGTAATGGCAAGGCGTAATGTAGAATTTTCGGAAGAAGATGCTAAGATTTTAGAACACGTTTTTGAAGAAACAAAAAAATATAGAAAAGAGTAAATAGGTACACGGATTATACAGATTTAAAATAAATTAACCGCAGATTCGCAGATTTTAATAATTTGTGAATCTGCGGTTTTTTATTTTTGCACGCGGATTGAAAGGATTAAAACGATTTTTTTTTGGTTCAAACCAAATCCACAAACTTGTCATCCTGAAAGGATCTCACGCAATATTAGTAGCTTTTTTCATAGTTTGTGTGAGATGCTTACAGCATGACAAACTTTGCGTTGAGTTTTTAAAAACTTATATGACTTATATGTTTTAAGTAATTAATTTTCACTTAAGTTTTTAACCAATTCAATAGCTTTTGGCATCGCTTCATTGAAAAAGCTAGTATAATTGTCTAATGTATCAATGTTAACTGTCAATTTGGTTTGATTGTTTGCTTCTGATAATTCATAAATTTCTTTGCAGTTGGTCCATTGTTTGGTTTCTTCATCCAAAGGCATTTCTTCATGCTTCATGATGTTTCCAATGTGTCTGAATGACATCAATTTATTATCAATTTTTTTATCAATTACACTATACATTCCATTTCCATTTGGATCTAAAAAATGTACAGCATCGCCTTCATTCCAATTGCTTATCGCGTAAGAACCTTCACAAAAAGCGGTTGTCCATTTTCTGTAAGTGGCGTCTTCCCATAAAACGTTCCATACTTTTGAAGCAGGAGCGTTTATTTCTATTGTAAATTGTAGTGTTTGCATGTTTTTAATGATCTAATTTCGACATATCCATATATAAAACGTTCCATCTGTGTTGGTCTAAATCGGAAAATCCAAATCCATACATCCAACCTTGATTTTCGGCTGGTTCTGCGAATAATGTTCCGCCAGCTTCAATTACTTTTTCCGCTAAAGCATCAACTTCTTCTCGACTTTCCGCATCAATAGAAAAAAGCATTTGTGAACTTTCTGATTTGTCGTTGATATTTTGACCTACAAATCCTTTAAAAGTGTCTTCGGGGAAAAGCATGAACACAAAATTATCTTCTCCAACTAACATGCATTGTGCAGTGCAGTCGGTTTCAGAATGACGAGCATTGAAAGTAAAGCCAATTTTCGTGAAAAATGCTCTCGATTTCAAAACGTCTTTTACGGGTAAATTCACCCAAATTTGTTTAGTAGCCATACTTATGAATTTTCAATATATTTTTTAAAATTGTCTAAAATCATTTGCCAACCTGCTTGTTGCATTTCTTCCGAATTTACTTTTTCAGGATCAAATTTTTCAACTACTTCAATGCCGTTTTCGATTTCCGCAAACGTGACAAAGATTTTTCTGTCATCAGCTAAAACATAGCTAATTTTTGAAAATTCTTCGATTTCAGTGTAAATTCCGCTAAAATCGAAGCTCATTTCGCCATTTTTGGCTGCCATCGTGTACGTGAACGATTTTCCTACTTCTAAATTGTTTTCTGCTTTCGGACAATGCCAATCGTCTCCAGCGTGATTCCAATTCATAACATGTTTTGGATTGGTAAAATATTCCCAAACTTCTGCTAATGTCTTGTTTTTGATTACTGTGCTAACTGTTATCATTTCTTCTTATTTTTTATAATGGATAGTTTTATGTTTTCTTCGACTCTAAATTTAGTAATTTTTTCAATTAAATCGTACGGAATCGGTTCCGTTAATTGAAATTGAATCGTACCTTTTGAGAAATTATAATTGGTTAATTCACTTTTAAAGTTCTCCACACCAGAAGCACCAGGATAAAACCCAATGTGATTTTTAAAATTAGCGAAATGCACCAAATTACCATGAAGTTTGAATGTTNNGATAAAACCCAATGTGATTTTTATAATTGGCAAAATGCACCAAATTGCCATAAAATTTAAATGTTGGAATCGCATAACTAATTGCTTCAGTAGCTTCAGGTGCAGCTTTTTGAATCGTTTTTCTAACTTTTTCTAAAAGAATAGCAACTTCTTTGGTTTGCGCTGCGATATATTCGTCTATGGTTTTGAAATCGTTTTTAATCATAATTTCTAACAATTTAAAGTCTCAAATTCCAATTTTTTTAAACACAGATTTGAGAAATTTTATTAATTTATATAATTTCTTGAATCTGTGTTGTCTAACTTTCTAATAATCTAAAATGTCTAAACTAAGAACTACAACTTAACATCGAACTTCCAATTTTTTGTCGCGCCCAATCGGGTCTTTTCGCAAACCATTTTTCAAATTCAGGTTGTTCGTTGTACGGATTTAAAAGTAAAGTATATAATTCGTCAACTAAAGAATACACCTCTTTTTCGGCTAATTCAATCGCCATTTGTGCCATATAATTTCGTAAAACGTATTTCGGATTAACGGAATTAAGTTGCGATTTTCGTTCGTCATCTGAAGCCGTTTCATCTTTTAAAATGGTCAAATATTGGGCAAACCAAAAATGCCAAGTTTCTAAAATGATTCCAGTAACTTCTTCGGGTTTATAAAAGGCAAAATTGATTTTCGAAACACAATCTTCTACCGAATCTTCTTTATTGATTTGATTCAAATTTCTGAAAAAGATGGTAAAATCAGTTTCTGTTTGTTCTAAATTGTATAGTAATTGCTGTATTAACTTATCGTTTTCTTCGCTTTTAGAAGTAATTCCGAGCTTTTTCAGCATCATTTCTGAAAAGTCTTCGTCGTATTTCTTAGCAAAATTATTCAGAATTGTTTCTAAAGGTTCGGCTTCTTCAATTAACGGATACAAAGCATTAGCCAATTGGTATAAATTCCATAATGCAATATTTGCTTGGTTGCCAAAACGGTATCTTTTGCCTTCCGCATCTGTTGTATTTGGAGTCCAATTCGGATTGTAATCCTCTAACCAACCATAAGGTCCGTAATCAATTGTGATTCCGTGAATACTCATATTGTCGGTATTCATCACACCATGAACAAAGCCAACGCGTTGCCAATGCACAATCATTTCTCGCGTTTTCTCAGCAACCGTTTTGAAAAATTGGATATATTTTTCTTTTCCTTCCGATGGAATTTCGGAATAATAATTTGAAATGGTATAATCGGCTAACAATTTTAAATTTTCGATGTCGTTTTGAGAAGAGAACAATTCGAAACTTCCAAAACGAATAAAACTTGGCGCAATTCTGCACACAATCGCACCTTTTTCCATGGCTGGATTTCCGTTGTACATGACATCTCGTAACACTTCGTCGCCTGTAGAAATTAAAGATAAAGATCGAGTAGTGGGAACACCTAAATTGAACATCGCTTCACTACATAAATGTTCCCGAATAGAAGAGCGTAAAACCGCTAAACCATCTGCACGACGTGAATAGGGTGTAGCACCAGCGCCTTTTAATTGTAAAGTAAATATTTTGTTGTTGTGTTCAATTTCTCCTAAAACAATAGCTCTACCATCGCCTAATTGTCCGGCCCAATTTCCAAATTGATGTCCGGCATAATTCATCGCAAAAGGTTTCGAATTGGAAACAATTGCTGCGCCAGAAACCAATTGTAAAAAAGTTTCAGATTGTATGAAATCATCCGAAAAGCCAATTAAGTTTTGAACCTCTTTGGAAATATGAATTAGCTTTGGGTTACTCGGAACTTTTGGAGTTACAAATGAGTAAGCTGCTTTAGGAACTTGACGTGTGAAATTTTCAGTTATCTCGTCAGCAGGTAGATTATTTGTGAATTTATGTAAAAAAGTAATAGACATTTTATAGAAATATCTAACAAAGTTACACAATAAAGTTTTTAAAAAATACATTTTAAACTGTATATTTGTACCAAATTTCACAACATGAACGCAACAGAAACCAAATCGAAATTAGAAACTTATTTTCAACAGTTTAGAGAAAATATCATTGGAATTAATCAATCTTTTGTTTCTCCTTTTGGTGAACAAAAAATTATTTATACAGATTGGACAGCAAGTGGAAGATTATATCGACCAATTGAAGAAAAATTAATGAACTCTTTTGGACCTTTTGTTGCCAATACACATACGGAAACTTCAATTACAGGTACGGCTATGACAATGGCGTATCACGAAGCACGTCATATCATCAAACATCACGTAAATGCAAATGATAACGATGTTCTTATTACAGATGGAACAGGTATGACAGGTGTAGTGAATAAATTACAACGAATTTTAGGTTTACGTGTTGCTGAAAATTTAAAAGAATACACTACAATTCCTAATGAAATTAAGCCAATCGTTTTTATTTCGCACATGGAACACCATTCTAATCAAACGTCTTGGTTAGAAACGATTGCAGATGTTGTAGTAATTCCAGCTAATGATGAAGGCTTATTTTGCTTAGATCAATTTACAGAATTAGTCAATCAATATAAAGACAGAAGTTTTAAAATTGCTTCTATTACTTCTTGTTCTAACGTAACTGGAATCAGAACTCCTTATCATGAAGTAGCAAAAATTATGCACCAAAATAATGGTGTGTGTTTTGTAGATTTCGCTTGTTCTGGTCCGTATGTAGAAATTGATATGCATCCAGAAGATAAAGATGCTTATTTAGATGCGATTTTCTTTTCTCCACATAAATTTTTAGGTGGTCCTGGAACTTGTGGTGTAATGGTTTTTAATAAAGAATTATACAAAAATAATGTTCCAGATTGTCCAGGTGGAGGAACGGTAAGTTGGACGAATCCTTGGGGAGAACACCAATATATTGATAATATTGAAGATAGAGAAGATGGTGGAACGCCAGGTTTTTTACAAGTTATCAAAGCCGCACTTTCTGTTCAGTTGAAAGAGAAAATGGGTGTTCAAAATATTTTAGATAGGGAACATGAATTGGTTGATTATATTTTTGAAAGAATATCACCAATTGAAAACATCAATATTTTAGCAGAGCAACATACTAACAGATTAGGAGTAATTTCGTTTTATATTACTGATTTACACTTTAATTTAGGTGTAAAAATATTAAATGATAAATTCGGAATTCAAGTTCGTGGTGGTTGTAGTTGTGCTGGAACGTACGGACATTATTTGCTTCATGTAGATCAGGAAACGTCAAATTCTATTACTTGTAGTATTAACGAAGGTGATTTAACCAATAAACCAGGTTGGATTCGTATGTCGATTCATCCAACAACCACTTCAGAAGAAATTCAAATGGTTTGTGATGCAATTATTGATTTAGCGGAGAATTTCACAACTTGGCAAGAAGATTATATTTATAATCCTGCTAAAAATGATTTCAATCATAAAAACGATACCAAGCCAGAAGTAGAAATGGTAAAAGGTTGGTTTTTGTAATTTCAACATTCATTAAGTAAAATAAAAAAATCGTTGTTAACTAAAAACAACGATTTTTTTATTTTACTATCTCTTATGTTTCCAACGTTTATGCGTCCATAAGTAAAATTCTGGCGCTTCATAAATTTGTTGTTCCACTAATTTTAAGAAGTTATCAGTGATTTCATAATTTGGAAAATCTTTGGCATTTCCATCAGAAAGAATTTCAAAACTAGCTTCATAATACCCACGTTTAATTTTCTTCGTTTTCAAGAAAATCACATTCATGTCGTATTTTTTCGCTAACATTTCACCGCCAGTATGTACCGGAACTTCCACACCCATGAATTTTTGCCAATGATGCGTTGCACTCAATTTTGGCGATTGATCACTCACTAAACCATAGATGCTAAATGTTTTGCTTCTGAAGTTTTTAGCCATCGTAGGAATGGCTTCTTTACTATCAATTAATTGACTTTTAAATTTTGAACGAATTTTTCGTACCAATTTATCAAAATACGGATTGGCTAATTTTTTATATACACCAAAACCAATATAGTTAATGTGATAATTCATAGAAACTGCCCATTCATAACTAGCATAATGTGCACATAATAAAGCAATACTCTTTTCTTTTTTCTCTAATTCGTGATATACTTCCATGTTTGAAAAAGTATATCTTTTTTCAATTTCTTTACGAGAAATAGATAGTGTTTTTGCCATTTCCAAAAACATATCGCACATATGAGAATAGAATTTTTTCTCAATAATTCTTCTTTCTTCGTCAGATAAATGAGGCAATGCTAAAGCAATATTAGCTCGAACCACTCTTTTTCTGTATTTGATGACTCTATAAACTAAAAAGTAAATAACATCTGATAAGAGATATAAAACTGGGAAAGGAAGTATTGAAATGAACCAAATTATTGGATAAATCAATATATATAGTAATAATTGCATGAATCTTTTTTTGCAAATATAATGTTTTGTTATTTCTTATGAAATCAATTTAAATTTTGGTTAACAGTTGAGATTTTTCATACGTTTTTCAATAATTATCTTACCTTTATAATTATTAAATTTTTTATATGTATTCTATTACTACAATTATTATTGCTATTACTGCATTAGTCACTTTTACAGGTTTATCCAATTTAGAATTTTTCGATAAGTTTAAGTTTAATATTTCAAGTATTAAGGCTGGAGAACAATATCGTATGATTACTTCCGGTTTTTTGCACGCCGATTGGTTTCATTTTGCTTTTAATATGTTTAGTTTTTGGAGTTTTGCTAATTTCTTAACTCAAGAATTTAGTACCACAAATTTTCTTTTAATCTATTTTGGAAGTATGGCAATTGGAAGTTTATTAACGTATTATATTCATAAAGAAGAACCGCATTATTCCGCAATTGGAGCCTCTGGAGCTGTAATGGGGATTATTTATTGTGCGATTTTATTGTATCCAGAAAATTCCATTTTACTATTTGGTGCTTTACCAATTCCAGGCTATATTTTTGCTGTTTTGTATTTAGGCTATTCTATTTATGGAATGAAAGGAAGATATGATAATATTGGTCATACCGCACATTTAGGTGGTGCAGTTGGTGGGTTAGTTTTTACACTAATGATAAGACCAAGTTTATTCGAAACAAGATTAGTATTTATTGGTATCTTATTAATTCCAATTGCGGTTTTAACTTACTTAGTAAAAATGAAAAAGATATAATTGGCATGCTATTTGAAATGATGTTTAAAACTAAATAAATCAATATGAAAAAGTTAATTTTATTACTAACATTAGTTACAACAATGAATGTTATGAGTCAAGAACAACAAAAATTAGTGCCGCAAATCTCAATCTCTGGTGAAGGAAAAATAAAAGTTACGCCAGATATTGCGGTAATTCAATTAGGAGTGCAAAACAATGGAAAAGATGCTAAAGAAGTAAAAACACTTAATGATGTGACTATTGATAAAGTAATAAAGTATATCAAGAAGTTTAATATTCCAACTTCAGATTATCAAACAGCTCAAATGAGTTTGAATAAAAATTACGATTACGAAAAAAAGAAATATTCTTACCAAGCGAATCAAACGATAACTGTAACATTAAAAGATATTTCTAAGTATGATGCATTTATGATGGACGTTATGGAAACCGGAATAAACGTAATTAACGGCGTAGAGTTTAAGTCATCTAAAATGGAAACTTACGAAACAGAAGCTAGAAAGAAAGCCATTTTAAATGCGAAGAAAAAAGCAGACGATTATGTTTCTGTTTTGCCTGGACAAAAAGTAGGAAAAGCGATCTTGATTTCTGATAATTCATACACACACTATCCACAACCCGTTTTTATGGCAAAAGGAGCAATGATGGATGCAGAAGCAGCACCAAGAGAGACATTAGCGGTTGGTGAAATTGAAATCGTTTGTAATGTAAATGTTAGTTTTGTTTTAGAATAAAATTTAAAACATATAGAAATAAAAAAAACCACTTCAATTGAAGTGGTTTTTTGTGGGGAGAGTAGGATTCGAACCTACGAAGTTTTCACAGCAGATTTACAGTCTGCCCTCGTTGGCCGCTTGAGTATCTCCCCGTGGCCATAACTTGAGTGCAAATATATAATTGTTTTTTATAGTTGCAAACTTATTTTAAAGGAAAATTTAAATTATTTTATAACTTTCTGAAAACTAAAAACATAAAAAATCCCATTTTGTAATAATAAACAAAATGGGATTGATTTTTATAGCTTGATGTATTATTTTACACCTAATAATTCTTTTACTTTAGCTTTTAATTCTTCACCTCTAAGGTTTTTAGCTACAATATTTCCTTTTGCATCTAATATAAATGTTGAAGGAATTTCTTCAATTTCATAAGCTAATGCAATTGGATCTTTCCATTTTTTAAGATTTGAAACTTGAGTCCAAGTTAATTTATCTTTAGCAATAGCTTTTTTCCAATCTTCAGCATCATCATCTAAAGAAACACCAATGATGTTTAACCCTTTACTATGTAATTCGTTATATAGCGCTACTACATTCGGATTTTCTTGTCTACATGGTCCACACCAAGATGCCCAGAAATCAATAATTGTAACTTTTCCTAATGATTCTTTTAATGAAACTGTTTTTCCTTCAGGTGTTTTTGCAGAAAAATCAGTAGCTTTTGTAGCGTTATCTACTTTTTTTTTTTATTCTTAGCGTTTTCAATTGGTAATTGAGTGTCTAAAAATTTCTTTACACTTTTTCCGCTAGTCGTTTCTTTTAAGTCAGAATCTAATCCATCGTAAAATTCTTTTACTTTAGAAACTTCCATTTTTGAATTGTAAAATAAATTTTCAACTAATAATAAAGAAACAAAAGTGTTTGGGTTTTTCGCTACAAAATCTTTTGATCTTGTATCCATTTCAACTTGAAATTTTTGAAATTCAGCCATAATAGCTTGTCCTCTTATCTTTTCTTCTTCAGTTTCTGGGTTCTTTTGCATAAAAACACCATTTTTCTCATAAATAGCTTTAACTTTTTTATGAATATCTAAATTTGAATTGTTGTAAGCTTGGTATAAATCATTATTTGTTGTACCACTAATAGTGTTTTTTTCAGGGGTTTTAGCATCAAATTTAATAGCAACTGTACCTTTTTCTAAAATAAATCCAACATTTCCGTTTGGAGTTTTATCAAAAGCAACATAAGCAATCTCTGGGTTTTCACTTTTTCCTTCAAATTCAAATTTTCCATCTGTTACTTTAACCGTATCTTTTGGTTTTGGAGTACCAGTAGAATCAGAAGTTACTAAAAATACATTTGTTCCATTTGCAACTCCAGTTGCAGTTCCTTCAACTTTGTACTTATTGCAAGAAATTAAAATTAATGCAGAAAATAATACTACTAATTGTTTCATTTTTATATTTTGTAATTGTTATACTGAAAAATTCAGATTTTGGTTTTTAATTGGGTGCAAATGTATTAATTTTTTTAGGATTATTAAAATCTTCTCTAAAAGTAGTTGGTGTTGATTTTAGGCTCTTTCAAAACTTAAAAATCCCCAACTTAATATGTTGAAATATAAAGTTGAGGATTTTATAAAATTCAACTACTCTTATAGGATTAAAGGTTTTATATCTCCAGCAGTAGTAATGATATAATATCTATTGTTTCTGATAATGGTGTTTTTTGGTAATTGATCTTCACGAAGTTTAATTCGGATTGTTAAATCATAAAATATTTGAATGGTTGGTTCCGTAATATCTGCATTTACCACAAATGTGTGCGATTTTGCCAGCGCAGCATCATAAAACTGCGTCGTGTTTTTTCGAATATTATTCACTTGACTTTCTGGTGAAAAATTAGTAGCAGCTTGACTATATGCGGTATACGCTTTGTAACTTTCCATTGGATATAAAGTAGTATAACCTTCAATTAACGTTTTTTCTTTTTTAAACAAATCCGTATTCATAATAGCAGAATAATTCGTTAGCATTTGTTTGTATTCTTCCGAAGCTTTTAGTTGTAAAACATCTCTAATATGATCTAAATTACTCGTCACATAATCGACTTTTGCTAAATCATAAATCTCTTGCTTGGCACAAACACTCATGATTTTATTCAAATCGTTGGTGTCTTTAAACTTGATAATTAGGTTTTTTTTCAATTCGAATCCGCTTGGTTTTTCATTATACGTTTTCGGATTAAAAATTTTCTTGGTCACTTCATAATCATACATCGGTACAAATGAAATCATATCGGTAATGACTTCAATTTCCACATTAAATGTTTTCAATTCATTCATCACGGCGTTTAATCTTTCATCCATTAAATTAGTAACTTCTTCGGCAGATTTCCCAACTTGTAGAATGCTAAAAACGGCTTTCTGGCAACTGGCTTTTTCATTGTATATTCCTTTAATCGTTATCACCATTTCACTGTCGTTACTATAAGATGTTTGAATGGTTGGTACATCACGATTGTGATATTGATTTTGGTAATTGTAATTTCCACTTGCTTCTTTCTGTAAAGCATCGGTACTGTTCACGTTTCCTGAATGTTGTGCAAATAGAGATGAACTCGCTACTAATACGATTGCTAAAATTGTGTTTTTGATTTTCATAATATCGTGTTTTAAATGTTTAACAAGGCAAACTTATTTCAACTCTCAAATTTTTATTTGGCAAAACCACTGTTTACTGATTGTAAAGTATTTTCAGTACATTTACAGCAGTTTTACAGTAGTTAAAAAACGAAGAAATACTACTTTTGAAAAGCATTTTATGACAGATTTAGAAATTTTTTATCAACTTAAGAAAAGCGTTTTGGAGCAATACCAAAATAGCTATCCGTATTTTAACGGAAGTTGGAAAAGTTTCAGTTCGCAAGATATTTTAAATCTGATTGATGACGTTCAACTGAAAACGAAACAATCGGTTAGTGAAAAGTGGATTTACACCCATTTGAAGCCAGAAACGAACGAGAAATTACCACGAAAAGATATGTTAGATATTTTGAGTGTGTATTTAGGGAAATCGGGTTGGGATGAGTTTGTTTTCAAGTTCAAGAACAAGAACAAGCTCAACATTCAAAACGAAGTGGAAAATAAACAATCAAATGAGTTCAATTATATAAAATTGGGATTTGGAGTTTTAATTATTGGAGTTTTAATTTTTATTATTTGGAAGTTCACATCAAAAGACAATCAAAAAATAGAATTTCAAAATAGTTTCACGAAAGATTCTATTTCGAAAGAAGAAGTGAAAGCTTATGTTGTAGAAGAT
>CXWL01007602.1_pt1 | contig 13653 bp, 22 predicted proteins | sample 590931 | NCBI WGS metagenome assembly CXWL01 (sample SAMEA3498368, study PRJEB10139) | groundwater metagenome | biome: water well; material: biofilm material | place: Germany | collected 2015-04-27 | reverse complement strand
CGTTGAAGCGCTTGAGCGGGCGAAGGTGTTCGGTATGGTGGAGACGTTCGAGTCCCTCATCCGCACCTGGTCGGTGTTGGGGCGAAGTGTTCGTCCTGATCATCGGATGGTGGCCCATTCCGGCTTTATCACGGTGGCGAGGAAGGTCGAGCCGGGTCTGCTGGGGGTCGGCCGCGAACCGGATCTTGCGGAGGCGGCTCTCTTAGAGTCCCTCGGGGACAGCGATACAGAAGGGGCGGCATCATGAAACGGTTGGACGGAAAAGTAGCATTGATTACGGGCGGGAATGCCGGCATTGGGGAGTCCGTCGCCAAGCGGTTTGCCGAAGAGGGCGCGGCTGTCGTGATTACGGGCCGACGCCAGGCCGAACTCGATCGGGTAGTACGTGAGATTTCAGCGCATGGCGGCAAGGTGCTCGCTGTTGCCGGATCGGTGACGGATGACGGTCATGTACGGGCGGTAGTCCAGCAGGCGATAGCGTCGTTTCGAAAAATCGATGTATTGGTGAACAACGCGGGCGTCGGAGATTTTGGAAAGCGCCTCCATGAGATGGATGATGCAGCCTGGGCGAATGTGCTGGATGTGAATTTGACCGGAGTGTTCCGCATGACACGGGCGGTGATTCCAGAAATGCTCAAGCAGGCCGGCGGATCCATCGTCAATCTTTCATCGGTTGCCAGTCTGGTCGGCATCCCACTTTTGTCCGCGTACGCGGCTTCCAAGGGAGCGCTCGACGCGCTCACTCGATCGATCGCGATTGATTACGCGCCGGATGGTATTCGGTGCAACGTGGTCAACCCCGGTCTGATCGATACGCCGATGGCTGCTCCTTTGATGGCCAATTCCGAACAGCTCGGATCGATCCTGTCGCACTATCCGATCTGCCGCCCGGGCAAACCTGAGGAAGTTGCGAGTATGGTGCTCTATCTTGCGTCTGACGAATCGGCATGGGTCACCGGCGGGACGTTTCGCATTGATGGTGGAATGACCGTGTGGTGAGCCGTCCCACTGGCCACAGTGTAAAGGTGAGATGAATATGGAGATTGATGCGCACACAGGGTTCTGCGGGGTTATCGGGAATCCCGTCGAACATTCGCTTTCTCCCGCCATCCACAACGCGGCGTTCCAACAACTCCGGCTGAATCTGGTGTACCTTGCGTTTCGAGTCGAGGAGATCGGTGAGGCGATCAAGGGGCTCCGCGCGTTGGGTGGATTTCGCGGCGCCAGCGTCACGATTCCTCATAAAGTTTCGTCGATCNNGAGATTGACCCTACTGCCAGGCACATCGGGGCCATCAATACGATTGTGGCAAAGCAGGGCGCGTTGACTGGGTACAACACCGATGCCACCGGTGCGTTGCGTGCGCTTCGTGGAGGAGTGGGGTCTCTCGTCGGAAAGCGTGTTGTGATGTTGGGATCGGGAGGGGCTGCACGAGCGATTGCTTTTGCGCTTGCAGGGGAGTCAGGACTTGCGGGATTCACGTTGCTCGGCGTGGACGCGAATGAACGGTCGCGATTGACGGCGGATCTTCGATCGAAGACCTCGCTTTCAGTGGAAGAAGCTCACCTCGACGAAGGTGTGCTGGAAAAGGTCCTTCCTGCTTCGCAAATTCTGGTCCACTGTACTCCGATCGGCATGTCTCCAAAGACAGAAGGGACTTGCGTGCCGGCGTCGCTTTTACACGCAGGCCTGGCCGTTATGGATATTGTCTACAATCCGCGCGAGACACAATTGCTTAAGGATGCCCGGCAGGCAGGATGTGTCACGATCCCCGGGTTGGAAATGTTTCTGCATCAAGCTGCCGCGCAATTCGAGTTGTGGACTGATCACATTGCTCCGGCGGATGTCATGCGAGCCGTGTTGGAGTCTCGTTTCCGATGAATATCGTGCTGATCGGATATCGTGGGACGGGGAAAAGTACGGTTGGGAAAGTCTTGGCCGCGAGGCTCGGACGGCCGCAGGTCTCGACTGATGCGGAAATTGTTCGGCGGGCCGGGCAGACCGTTCCGGAGATAGTTGCCCAGCATGGCTGGGAGCATTTCCGCGATCTTGAATCAACGGTCTGCCGTGAATTTTCCGCACAAGATAGATTGATTATCGATACAGGTGGAGGGGCGATCCTTCGTCAGGAGAACGTGGTTTGTTTGAAGAAGAACGGCGTGCTGTTTTGGCTGACCGCTTCTGTCGCGACGATCGCTTCGCGCATCGGGCGTGATACTCAGCGCCCGTCACTGACGGGCACCAAATCATTCGTTGAGGAGATTGAGGAAGTCCTGGCGGTGCGAACGCCCAAATATCGGGAGGCCGCCGACCATATTGTGCCCACCGATGGATGCACCATCAATCAAATCGTCGAGACGATTCTTTCCTCCGTCCAGCGGTAGATCGAGTAGGTCTCTGTCTTCCGTGCTGGAGTATGGGGTGGTGCCCCGGTCATCCTTGACATTTCTGCCGCAGAAGTGATTGAACTGTCGTAGTGCGCCCGTAGCTCAGTTGGATAGAGCGCCGGGCTTCGAACCCGTAGGTCGCAGGTTCAATTCCTGCCGGGCGCACCACTCGTATCGAGAGATTGACTGCTAAGTGATTGAGAAGTAAGACGCGTAACCCTCCCCAGTGCCTTTATTCCCTGTTAGTTCCCACCCCTTCTCCCGCCAAAGGGGAATAGTATTCAGGTAGCCCATGCCCTATAGTAAAAATAGTTTATGTGGGGGTTATTCCATGGGTGGTTCTTGCCGAAAAGAGAGACATGGAAGAAACTGGCCTGGTAAACTTCCAGTATCAGCTCGGTGGCGATGGACTCGTTCTTGTCCTTGCTGTGGTCGGATCCTCCAAAAAGAAGAGCCCATGGCTGCCTGGTACTGCACGTGTGGATGGCAGTGTGGGTAAATAAATTGGGAGGGCACGATAATGATCCCTGTGGTGCATGATGTAAAAGCAGGCTTTCTTCTTGCCGTGGGCCTTGCGATGCTGGTGTTAATCTGTGCCGTGGCCGGATTAGGGACGGTTATGCGACCGGCCAGGTGGTCGGACCGTAGGGCTTCACGCTAGTCTCCTCCAATTAGAATGGTGGATTATAGTAGCTCGGTATCTTGCTCGCTCAGTCCTTCCCCTCATCTCTGAGTTTCCTTCACGCCTGCTCGGTACAGTCCTCAAGTATTCAGGATTTTCTCATATAATTTAACGCCTTGCGTCTGCCAATCCTAAGTCCATCCAGGGGTATTTTGCCCCAAGTGTTTGAGATTCCTTTCATCTCAAGTTGAAGGATTGGGGAGTGATCCAGTGAAGCCGCTCTCGGAGAAGACAATTCTGAAGCTGGTGCTATAGTTGGTCTAACGATTTGCACTGATCGTCTTGACGCAGGGACGCCAAGGCTTCTTGCGGAATATGAGATTCGCGCTTATTCGAATAGAGGCCGTGACGATCGTCTCATGTAGGAATTATTAACTGAGGAGAACTGTATGACGGGAAAAAATGTTTCTTTGGCCAGTGTGGTCATGTTGGGTCTAGTCATGATCATGAGTCAGGGTTGTAGTATGAAATGGCTTCAGTCCGATGGCGATGTTACGACGTCGGCACAATCAGATAAGTCAGACAAATCGAAGAATTGGAATGGGGAGGGCGTGAACCCCAATTTCCAGGGGATGGCTCGCGATGGGGCATCAGGAGAGCTCAGAGGGTTTTCTCAGAATCCCGATGAAGAGCGATTGGCTCAAAGTGGCTACAGAGCCTCACTGAATCCTTCCGAAGTCACCGTAAGACGGCGCGCCGAGTTGACGAAGGAAGAGAAGGCGGCCATTGAAGCAGGACTCCAGGATGTATTCTTCGGTTACGATCAGTGGACCGTATCTGATGCCGGCATGGAAGCCTTGAACCGCGATGCGAGCTGGTTGAAGGATCATCCTGGTGCGGTCTTGAAGATTGAAGGTCATTGTGACGAACGGGGAACGACTGATTACAACATGGTTCTTGGAGACAAGCGGGCAAAGGCAGCCAAGATGTATCTTCATGAAGCGGGGATCAATCCCAAGCAAGTCGCAATCGTGTCATTCGGTAAAGAGCAGCCGTTTTGCTTTGATCATGCCGAGTCATGCTATCAACAAAATCGTCGTGGACACATGTTGCTTCAGGTGAAGCAGTAGAAGGTCCGAGTCGGAATCATCGCGAGGCGTCTTTCTGAACATCATCCTGAAGGACGCCTCGCCGGAGAGTCCTTTTCGTATAACCGCCACGTAGCTTGCTGATATGTCAATTTCAGCGATGAAAAAAATGGCCTCGCTGTTCAAGCCCGAGAAGAAGTCGGTTGAGACTGGCTTCTCGAGTCCCGATGAGCGTCGGAATCAACCTCGCTTTACCACGCAGTTTCGAAGCACCTTCTCGGGCGGCCCAAATGAAGGGAATGGACGAACGCTCGATCTGTCTGTCGGAGGGTGCAAGATCGAAAGTGGAACGGTTGTCGGTCAAGGGGATAAGTTTGAATGCCGCCTCCATATTCCGGACCTCGATTGGCCGATCATGATCGATGAAGCGATTGTTCGCTGGGTTGAGGGACAGACATTCGGGTTGGCTTTCACACGTATCAGGTCAGGAGAGCAGGACAAGATCACTGCGATTATCAGCAGGATTGAGCAGGAACAGCAGGCCTGACCGCTCACCACCTGCGCCCATCCTGTTCGATAATAATACGTACAGGACTCTCTTCCTTTCCCTAACTACATCTCCAAGCTAGATGGTTCCCGGCTGAACGATTGCTGCCGAGGGGCGGTCTCCATTTGGCTTGGGGGGCCAGCCGGGAGCTCAGTATGAGGGGGACTACCGATTGACATGCTCCCTCTCGCTGTAACAAAGTACCGACGATAGACAGGATGAAACGGAGAGTCTCTTCGTGGACCTCGTTCTCAGCCTTTTCATTTTTGCAGGGGAACCGAAAGGAGTGTGGAGTGGAGCAACGGTATGCGATTACAGTCAAATTTTTGGTCAACGCTGATTCGGCTGAAGATGCTGAGGAAATGATAGAAACTGCCTGTGAAAAGGCTACTGCCGCATTTCCAGAAATGAGCTATGAGGGTATTGAGGATATTGAAGAGGAAGAAGACGACTAGTATGCCGGAGAGCCTGACGTAATGAAGGCACGTGAACGATTCGGAAACAGACAACTGGGGTGCGGTGGGAGGATGGCTGCGTGATGAGCACGGGAACCGAAGTCATCACTCTGGCGGGCGGATGCTTCTGGTGTCTGGAGGCGGTCTATGACCAAATCAAGGGCGTACTTGCGGTTGAGTCCGGTTATATCGGCGGCGCCCTTGAGAATCCTTCGTACGAAGCGGTGTGCGGGGGAAGGACGGGCCATGCCGAAGCGGTGCGCGTCACTTATGATCCCACGCTCATTTCCTGTCGGGAGTTGGTCGAAATCTTTTTTGCGATCCATGATCCCACGACGTTGAATCGCCAGGGCAACGACGAAGGCACGCAGTATCGTTCCGCAATTTTTTACCATTCCCCTGAGCAGCGGCAGGTGGCCGAGGCGGTCAAAGCCGCGGTCACAGCGCAAGGGTTGTATCCTAACCCGGTAGTTACTGAGATCGTTACTGCGACAACGTGGTACGAGGCCGAACGATACCACCAAGAATACTTCGCCAGAAATCCGCTTCAAGGCTACTGTCAGTTTGTGGTCAGTCCAAAGGTAGCCAAGTTTCGGAAGCAGTTTGTGTCAAAGCTGAAACCCTGACGCGAGTCCTACCGTTACTTTCCAATAATCCATGACAGCCCTCGTTTCGGCACATCCCATGGATCAGGCTTCTGAAAAATCTGATGAGTGTTCACATGTACCCGGGTGTGGGGCGGGCAGAACGGCCATTCGGAAACAGGATTGCCTTGTACGGTGGCGAGTATTTCACCTCCCTCCCGCGCATCCTGTAATTCGAGAATGATGAGGGGGGTATTGGGATCGAGCAGACAGGTTTCCCGTATCGGAGGTCCTACAGTTGTTTCGGGAACAGCGACGTGCACGTGCTGCTGACCTTGTGAGAAAACGGTGTCCCCTGTGCGCAGCGGACCTGATGGCGCCAGCGAATACAAAATCAAAGGGGCGGCGAGGATGACGAGGACAGCCAGTCCCATCGACCACAGTGGTGGATCGGATCGCACGTCATCGTCAGAATCACGCAAGGTGGCCATTCCTCGACTACATTTGAGGTGATTGGATTCTCTGGCAAGCGTAGACGTTCTGCGGAGCTACTGCAGTGGATGTGCTTCGGCATCCAACCAGGCGTCGCCTTCGCCGGCACTGTCCTGTGCCGTGCGAAGCGTGTGAAAATCGAACAGGCGTTGGTCCATGAGCAGTGCCGGGGCAACATTGGCGATCGCCGCCGCGATGCTGTCGGAGGAGCCGGGCGAACGTTCCTCCCACTGGCGGAGAAGCGCCTTCACTTCCTTTCGCTTCAGATCGTCTTGGGACCCGCACAGATCGCAGGGGATGATCGGGAATCCTCGGAGCTCCGCATAACGGGCCAGGTCTATCTCCTTCACAAAGGCGAGCGGGCGAATCACAAGATGCCGGCCGTCTTTTGAACGGAGTTTTGGTGGCATGGCTTTGAGCTTGCCCGCGTACAGGAGATTCAGAAACAGTGTTTCATTGATATCATCACGGTGGTGGCCGAGCGCGATCTTGGTGACGCCCAATTCGGAGGCGATGCGATAGAGATGTCCGCGCCTGAGTCGCGAACAGAGCGAGCACGTCGTCTGGCCTTCAGGGATCAGCCGCTTGACGATGGAGTAGGTGTCGCGCGTTTCAATGTGAAACGGAATGCCCCGGCTCGTCAGGTACTCCGGCAGAATGTGCGCGGGAAAGCCCGGTTGTTTTTGGTCCAGGTTGACCGCAACGAGATCAAAATGAACGGGCGCCCGCTGTTGCAGAAGAAGCAGGATGTCGAGTAGACCGTAACTATCCTTCCCGCCGGACAGGCAGACCATGATCTTATCCCCGTCTTCAATCAGCCGATAGTCGGCGATGGCTTGGCCGACCAGGCGACAGAGTCGGGTCTGGAGTTTTTCAGTCTCCTCGTCTAACTTTGCGAGGGGCGTCGTGGGAACTGGTGATGAAAGCATGGGGCGATTGTACCTGCTCACTGGTATGGCTGTCGATGGAGTCGGAGTGGAACGACGATGGCGCAGCATTCAGTAAGATCAATTCTCTTTGTCTGCACCGGTAACATCTTTCGGAGCCTGGCCGCGGAGTATGCCCTCAAGCAGTACCTTGGGCCGGAAGGCGCATATTGTGTCGGTTCCGCCGGGATTGAAGCCAAGCCGCAATCGATCCATCCCATCGTGCGTGCCAGGCTCCTGGAGCGTGGCGCTGACCCTGCCGGGCACATTCAACGCAAGCTGACACAATCGTTACTTGATGAGGCGGACTGTGTCGTGGCGATGGGGCGCGATCATCAAAAAGCGGTTCAGCATTTGTTCGGATTGTCGATTCCCCTGTTCAATCAACTCTGCTTTGATCACGACGAGCCGATCCTTGATGTGCATGAGGCGTTGCCTGATTGGGAAGAGAATGAGACGCAGGCCAGGGCCTATGTGATTTCGGTGGTCGATCACATTTGCGATGCGCTTCCTCACTTCGCGGCACGAGTGCCGTATCTTCTATAATTTTCGACGCAATGCTCCCACTCCGTGGTTCATTCTTGTACGCGCAGTGACAAAATATTCCGCTCTTTCGTCATAAGCAGGCGGGGTCATGCCCAGTGGCCGACGAATTTCACTTTGAATGCTATAGTTTCTCAAGTGGGACAATCATTTTGTTGGGAGCGTACGAGACGGTTGCACGATGCATCGATCAGCTCTTGAGATAATCAAACATCCCGCACATGACTTGATTGATCCAGAGTGGGTCGGGTGGTCTGACGATCAGTTGTTGGATCTGCCGATGGGCCGGCTCAATCTGGAGATCAAGGGCAGTTTTCTGGAGGGACCGATTGCCGAGTTGGACCGTGAACTGGAGTCCCGGCGCTTGCGATTTCGTCCGCACTACTGGCTGTCGAATGAATGGTTCACGCCGGATGGTGTGCCGGGCATTGCCATTCCGTTCTATCTAGCGCATCCGCGCCTGGCCAAACTTGAGTTGGCGCAGATGCTTGAAGTTGAAGGCGGGACTCCTGATTGGTGTTTGCGGATTCTGCGACATGAAGCCGGACACGCGATTGAAAATGCCTATCGGATTCGCCGCCGGCNNCGGCAAATCCTCCCAGGCCTATCCCAAGTACTACAGTCCCAGGCCGTACAGCCGGAGTTTCGTTCGACATCTCGATGTGTGGTATGCCCAGAGTCATCCGGACGAAGACTTCGCCGAAACGTTTGCCGTGTGGCTGACACCGGATTCCACGTGGCAGGACCGGTATCGCGGGTGGCCGGTGCTGAAGAAGCTGAAATATGTCGATGCGTTGATGCAAGAGTTAGCCGAGGTCGAGCCGACCGTCATGACCACCGACGAGATCGATCCGCTCCCCACCCTCAAGAAGACGCTCCGTGAACATTACGAGCAGAAGCGCGCGCACTATGGCGTAGAACATTCCCTCCTCTACGACCCCGATCTCAAACGGCTGTTTTCGGAAGGGGCGGCGCAGCCGGGTAAGCCCGGTGCCGCGACTTTTCTCAACCGGTTTCGCCGGGAAGTGCGCCGCAAGGTTGCGAGTTGGACCGGAGAGTATCAGTACACCATCGACCAGGTGTTGGAGGACATGATCCAACGGNNGGCCAAGCTGGACTTCACCATTTTGCTGACGGTACACACGATGAATTATCTGCGTAGCGGCCGGCATAGGGTGGCCCTATGAGGCGACTGCGTATTCTCGTGCTGATGCACGAAGACCTGGTGCCGCCGGATGAGCTGAACGGCCATGACTTGAGCAAGGTCGGATGGAAGACCGAATATGATGTGGTGTCGACACTGAGGAAATTGGGCCACGAGGTGCATCCGCTCGGAGTGAAGAGCGATTTAGGGGTGATCCGGACGGCGATCGAAGAATGGCGTCCGCACATTGCCTTCAATCTACTGGAGGAATTCGACGGGATATCAGTGTACGACCAGAATGTTGTGTCCTACCTCGAGTTGCTGCATGTGCCGTATACCGGCTGTAATCCACGCGGACTCATGTTGGCGCGCGATAAAGCGCTTACGAAAAAGGTTCTTTCCTATCACCGGATTCCCTATCCCGACTTCATCGTCGTGCCGCAAGGCCGGAGCGCCAAGCGACCCAAAGAATTAACGTTTCCTCTCATCGTCAAGTCCATCAGCGAAGAAGCATCGTTCGGCATCTCCCAAGCCTCGATCGTGGAAGATGATGAGAAGCTCAAAGAGCGGGTGGCTTTCATCCATCACAGTGTCGGGACCGGCGCTCTGGTGGAGCGGTATATCGAGGGACGAGAGTTTTATGTCGGAGTTATGGGCAATGGTCACATTCAGGTGTTGCCGGTATGGGAACTGATCATGGACAAACTTCCTGAGGATGCCAGGCGTATTGCCACCCAGCGGGTCAAGTGGAGCCGGAAGTACCAGGATAAGTACGGCATCACCTCGGAGGAAGCCAAGAATCTTCCGGCCGGCAAGGCCGAGGAGATCCAGCATATGGCCAAACGGGTATATCGAGCGCTGGGTCTCAGCGGGTATGCGCGAATCGATGTGCGTATGGATGCGGAGGGGAAAGTTTACGTGCTTGAGGCCAATCCCAATCCGCAAATCGCGCATGACGAGGACTTTGCCGATTCCGCCGAGAAAGCCGACTATAGCTACAAAGATCTGCTCCAGGAACTGCTCAATGTCGGCTTGCGCTGGCAGCCGGCCAAAGCCGCGTAGTCTCCCGCAAGCAATCATCCCTAGATCTTGAGATAGAAATCAGCCGGCGCTTGGCCGGTTGAATCGCTGAGAGGCGATTGCTACGAGCGGTGCGGTTTGCGTGTCCAGGGAGAGCGTCGGCAGTGTGTCTACGGTCCCCAGCGGAAGCCGAACATCAAACTGATGCTGGTTCGATCTTTCTCCGGCAGGGAGGGTTGAAGATTGATATCGTGAAGATTCACCATCAACGTTGATGCCAGTGCGATGTTGTGAAGGACCTGATACTCGAGTGAAAGGCCGATGGGAATGTACCAACTGGTGTCGTTTCGATTGATTTGCGAGGGGCCGGTGCCGCGGTCCAGATCGGCGTGGATGAGGCCGATTCCTGTGAAGGGGACGAGATTGAATCCGTTATTCAGCCGGAGGTGGTATTTCCCGACTCCGGCAAACGCAATCTGAAAGAGATTGCCGGTGGGACTGATCTGCATCATCGGTCCGAAAGAAAAGTTCCGATCGGCATAGTAGTCGACGTTGAACCCGAGGGCGAAAACGGTTCCATTCACCGTACCGGTCGTCAGCCCGAGGTCTGATCCAAATCCCCATCGGTTCTCATCTCCACGGACTTGCCCGGGGAAGATACAGCTCCACATCAGAATGGCCAGTGCGAATGTTCCGATGAAGTGGAGCGGACGGGTGCTCGGTGTGAAGACATATTGTGAACGCATGTCGGGAATCTAGCATAGCGTTTTGACTCGAACAAGGCGCTTGAGAGTCGGGGCGCAGGTGCAGTACCCTCACATTTTTCTCATCGGCCTGCTGGAGGGAGATTTCGTTACCATGACACCGAAAGATGCTGCTGCCGGCCTGTTCGCCGCCCTTCCGAAACCCGTCTCGGTCGATCAGATCCAAGAGTACGGGATTGAGGTCACCGAGTCTCAGGCCCGCCATATCGTGCGGGAAATTCTGTCGCTGAACCTCTATTGGATTCTTGCGGCGGTGGATGCCCACATTCTCCAGAAGTACCGGGCGTTGATCGGCGGACTCTTGCTTGAATCGGTCACCGCTGAATGGTCGTCGGATACATTCGGCTTGGAGCAGTGGGACGGGTATCGGCAGGAACTCGATGAGCGGCGGGAGTACTATGCGCGACTGATGGACGATCAGTTGAACCCGATGGGACTCAGCGCGGAAGCTGCTACACTGCTGGAAGACCAGGGCGTGGTGTCGTCCGATGACCGGCAGAAGTTGCTGGTGCTCTTGATCGACTATGCCCCGGTCGATCAGTACGCGGAACTCCTCGACGACGTCAGGTAGTCTCCTGCCTCACGCGCATTTCCTCTACAAGTATCGGTGAGACAACACCTTCCCGTTTTTGTCGAGTTCGTAGAGGAGCGGAGCGCCCGTGGGGATGTTGAGTTCCAGCACCTGCTCCTTCGAGAGCTGCTCCAATTCCATGACCAGTGCGCGCAGGCTGTTACCGTGGGCGGCGATCAGAATGGTTTCGTCCTTCAGGACGTATGGCTTGATCTTGCTTTCATAGTAGGGGAGCACCCGCTCGGCCGTATCTTTCAAGCTTTCTCCTCCCGGCGGGCGCACATCAAAACTCCGGCGCCAGATCTTGACCTGGTCGTCGCCATACTTCTTAGCCGTCTCGGCTTTGTTCAGCCCCTGCAACTCCCCATACATCCGCTCGTTCAGCGCCTTGTCCTTTTCGATCGGAATATTCGTTTGTCCGATGCCCTCAAGCGCCAGGCGCAATGTCTCATTCGCGCGGGCCAGCACTGAGGTAAACGCCCGGTTGAAAGAGAAACCGCGAAGCTTATCGCCGGCATTCTTGGCTTCCTGGATGCCGCGCGGGGACAGCGGGACATCGACCCAACCGGTGAACCGGTTTTCCAGATTCCATTGCGATTCACCGTGACGCAGCAGGACCAAGCGAGCCATAGTCATCTCCTTTTCTCATGACACCAGGTGCATGTCAGCAAGAATACTGGATCGGCTGATCAAGTCAAGCCGTTGCTTTCATCCGGAACCGGCAGTACCATGCCGCTCTATTCGTTCCACGCAGGAACAGACGATCCATGACGGTCCCGCCGGCAGCTGATATGAATTGGTCCGCGCTTGAAGCCTGGTGGTGTGGGATGGGCGCGCGGCTGGCCGTCCTCGACCGGGCGCAAGCTTTCTTCGCAGCCGTGCAGGCGGGAAATCATTTCGACCGCATTGCCCAGGTCGGTGCGCAGGCCGACTATGTCCTGTTCGTGCTCATGCGCTACTGGGTGCCGACTGTGCTCCCTCCGCCGGGCCGTGAACGGTTGACCAAGAGCGATCCGGACTACTGGCTTGAATCGGAACACATTCTCAAGGCGGCGGCGGCTCGCTTGCGGGAATTGAAGCCGCTGATCGAATTGCTCACCGCTCCCGGTCCTTTGTCCGACGCGTCTCAGGGCAAAGGCCTCAGCCCGTCACCGGTCACGGAACTCGACCTGGCGAACATCGTCGAAGGGATTGCCGAAGCCGCAGGGACCTACGGTGGCCCGGACTACACGTCGATCGTCAAAGCATTCGATCCGGTGCCGCTCCGCCAGACCCAGCCGTTTAAGCACAACAAGAAGCATAGTGCCGAACTCTGGGTCGTCTTTCTGTTGCGTGAACATTTCCGCAGTCTCGGGCTGGGGAAGGACCGTTACTGGCCGCTGGTCGCTCCGCTCTGCGCGGCCGCCGGCATTCTGAATCCCAACGGCCAGCCCTATCCGCCGGACGAACTCAAGTCCTGGTGGCAGAAAAACTGGCCGCGCACCTACACGCAGCTCGAACAGCGACAGGAAGCAACCGATGCCGGCGGGGCTGCGTACGAACAGGACTTTCAATGGTTCCAGGCCTGGATGGGATGGCAGCAGGGAAGAGGCTGACGGAGTTTCTCAGTCCGCCGCTCATAGGAACTAAGTGGAGACCGTCGAAACAGGCTTTGCAGGACGTGTCGGAATCTTGTCTCCGTCCAACTGTCCTTCCTCGATCATCTTGGCAAGGCCGGCCAGCGCAATCACATAGAGCACGATCCCCACGTAGATGACATAGGGTTGGACTCCGCCGGCTTCCTGCAGTGCGGCCTCCTGGGCCGCCGGGTTGAGCTTTCCTGCTTTCTTGATCTCTGCGATCTCTTCTTTGCAGTGCCAGTAGTACAGGTAATTGGCCGTGGCGCCGGCCATGACGCTCCATACGAGGCCGACGGTCATGTCCCCGGTGACATAGGTCGAGGCCATGGGGCCGATGGCGTACACAAAGGCGTGCAGGTACATTTTCCGGTAGAGAAACCAGAGAAACGAGATGTAGAGGAAGGCGGGCCAGTTCCAACTGAGAGCGAATTTAGGTTGCCCGTCGGAGGAAAATTTTTTGAACTGTTCGAGATAATAATCAGCCTTCGGGCCGACAAACTGTCTCCAGAGATCCTGGTCGGATGTCAGAGGTGCATAGGGAGCTGCTTCGGGTGGCGCATCAGCGGTGGTACTTCCTGCCGAATCGGCAGAGGATGTCACAGCGAGCGCACGGCCGCATTGAGCACAGAAGTTGGCGTCTTCAGAATTCTGTTGCCGGCAGTGCTGACAGGATTTCATAGCCATGCAGCTTAACACACTCGGACATCCCGGCTGAGGTCTTATTGCGAGGAGCCGGATGGGGCACAGTCTGACACAGGGAGAAGATCGAGCCCTGAGATATCAGTGTCAGATCACCGAGAAAACCGGACTGCAATCCTCCTGGCCGGCCTTCGCCGTTATTGATTTCGACTCACCCCTATGCTAACTTTCCCCTTCTTTCTTGAGGGGATA
>CXWL01011573.1_pt1 | contig 13655 bp, 12 predicted proteins | sample 590931 | NCBI WGS metagenome assembly CXWL01 (sample SAMEA3498368, study PRJEB10139) | groundwater metagenome | biome: water well; material: biofilm material | place: Germany | collected 2015-04-27 | reverse complement strand
TCTTGTATTGGACTTTCACCAACTATCACTTGCCAGTTTGTGCTGGCGCACTCCCCTTTTTTCAATGCGATCCTGTTTTCTTCGCTTCATTGAGCTGTTCCTTGGCCTTTTCTAGATTCCTTTTTGCATCCTCGATCTTGTCTTTCTTATCTTCCAACTCGTCCAGTTCTTCCTGGAGTTCCTTCTTGTCGTCACGATCCTCCTCTTCTTCTATATCCTCCTTGAGGTCATCAATATCCTCGTCGATGTCTTCGATCTCGTCATTTATGTCTTCAATAGCATCGTCGATTTTTTCTATTGCCTCTTCAATCTTGTCCTCCTCACCAGATGTCAAAGCCTCGCGAATGAGCTCTACTAAACTTTTCAGACATTCGAAGATCTCTTTCCATGGCAAAGTCAGAATCAAGAGGACCCAGTTCTTTGCTTCATCGGAACCGGTCTTCTTTGCAACCGTCCCCGCACGCTGAATCCCACCTGCTTCGGAGGAAGTCGACAAAAAGCTCCTTTCCGAGGCTCGACTCGTATATTCCAGTCCAACCTCGGCCAATTCGATCCGAGTAAATGTGGGGTCCAGGCGAAACGTGAAAGCAACCTCACGCACTGGCACAGAGGCGATATCGAGATCACTCAGGCCGTGCTTGAATCCATATAGAAGCAAGTAGAGAAAATCGTGTTCTGGTGGACGAGCTCCGGCCCTGGCAAGATTCCGTCGCAGCTCCCTTGACGTGCAAGCAAGGTCGCCGGCTAGGCTTTTCGCTATTGAACCTAAGAGCCGCTTGTCGACCAGCTTTGGCATCGATCCTCGCACGGCTTGACCTAGCACACGGTCGAAGTCACTACGCTCTTTTGGAGGGGCGCCGAAAACACCTGCGTATGTTTTGAGTACAGCGCCAGCGGAAGACTCAACCTCTGCGAAAAGCTTTTGGATTAGCTCATCGAAGGGCTGCTGGACGCTTTCTTCGAAAAGCGGGGTTGTGTCACAGTATCGAGTTTTCATGTGGTGTTCTCCCTTCGTTGGTTATCTTTGGACATTCATGTGGGTTGCACAGAAACACTCTAAGTCCGCCCAACAAGTAATTATAAAATTTCCGTATAACTAACCATACTTAAGAATAAGAGACAACAAAGTTGTGGTATTAGTTCGATTTGCTAACTGTATATCTATCCTAAAATAGAACGATATATAGTTCCAGAGATCATGACATGCTGGTTTTACCATTGAATTTAACCCAAAAATTTGAAGCGCCAGCAAGCGGTTCAAAGAATTCAGTTTCCTCGCGATAGAAGATCAACTATTTCTCTGTAAACCAGATATCACCATACCATGCGGTAGCCACTGTACCCGTGTTATCCGTATCGGTCATGATTGCCACGGCATCGACGCGGCCTGGTTCTTCACCAAATGCCCGCCAGTAGTCGGCACGTACGTCTCGGCATTCGCTGATCCACTGACCAACCCGATCAGAGCCTGATTCTATCGCGATCATGTGCGCATGATCGGTAAAAGCATTGGGCCAGCGACTGTCGATCGGCTGTTTGTTCGACCACACGTAATTGATGGCGCGCGTGCGCCAAAACATCAATCCGCCGGAAAATACTACATAAACTCGCGCTGGATAATCATCGCCCGCGCGAGTGCGCTCATCGTTACCGGTCAATATACCGCCAACTTTCCACGTCCAGTTCAGTATGGGCGTTTTGTTAAGATCGACGCTTACCTCGCGATAACGTCCTGAAGCAGCAGCACTGCTGTCAGCGCGCAAGGCGAATCGTCCATCCGGGCTTTCCAGAGAATAGCGGGTTTCACCAGAAAAAACCTTCGTCTGCCAGCCGTTCAGATCACCCCGGGAAAAACGGGCAATATCGACACGCTCGCCCTCCGCCCATGATATAACCGGCAGACTGATTGCTGCCCAAAATAAAATTTTCTTCATACTTTATTGCGCCCTCTCAAATAGCGATTCGATGAGAAAAGCATCGTCAAAGTGCCGACGCCCGTTAAAAGCAGTGGCATGACGCCCCCATTGGCGCATTGCACCTGGCGAGCGGATACCCATGGGCCATAGAAGAAAACGTTCAGATCGTTCTGTTCCGGCGATCAGTCCGTGTGTGCCGAACAAACTGCGATATTCCTCATCAGAGGGCAGAGAGCGCAGCACATCATAATCCTCCCGCACCATCGGCTGGTTTGCCCGTACCGCAGATAATTGACTATCTAGTGCGTTATCATAATAAATCCGTTGGATAAAATGGGTGCGGTGAGCGATGCGCAGCACCAGCGGCTGTTGCCCGGGTGCCGGTTGCGGTAGCAGCGGCGATTCAAAATAGGCGGAAGGAAGATCCTTACGCAGGCGTAGCTGATGACTCAGGAAGAATTCGTGGTAGCAACCGCAGTTATGGATGGCATCGTAAAGCCACGGCTCGCCGTCAGGTCCTAAAGTTACCCGCCAGTTGATGCCGTCGAGTTGGCCTGCGTAAATGTCACTACCCGACCGCGCTCGAAACCAGACGATGTAATTAAGCTGTAGCAGCACCTGATTGCCAAAGCGGGTGTGTGAAACCTTGCGATAGCCTGTTGGGAGAGTGATGTCTACGGTTGGTCCGTTTTCCCAGCGCACCCTGCCAATGCGATCATTTTCATCGGCTACATCGACTTCCCATACCGGAGCAAACGTGTCGAAAAGCTGATCCAGTTCAGCATTCGTTGGCAACGGAATCCCAATCGGATCGAGCGAACGGCGCAGGATTTCGCTGATCTGTTGAGTATTGAGGAGCTTGTCAGGTAATAAGGCGTCCGTAATTGCAGTGATGGCGGTAGACATCGGCGCCCAGCGCACCAGTTTGCCTGTAACCGGCAGCAATGCGAGCGGCGTGGCGAAGGTATTCCGTGTTTTGCGATGCCATGCAGATATTCCGACCGCAACAATGGGCGCCGTGAGCGGATAAAGACCGAGTACTTGCCACCAGGTAACATAATCATCCGGAACATGGACGATATTGCGCAGTCGAGCGCGGTGCTCCGGCTTCGTAAGATCGATCGTTATCAATAGATCGCGACAACGGTTGAATTCATCCAGCAAGGTGTCTTTTCGCCGATCCATCACTGAGGAAGGTAGATTGCGCAACTCTAATGCACGCGCCTGGGCGTCAAGATCAGCCATGTGACTAACCCATGCTGACCACTGCGATGATTCATCGTTTAATTCATGACTGAATGAGGCCAGCAGGCGTGTCGTGCGAAGATAAGGAAATCCCTGAACCAGCGATGAGCCGTGATCGCGTATACCTGCATTGTCAATAGCAGCATCAACTTCTTGATATAAAGCCCGGCAGGCCGTCGCGGTAATATCTATCGGTGCAGTTGATCTGGTTCCCCCCGCGATACAACCAGTCAAAAACAGTATGCTGATGATAAGGATTATTTCTGCCGTGGTTGGCGTAATGCGGACTGAATTGTTGAAGTTATCCACAGATTTTCCCCTCTGTATGCTATTGCTTGACGCTCGCTGTTAATTTACATCAATGTTGAAGAAAAATCTGCTCTGTATCAAATAGAACACAGTAATAGCAGTTGAGTATGTAGTGCTGATCTATATTGCTAGGGTCTGTTGACATTTCAAAAATAGGTATTTAAAAACAACCGCTTACAATTGCGAGGATAATTCGTAACCCACTGATACAGCAAGCTTTTTTATCAAATGTCAACAGAACCTAGTCCAATGAAGTTTAGATCAAAACACTTTCATTGTCTGGAAAAATGTGGTAAGGTTTTTTTGAGTATGTCATTTGCATTTGACAGCGAAGGGGAGCCATTCCCGGCGTGGGTTCGTAGAGTTACCGGATGAGCGTGTTGGATGCGTGCTTTTCAAAATACGTTTGGTAGACCGGAGTAAACGATAGGTCTAACCGACAACTACCGTGAATATATTATTCGTTATTCCGCAGACATTTGAAGAGATACGGCAAGCCAAGCGGAGGAGCGTGACAATCGTCTGATTTAAGGAGGAGAAAAAAATGGCATTCCACATATTCCACATTAATGAAGTCTATTCAAATGCTGATGGATCCATTCAGTTCATCGAGTTCGTTGGGGATGCCAATGGCCAGGACAAGTGGGCGGGGCACTCTATGACTTCGAGCAATGGTGTCACTACTAACACTTACAGTTTTAGTATTAATCTACCCAATCAAGCGACCGTCGGCAAGTCAGTACTGGTTGCGACCCAGGGGTTTGCGGATCTGGGCATTGTTACGCCTGATTACATCATTCCGAATGGGTTCTTGTTTATCGTCAATGGGACAGTGAGTTTTCCCGGAATGCTTGGAGGCACGATAACTTATACTGCATTACCGATTGACGGCACGCTGTCACTCAACCCTGATGGCTCGACCGGGATCAACTCTCCCACGGATTTCGTCGGCAATACCGGCACTGTACAGAACAACATAATTTCAGGAACAGAAGGGCCGGACGATTTGATAGGCACGGCTGGGGATGACGTGATCCTGGCCGCCGGCGGTCAGGATCAGCTGACGGGAGGGGGAGGCAACGATACGCTAGATGGTGGCTCGGGTGCCGACACTGTAATCTACAGCAGTAGTCGTGCGAGCTACTCGGTCTCTGGAACGGTTTCCGGCCTCAGCGTTTCTGGACCGGATGGTAGCGACACACTGTCTGGTATCGAACGTTTTCATTTTGCAGACAAAAATATTGCTATTGATCTTGGTGCCGGGCAGGCGGTCGGCAATACGGTGAGGATCATTGGTGCGGCGTTCGACGCGGCTACTATTCAGCAGCATCCAGATTATGTTGGTATCGGGCTAAATCTGTTCGATTCTGGTCAAAGTATGCTTGAGGTATCTCAACTTGTCGTTGACGTGATGAATCTCACCAACGACGTTTTTGTGAACACGGTCTACCAGAATGTGGCGGGCATAGCCCCTTCGCCTGCGGAACATGATTTTTATGTCGGATTATTGGAAGGAGATAGTGGGATAGGGGCATTTACTCAGGCACAACTGCTGGAATTTGCGGCCAATCTTGATGTGAACGCAACGAACATAAATCTCGTGGGGCTCCAACAGAGTGGCGTAGAGTTTGTTTAATGTCGCGCCTACGGCGTTTTCTTTTCCTGAGTTGCACACGTAAGGCGTGAAGTTTGTCGATGCCATACAAACTCAACAATGCCAAATAAAGAACTCCATCTATTGTTTCTTTTGCTCAGTCCGGTGAGTTTCTGTTTCCTCAATAATCTGCGCATCCTCGATAATAATCGTTTGATCCGCTTCAGTCTGCCGGTTTAAATCATCTGTCTGTTCCATTGCGTTCTGGAATTTTCTACGTAACCACCAGAATCGTATTCCGATTACCACCACAGCCACTGCAAGCAAAGCCAGAAAAGCCGCAAAAAAGAAAACGCCTATAAGCGCCATGGCAGCAACAACCGGAATGAGTATTGCATAGGTAATCCAGCGATTAACGGGTGATACCGGCACCCGTTCATACTCCCCTGATTCGTTCTGACGGTATTCAGAAATCCTGCTAATGATAATTTTCTTCTCTTCATCGTTCATTGCATCAGCTCCTCTATGTCGGCTATTGCTTTGGGTGCTGCTATCGTTAAAAGTTCATGACCTGTTTGAGTAACCACTACATCATCTTCTATACGAATGCCAATATTCCAGAAATGTTCCGGAACATTATCTGCCGGACGAATATAACATCCCGGTTCAACGGTCAGCACCATTCCGGGTTGTAGCAAACGCCAATCGCCTTTTTGTTTATACTCACCGGCATCATGCACATCCATTCCCAGCCAATGCCCGGTTCGATGCATATAAAAACGTTTGTAATCTTCAGATTCCAGCACGGCATCTACACTGCCCTGACATAATTCCAGGTCAATAAAACCTTGCGCCAGCACATGCAATGCAGCCTTATGAGTATCATTCCAGCTATTCCCCGGTTTCACCTGGGATATGGCCGCAGCTTGTGCAGCTAAAACCAATTGATAAACATCCTTCTGTACAGCGGTAAATTTTCCATTGACCGGAAATGTCCGGGTAATATCCGATGCGTAGCCATCCAGCTCACAGCCCGCATCAATCAATAATAAATCCCCTGATTTCAACTCGGCATTGTTCTCAACATAATGTAACACGCAAGCATTGGCACCGCCCGCAACAATGGATGAATAGGCTGGCGCTTGCGCACCGTGTCGGTAGAAAGTATAGAGCAATTCAGCTTCTATCTCGTACTCACGCATTCCTGGGCGAGTTGTCTGCATGGCACGCCGATGTGCCTGGGTTGAGATATCTGCTGCCCGTTGCATAATCTGCAATTCATCAGCACCTTTAATCAAGCGCATTTCATCCAGTAAACTGCGACAATCATGAATTTCCCCAGGTGCAACCACACCACTGCGCGTTTGTTCACGAACTTGATTGATCCAGCCGATGATGCGTTGATCCCAGGTATGATCGAGTCCCAACGCGGTATAGACTGCGGGTTGATCAACCAGTAGTTTGGGCAGTAATTCATTCAGTTTGGAAACGGGATAGGTCTCATCAAAACCAAAAGCCTCTTTGGCTGCTTCCGGGCCATAGCGAAAACCATCCCATATCTCGCGTTCCTTGTCTTTTTCGCGGCAAAACAGAATATGCCTGGCTGGCGTTTTGTCTGTTCCGGTAATAATCACCAACACCGCTTCAGGTTCACGAAAACCCGTCAAATAATAAAAATAACTGTCAAACCGGTAAGGATAATGGGCGTCACGATTACGCAATCGTTCCGGAGCCGTTGGAATAATAGCGATACCGGACTGCATTCTGGATGCCATCAGTTGCCGGCGTGCGATAAAAGATTGAGTTTGTGTCATAAATGCATACTTTGAGTTTTTAAACCTGTTCAATTGATGGTCATTCTGATTGAAGTTTGAGTTGCTGATTCAGTAATTCAAGCCGCTCCGGTGTTCCGACATCGACCCATTGTCCGGAAAAATATTCTCCGCTCACTTTTCCTGCCTGCATGGCTTGCCGCAGTATGGGCGCCAGCTTCATCGCTACACCTGGTTTTATAGCATTAAAAAGCTGAGATTGATAAATGCCGATACCACTAAAAGTCAGTTTATTGCCCCCTGTTAACACCACCTGGTCACCCTTTAACGCAAAATCACCTTCGGCATGGTGCGACGGATTGTCAACCAGCACAAGATGGGCAAGTGGCTGATTAACATTTGATTGCATCGCTTTCATTGTCGGTAACAGCAAAGCAAAATCCATCTCACAATAGATATCCGCATTGACTACCAGAAATGGCAAGTTGTTGGATTCATCCGACAGGAATGGTAACGCATTAGCGATTCCCCCTGCCGTTTCCAAAACAATTTTCTCAGGTGAATAATGGATGTTAATACCATACCGTGCGCCATTTCCCAAAGCATTTTCAATCATTTCACCGAGAAATGCATGATTAATGACTACGTCAACAAAACCAGCGCGCACCAGATTTTTTAACTGATACTCGATTAACGAATTCCCACCCGCCTTTAACAAAGGTTTTGGCAAAGTATCGGTGAGTGGGCGCATACGCTCTCCGCGACCCGCCGCGAGAATCATGGCTTTAAAAGGAACACTATTAGAAGGTATAGCCAATTTTCTGATCTGATTCAGTAGGGTTCAGTTCATCCAGCAAGTTAAGTAGCAGATGAAGCTCCCGATAACGTTTACAAGTTTTGCGCAAATATTCCATCACCCGTGGCATATCATGTAGATAGGTTTCTTTGCCATCACGATAATTCAGGCGGGCAAAAATTCCCAGGATCTTGAGATGGCGTTGCACGCCCATCCATTCAAAATCCTGATAAAATTCTGCAAAATCAGCGGATACGGGCAATCCACCCTTGCGGGCTTTTTCCCAATAGCGAATCATCCAATCCAGAATACGCTCCTCATCCCACCGAATATAAGCATCCTTAAATAAAGACACCAGATCATAAGTAATGGGGCCAACCACGGCATCCTGAAAATCAATAATGCCAGGATTGGGCAATGTCACCATCAGATTACGTGAGTGATAATCGCGATGGACCAATACCCTGGGCTGCGCAAGATTGTTTTGTAAAATTCGTGTAAAAATATCATCAAGAACCGCCTTCTGTTTTTCTGATAAATCTATCTGCAAATGTCTGGCGATATACCAGTCAGGAAACAAGTTTAATTCTCTCAGTAACAGTGCTTCATCATAACTGGGCAAACCTTCCACCTGTTGCGACAACTGCAGCTTAACGAGTGCATCAATCGCATCCCCGTATAGATTATTCGCCCTATCCATTTGACTATTGAGTGCCTGCAGGAAGGTTGTATCACCCAGATCAGAAAGCAACAAAAAACCTTGATCTAGATCTCGTGCCAATATTTTGGGAACATGCACGCCTGTAGCAGCCAGAATTTCTGCCACTTGCAGAAATGGCGTACAATCTTCATGTTGAGGCGGTGCATCCATCACAATGAAAGTCTGGTCATCGAAGGCAATACGAAAATATCGCCGGAAACTGGCATCTACAGACGCTGGTTGCAAAGTAAATGACCTTGCTGGAAATTGCTCTTTAATCCAATTTTCAAGTAATTGCCTACGTTCCATTCATTTATCCAGATAATTAACCGTTATTTAGGAAGCAAATCATAAAGGAAATTTATTGATAGTGGCATGGCAAAACAAGCCATCGATCCTTAAAACTGGAACCCTTCTCGATAACAGTGGATAATCAGATCTTGCAAAGATATATCCTATCATTTGCATGAGTTATTTACTGAATAGCTAAACGACAGGACAGTCATATGATATTTTATCACGTCACCATCATAGCCAGCTGATCAAGTGGTGGGTCAATAAACAGGGAGAACAACGATGCTTAATAAAAATATAATCGACGAAATCAATGCGAAAGTCAGCGAAGTACTACAGAACAGCCCGGCAAAAGACATCGAAAAAAATATACGGGTTTTGTTATCAGGCGCCTTTACACGGCTCGATTTAGTAACGCGTGATGAGTTTGATGTGCAACAGGAAGTGCTACAACGCACGCGTGAAAAACTAATGATTCTCGAAGGCAAAGTTTCTGAATTGGAAACTCAGTTGGGCAAACCTGCACACAAATCAACTGAGGAAGAAGCCGCGTCTCATCCGGCTGAAGAAAAACAGGATAATGAAGATATGCATGATAAGTAAGTTAATTTTACTGATCACTTTTTATCCTTGTCCGCACCAGCGCATTCAGGATTACTATCGCTCAAATGTCACTCGCTGTCCTGTATAGCCGGGCACTTTCAGGTATGCAAGCGCCGTTGGTAACGGTGGAAACCCACATCGCCAATGGTTTGCCCAGTTTTACCATTGTGGGACTTCCTGATACTGAAGTAAAAGAAAGCAAAGACCGCGTCAGAGCCGCATTGCAAAATGCACAATTCAAAATTCCTGCCCAGCGCATCACCATTAATCTGGCGCCTGCCGATCTGCCCAAGGAGAGCGGGCGTTTTGATCTACCCATAGCACTGGGCATTCTGGCTGCTACCGGACAAATCCCCAAAGACAAGCTGGATCAATATGAATGGGCGGGCGAACTCGCTTTAACCGGAGAATTGCGTCCGATCCATGGCGCACTGGCGATGACCTACAACGCATCCCAATCAGGCCGCAGTTTTGTATTACCACAACAAAATGCAGCAGAAGCCGCACTGGTAAAAAAAGCCACGATTTATGCAGCCAAATCACTGTTACAGATATGCGCCCATCTCAGCGGACGCGCGCCTTTACCCATCTATCAAAATACACTCGGCAATGAGATTGAGAGTGGCCATTCAGATTATCCTGATTTTGAGGAAGTCAAAGGCCAAACCCATGCAAAACGTGCACTGGAAATAGCCGCCGCCGGCGGTCATAGTATTTTAATGATCGGCCCGCCCGGCACTGGAAAATCCATGCTGGCGGCACGCTTTCCCGGAATTTTGCCGCCCATGACCGAAACGGAAGCACTGGAATCCGCAGCCATACAATCACTCAGTGTTGGCAGCTTCAATATCAGCAACTGGAAACGCCGGCCTTTCCGCTCACCCCATCACACGGCTTCAGGCGTTGCATTAGTGGGTGGTGGCAGCCACCCTCGCCCCGGTGAAATCTCACTGGCCATGCATGGCGTGTTATTTCTGGATGAATTGGCAGAGTTTGATCGCAAGGTTCTGGAAGTACTCCGTGAACCGTTAGAATCCGGAAAAATCACCATATCCCGGGCAGCGCGCCAGGCCGAATTCCCGGCACAGTTTCAACTGATTGCCGCCATGAACCCCTGCCCTTGTGGCTATCTCGGACACCCCAACGGCAAATGTCACTGCACCCCCGACCAAGTTGCCCGCTACCGTGGAAGGATTTCAGGCCCGTTACTGGATCGTATCGATATTCAAATTGAAGTCCCGGCTGTTCCGCAGGAAGAACTGATGCATCAACGCACAACCGGAGAGAAAAGCAGCCTGATACGCGAACGCGTTAAGCAATCACACCAGCAACAATTAGCCCGGCAGGAAAAAACCAATAGCCGCCTGAGCGTCAAAGAGATCGATCAATTCTGCGCTCTGGATACCGCCAGTGAAAACCTGCTTAAACAGGCCATCAACCATCTGAATTTATCAGCACGCGCCTATCATCGTATTCTCAAAGTAGCACGAACGATCGCAGACTTGTCTGGAGTTGAAAAGATCAATGGTCAGCATATTGCAGAAGCGATTCAGTATCGCAGGCTGGATAAGCACTAGGTTTTTTAACTATCTGTCCCAATAACCGGGAAATTAACACTCTCAAGGTATCATGTTTTGCAACATGCACACTCATTTAAAGGTAAATTTAAAGGTAAATAAAAACACCTGAGATTGGTCTTTAATTCTTTATTCTGGACCTGACACCTACTTTCCTCCCCAATTGTTCAAACCATCAACCATCATCAACCGCATCCGTAATCCGTAGGTTGAGGTGAGTTCACGAACCCCAACATAAACGCCATCGCCACAAACATACATGTTGGGGTTCATTATATTCACCCCAACCTACGGTCCTAGGTTTTTTAACTATCTGCCCCAATAGTCGGGAAATTAACACTCTCAAGGCACCATGTTTTGCAACATGTACACTCATTTAAAGGTAAATAAAAATACCTGAGATTGGTCTTTAATTCTTTATTCTGGACCTGACACCTGCTTTCCTCCCCAATTGTTCAAACCATCAACCATCATCGACCGCATCCGTAATCCGTAGGTTGGGGTGAGTTCACGAACCCCAACATAAACGCCATCGCCACAAACATACATGTTGGGATTCATTATATTCACCCCAGCCTACGGTCCTGTTCAATGTTAACTGTATAGACCTTTGCAGATGTCTATACAGTTAATAAGAGGGATATTGTTTAATTTAAAATTGCTGTATATTCAGTTTCACAAATTTCTTCTGGATTGTTAGTGCCACCACATTCACCAAATTTATTGTCTTTAGCTAAACTGAATGATCCTGAATTTCCACCATTAATGCTATATTGATAATCTCCAGCATTTAAACGATATACGTCCAATGGAACAACTCTTACAAATTCTTTCATGTCGGTAGTACACGCATTTCCAGCTGGCGGTGGAACTATGGTTATTTGTATTTCAAATAAATTATCTTTCCTGCGGGAATTAATCTGTCCAAAATCTCCACACGTATAACTACCCGTGATTTGTAAGAAAACTTGCACAGGAAATTCATCATCTGCAACAAAAACATTTACCATCTTTATCACTGGATTATTTGGATCTAATGGTGTCAGCTTAACATCTTGCAAAACCCAAGCATTCATGTTTGGATCAAATTTGAGTTTCGCATCTTGATAATTACCAACTTGATTTGGCGTATCAACGCGGAAAATTGTCAGCGTACCTTTTTCATCATAATTAGGCACTTCATTGTTTTCGGCAATAGCTTTATTAATAGTTCCGCACAATACTATTACCGCAATACAATATTTTAATTTGATCATTGTTTCTCTCCTAAAGAAGATGCGTATTAAATGCCATGCAGAGTCGAATTGGAAAAAGTCCAGTTTAAAAACCTACATGATGTGTCGACAATTATCGATAGATTAAAAAATAAAGCTATTACCATCGTTGTACAATGAACCGCGATGTTGCACCGGTTAAAGGGGTGCCGTTCGTATTAGTAACTGTCCCTAGTACACCCGTATTTCTGAGTTCATTATATAGTGATGCAGCAGTTGGGGCAGTATTACATAAGGTACCAGCAGCCTGGCAAGCTATCGCAAAAATCCCAGCAATATATGGTGCGGAAAATGATGTTCCATTATTTAGAACAGACACACCATTGTAATTTAGTAATGCTACAGATTGCCCTGGTGCAAAAGCAGAGATATTTGTTCCAGTACGAGAAAACGAAGCCTTCGCATCTTTACCTTGAGCAATAAGTTGATTATTCGTAGCACCTACTACAAATGCCTCAGAAATGCGTGTCGGTGAATAATTGGCGGTGTTACAACTATCATTGCCAGCAGAAACGACTACAATGATTCCTTTATTATGTGCAGCTTTTATTGAATTCTCTAATGCTGTATCGAAGAATTGATTAGCACATCCTATGTCGTTAAAGCCGTAACTCCAGTTTGCAATAGTTCCTGCAACTTCATTCTGTGCTAACCAGTTAAAGGAAGCTACAGAATTGGAAGATGTCGTATTAATAGTGCAACCAACAGTTATCTTTGCTATTACTAGCGTTGCCCCTTTGGCAATCCCCTTAGTATTTCCTCCTGCGGCACTTGCTACTTGGGTACCATGTCCGAAGCAATCTGCTCCTGTTCCGCCATTAAAGTCATACAGTATAGATGCTCGTCCTCCGAATTCATTTGCAACTGTTTGATTTGCTAGATCTAGACCTGAGTCAAGAATGTATATTTTTCGGCCTGCTCCATTAAGTGTATATGTATATGCATTATCTAATACAACAGATACTTCATCTATCCGATCTAATCCCCACCCTGGATTGTTCTGGGTGCTCTCGGATGTAAAGATTCTATCTGGCTCAACGTACTCTACACGTAGATCTTTTTTCCATCTTTCCGCCTCAGCTTCATCTACTAATACATGGATGGCGTTAATAGTGTCAAATATTGATACTATTTCTCCTCGAAGCCCTAATTTGTTAACTAACTCTTCTTTACTCTGACCAGTACTATGTTCTCCAAAGGGGACAATTCCACTATTCCTTTTGGATTCATCAGGTGGTTGAATTAAAGGATCTTCTTTCGTATTAAGAAAAGCGGATGGTTTCTTAAAGCCAATAATATAAGAACCTTCTACTAATTTTTCCCCATTACTAATTGCTTGTTCAATTTTATAATTTACATAATCCCGATTCGCATGAGCCTGGAAATTAATGAAACAAAGAAGCATGATTGGAGCGATGAATTTCACAAGAAATCTAGAAGAGATCATAAGATTAATTCCTTAAATGTAAGTTAAAGGTTGCTTGATGCTATCAGTATTGATCCGGTAATTAGCCTGAATGTTGCATAAACTTCCTGCTACTGCAATTTCATCGCCACGTTGCAATTTTTTCGATT
>CXWL01015766.1_pt1 | contig 13657 bp, 11 predicted proteins | sample 590931 | NCBI WGS metagenome assembly CXWL01 (sample SAMEA3498368, study PRJEB10139) | groundwater metagenome | biome: water well; material: biofilm material | place: Germany | collected 2015-04-27 | reverse complement strand
CTCCAGGATTGTCCGAAAGGGGCTGAGGCGCGCCTCCCAAGTCAGGCTCGACAGATTCGCGCTCGAGGCCAGCCTCCGCCGCTCATTCGGCTGAAGCCGCAGGCCGTCAACGAGGGCACGGGCAAAGGGCTCGGGCTCGTCGGCCACGGTGCACGCCGGCAAGACCTCCGCCGGCAGCCCCTCGGCGACCGGGGACGTGATGACCGCAGGCAGTCCTGCCGCGACAGCTTCGAGTACCTTGTTCTGGACCCCTCGGGCGGTAAACAGTGGCGCGGCGGATACCGCAGCCGACCAGAGGTAGGGCGTGACCTCCGGAACAGACCCGGTGACCACGATGCCCGCCTCCGCATTCGCCAGTGCCTGAACGCGCCGACCAGGGCTGGAGCCGATGAGGAGCAGCCTCGCGGTGGGCTGTTGACGCCGCACCAGTGGCCACACCATCGTCGCGAGCCAGACGGCTCCCTCTTCGTTTGGCGGGTAGTTCATCACGCCGCAGAACACGACGTCACCGGATGCTTCCGGCGGAGCGTGTGGGGCCAATTTGGCGGTGTCGACGCCGACTGGCACCACCTCGATACGTCCTTTGGGGGCACCCTGTCGAAGCACATCGCGTTCGCGCTCGTTCACGACCGTCGTGCACCGGGCGCTGGCCGTGATGGTCCTTTCGAAGGCACCCAGGCACGAGGCTTCCCGCCGATACACCCAACTCATCGGGAGCCTGGCCTTCGTCGCCAGGGTCGCCCACTTCACCGAGTCGGCGTCCACCATGTCCAAGACCAGGGGAAGCCCGACGAGTGGAGGTTCTGTGCAGAAGCGCGCGATTCCAGACCCGAACGCCAGAATCACATCAGGCCGTCGGGAAGCGGCATCGTTCAGGGCCAGGCGCATCCGCGGAGAGTGCAGCAGGATGTGGGTGAGTGGTGTCTGGCTGAACAGGGAGGGCACGGCTCTGGCCAGATTTCGCAACCGTGTGACCGTTACCGCTTGAACCGTGGCAATTCTCTGAAGATCCGTGACATGACCCGCTTCCTCCCTATCGTGAACCAGCGACACGACTTCGACGTCAGCGAACGTCCTGACAAACCTGAGCAGGTGATAACCGCGGACCCGGTCGCCGCGGTTCGGCGCGTAGGGAAGGCGCTGGGTGAGGAACAGGACCCGCATGAGGGATGACTTATGATGATCCTACAGGCTTCTCGCTTGCGGGCCGATTCCCTTTTGAGAGGTGGACGCCAAATCCCGTTCCAGGGGCCTTCCGCGCACAGGTCACATCGCATGCTTCAAGCCTTGACCGCCGATCTGAAGGAAATCGTCCGCGAGCAGAGGGAGTACACCGAACTCCTCTACCAGATGACGTACCGGGATCTGCTGCTTCGTTACAAGCAGACCTTCATGGGCTTCGCCTGGGCGATCTTCATGCCGCTGGTGAACACCATCGTCTTCTCCGTGATATTCACTCGCGTGGCACCGGTGGACGTCGGCATGCCCTACCCGCTCTTTGCCTTTGCGGGCCTGCTGACGTGGAACTTCTTTGCCTCATCCCAGAAGTTTGCCGTCTCGGCGTTGACCGCGAACATGAGCCTCGTGACCAAGGTCTATTTTCCGAGGGAGATCCTGCCGCTCTCCGCGGTCTTCGTGACCTTCGTGGACTTCATGGTGGCGGGAGTTGTCCTGGCGGGCATGATGGTTTGGTACCAGGTGCCCATTCGGGTCACCTTCGTGCTGTTACCGCTGGTGATGTTCGTGCACGTCCTATTCACGCTCGGCGTGGCCCTCTTGCTGTCGATGGCGAACCTCTTCTATCGCGACGTCAAGTATCTGTTCGAGATCGTGCTCACTGTCTGGATGTTCGTGACGTCGGTTCTCTATCCAACCGAGCTCATGGGCCCGCGATTCGCGACCCTGATGCACCTGAACCCCCTGACCCCGATCATCGACGCCTACCGCGACGTCCTGTTTCGCGGGGTGGTTCCCGATGTGTGGTTTGCCTACGCTGCGGGCGTTTCGGTCGTGACTTTGCTGGTGTCGTGGGTGACGTTTCACAGGGCTGAGTTCCAGTTCGCCGAGAGCGTGTGACCGTGTCGCAACCCATCGTCTTGTTCGACGGCGTCTGGAAGAAGTTCAAGAAAGGCGAACGACACGACAGCCTTCGAGATCTCATTCCAGCAATCGGGAAGCGCATCTGGGGCAAACCTGATCCTGGGCGTCAGCTCAGCGAGAGGGAATTCTGGGCGCTGAAGGAGGTGTCGTTCCAGGTCGAGCCTGGCCAGGCGCTGGGCATTATCGGCCCGAACGGCGCGGGTAAGAGCACGACGCTCAAGCTCCTGACACGCATCTTGAAACCCAACGAGGGGCACTGCGCCTTGAAGGGTCGCGTGGGTGCGTTGATCGAGGTTGCCGCAGGCTTCCACGGAGACCTGACGGGCCGTGAGAATGTGTATCTGCAGGGCGCCATCATGGGCATGCGCCGTTCAGAGTTGCGCGATCGGTTCGACGAGATCGTTGAATTTTCCGGGATATCTTCGTTCATTGACACCCCTGTCAAGCGGTATTCCTCAGGAATGAATGCGCGACTGGGCTTCTCGATCGCCGCGCATCTTCAACCGGAAATTCTCATCATCGATGAAGTGCTCGCGGTGGGCGATCTTCAGTTTCAGCGGAAGGCGTTTTCGAAGATCGCCAGCGTCGTCAAGAGTGGCGTCGCGGCGGTCATCGTGTCGCATCAGCTCGAACAGGTGGCTGAACTCTGCGGACAGGCGGTCCTCCTCGAGGCGGGATCCGTCGCCAAGATAGGCACGCCGTCAGAGTGCATCAAAGCGTACCTGTGGAGTGCGGCGACTGGTTCTGCGGCGTCATCGACAGACACCGGGGTGACGTTTTCGAGTCTGCATCTGTCGTCGGCCCAGTTGAAGGCTGGCGAGAAGCTGTTCGTGACGATTGAGGGGCAGCTGAGTGAGTCGTGGGACTCCTCGAGACACGTCGTGTCTCTCAAGATCGTGTCGAGTGAGACCGGGACCCACATTTGCTCGCTGGGTTCGGACCGTGTACCGATGGGTCTCGAGGCTGGCCAACCATTCTCGACCACGGTTGAACTGACGATGAACCTGAATGGGGGCAACTTCCTCGTGCAGGCGTATGTGTGGGACACCTGGTCCTACAGCGATGCCGTTGTCGGGCCCTCCTCGATGCTCCGGATCGAGCAGTCCGAGAGTATGTGGGGGCTGCCGTACCTGCACCCGAATGTGCCGGAGCTTCGGACGGCAGCGAACGAGCCGCGCGTTCGTGCCGAACTCAAGGCTCTGGGCCGGTAGCGTCTTTTGCAGGATTCAATGCACGTTACCATCGCCATCTGCACGTGGAACCGGTGCGAGCTGCTTCGAAACACGCTTGAAGAGCTGACGAAGCTCGATGCCCCTGCCGACGCCACCTGGTCGGTTCTTGTTGTGAACAACAACAGCACCGACCAGACAGAGGAAGTGGTCCGGTCGTTTGCAGCGAGATTGCCGATGCGGATGACCTTCGAGGGCACACCCGGGGCGACCCATGCGCGCAACAAGGCGCTGCAGGAAGCCACTGGGGACTACATCTTGTGGACCGATGATGACGTCCTGATGGACAGGCGTTGGCTCGCGGAGTTCGTCGGGTGCGTGAGGCGTTTTCCCGAGGCCGCCGGGTTCGGAGGCGTGATTGAACCCTGGTTTCCAGAGGAACCTGAGGAGGACTTGCTACGCGCCTTTCACTGGCTGCAAATCGGGTTCTGCGGCACGACCCACGAAGCGCCAGAAGGGCCCTTGCCTTCCGACTGCCATCTGATTGGCGCCAACTTCGGGTTCGCGCTGAGGACCGTTCAGGAGCGGCGGTTCAGCGAAGCGCTGGGCACCAAGGGCGTCGGGGGAATGGAAGACACGGAGTTCGTCAGCGCGCTGCAGCGTGACGGTCATGCGGTCGTGTGGTGTCCACGAATGCGGGTTCGACACTACGTTGAACCCTCGCGCATGACCTTGGCCTATCTCAAACGCTACGCGTGGGAACGCGGACGGCAGGGCGCGATCTTTTGGCCCGTGGCTCCAGACACGAAGTTGCTCTTCTCGAGGCCGCGCTGGATCTGGCGCGAATGGCTGAAGGTGGCGCTCATCAATCTCCTGCCGCCTGTCGAATCTCTTGTGCCCCGGTTGCCGAGTAAGTTGCGAAGCGGGCCCACCGCTGGCCAAGGGGCGTCCCTCCGTGTGCGGCAGCTGACGTGGGAACGTGAACTGCGTTTCATGAGCGGCACGTTGCAGGGCTACCGAGAACGTTTCGGCAAGGGCAAGGAAACGGCAACGGCCGCCTGAGGTAACTAGTGCCTCGACCGCGGCGCCGATGATTGTGCCAACGTTGCCTCGATCCCGCGAGCGGCCTCGCGAGCGGCGCTCATCCATGAATGCGCACTGGAGACCCACTCGCGAGCCGCTGCCCCGCAGGCCAACCGCCGGGCATCGTCTCGCCAGAGGCCGAGGATCTGGGTCACCCACTCCTCGGGTCGGCTGGCCTGAATGACAGGTGCGTTCGCCAGCAGCCCCTCGCACGCCTTTGGCGAGCCCACGACGGGTCGCGCGAGCGCGCACGCTTCGAGGAGCTTGTTCTTGATGCCGCCGCCAGACACGAACGGTAGCACCACGACTGCCTGCCTCCCGATCTCGTCACGCAGGTCAGGCAGGTCGGGCACGAGTCGCACGCCGGGCGTGGTCGCGCACACGCGTTCAATCACCGGAGTCGGCTGGAATCCATAGACCGTGAATACAGCCCGTCCTTCGCTGGCATGCACGAGTGGCCACACTTCCCGACAAAACCAGACGACGGCGTCGATGTTGGGCTCGAAGTCCAGGCGTCCCCAGAAGCAGGCGCTCATCGGCGACTCCACGCCACCGCTCGGCGCGAAGTGATTCACGTCGACGCCGTTCGCCACGACATCCACTTGGGGCTTTCGCGATATACGGTGCACGGCCCGGCGTTCATCGTTGCTGACGACCCAGACTCGGTCCATGTCACGGGCAAACGCCCACTCGTACACGCCTTTGATCAAGGCAGGTTTGAGGTTCTTCCAGGACTCGGGCTGGCGCCAGTGAATCAGGGACAGGTGATGGCGTGCCCATTCGTCGCCCGCATACCACACGCGCACACCGCGTTTGACGCCCCCGAGGCACGGCAGGATATCAAGGCCGCTGAGCACCACGGCGTCGGCGTTGAGATCCTCAGCAAAGCGACCGACCTCGCGAATCGCTCGGGTTTCGATTCCCCAGTAGCTTCGGAAGCGCTCCTGGAGCCCCGACAATATCGGCGTGTCCTCGCCCCTGGGTTGACTGAGCAGGTCGCGGACCGCGGTGACGGCCAGCCCATCCGTGGCGCGCGCGTCAATCGGGCCGAGCGAGCCGAACGACACCTGATGCCCGAGTTCTATGAGCGACCGCATCAGTTCCCACGTATGCACGTCGTGTCCGCTCGACCTTGGATAGACTAGGCGGCGTTTGATGAACAGGAGGTGCATATTGTTGATGAATCGACGGCTTGCCCGTCCAGTATAGGTTCTCGTCCCTCCCTTCGCCGATCGATACCCATCCGCGGCCCACGCCGCCGCCTGCGCCCTCACCCAGTGGGCACGAGATCTGCTATGAGATTAGGCGCACAGCCTGGAATCGCACGGCCATGTGTGGGGTCCAAGAATCACTTCCCGCTGACTATTGAAGTGCAACGTTGCGAAAAAGGATGACATGACGGGAAGATTCGCAAGAACATCGGCGCACGCAGCGGCCAGGGCCACCTGCCTTCGGATTCATCAGGCGTGGCGTAGGCTTGAAGGTCGACGACACGAGATCGTAACCCCTCGAGCAAGATTGTGATTGGCTGGGGGTTGGTGCCGGCCGCAACTGTAGACCGCGAGGAGACCGAGAATGAGTAGCGATGTGAGCCGCCGCGAGTTTATCGCCAAGTTGGGTGGCACGGGACTCATGGTGCCCGCCTTGGTGAGGTCAGTGTCCGCACAGACGCCGGCTGCCCCAACGAACCTCAGGATTGAACCGAACGGGCCGTCCGTTGGTGGGGCGAACAAGGCCCTGTTGACGCCCGCCGACTTCACACCGCTCGGCCACTACGACATTCAGACCAATGGCAGTAACACCACGTACGTGAGTGGCTTGACCCACCGCTACGTCGGCGGGGACCTGCGATTCCTGAACCTGCAGGTGAATGGCCAGCTCCACGAGATTTCACTCGCCGGGCAGTCGTATGGAAGCGTGATTTCGGCGCCGACCCGGAGCTGGAGCACTATCGGCGGCCTGAAGGATTTCACCGGTTTCTGGTGGGACGAGGCGGCGTCTCGTCTGTGGACGGTTGCGGCCACCGATTACACCGCGTCGGTCGTTCCTGTCCAGATCTTCACGCGCACGCTCAACGACAGCGGAGGTGGTGTGAGCAACCTCCGAGGTCCTGTCGGTCTTCAGGGAATCAACGCGAAGCGTGTGTACGGGGGCGTTCAGCCGGTCCCCGCGTGGTTTCGGTCCAGGTATGGTGTTGGTCCCTACGTTGTCGGTTGGGGAGGCTACACGAGTCTGCTCGCCCAGGGTGGCGGGGCGTCCCTGGGACCAGCCATGTATGCGATCCCCGATCCCGCAGGTTATGCGAACAACACCGAGGTTCCGCTCGGAGCGTTCAAGACGATCATGGACAGTTCGGCGGCGAGCAGCAGCGGTGACTGGTACGCGGCGGGTTCGCCGGGCAGCTACGATCGTGGCACACGAGTCACGAGGCCGATCAACTATTTCGACGGTGGCGACCTGAGACAGAACCCCTCCTCACCGCCAACCGTCGGGCCGGCCCCTGGGGCCCAATGGCTTGCGCCCGCGCCCGACGGCCTCGGCCGATTCGTGTGGGGCGACAGCTACTACAACACCGGGCAGTGGATCGAGGGCCCGAACAAGCAGGGCTTCATCATGGTCGCGTCACTCGGCGGCGGAAAGTGCTGGTACCAGACGTCGACCCTGCACTACGACAACCGCGTCTTCGAGCTGCACATCTTTGATCCGGCCAGGCTGGGAGAGGGAGCCTCTGGTTCCAGGCCGGCCTGGAACGTGCGACCCTCATCCATGACCCAGCTGGCGCTATCGGGGATGGGGAAGGCATGGGAGGGCAACACGGTCGTCGGCAATGTCGCCGGCGCAACCTACGATCCGTTGACGCAGCGGCTGTACATTCTCGGTACTGCCGTGAATACGTTCTTCAGCCGCCTCTACGTCTATCAGGTGCACGCCTAGAACTGAGGATGCGGTCAGTTACGCCCAGTCCGATAGCCCACAGGGTGCCTTGCTTCGAGCAAGGCACCCAATCCGGCGTGAAACGCGGGGCGCCCTACTGCTTGAAAGTCCCGAGCAGTGCCCGGCGCGCCCGTGACAACCGGTGGAATCCACCGAGGGCGGCCTTGATCACCTGGGTCCCCACGCGCGGTTTATCAAGATACGGCCCTGCATTCGCGACAAACGCATCTCTGAGGCCTTCAGCCACCGCACGAGCCGCTCGAGGTTTGTTGGCCTCAGCCTCAATCTCGTATCGGTACGAGACATATCGAAGGTACGGCCAGAGCGACTTCCCGAACGAACGGGAACTGCCAACCCGCCCAGCGTGTCGTTTGAGCAGGAAGTAGAGATTCCTGGTGTCAAAGTACCGTTGAAACTGCCGGCCCGAGCGGTCGAACGAGCTCGAGCCTTTGTGCCAGACCAGGCTCTTCCCGAGGACGGCACAGCGGAAACCAGCCCGTTGTGCACGAAGGCACAGATCCGATTCCTCGTGCACGATGAAGAACGACTCGTCGAAGGCGCCGATCGCGTTGAGGGCCTCGGCTTTGATCATCATGCAGCACCCGTTCACGATGTCCACCGTGGTGGGTCTGGACCCTCCTGGATCGGTCGCAATTGCCTTGCGCTGAAAGAACTCGGCGCCCGGGCCCGGGTTGAAACACACACCATCCGTCATGATCGTGTGTGGCTCGTCCATGTGGTTGATCACGGGACCAACAATGCCCAGAGTGTCGTCGGTGGCAAAGGCCTCGATCAGGGATTCCACGATGACTGGCGACACTGTGGTGTCGTTGTTCAGGACGAGGACGAACTCGGTCCCTTGCTCCATGGCGAGTCGGATTCCACGGTTGTTCCCGCCGGCGTAGCCGAGGTTTTCGCCGGTGCACAGCACGACCGCATCCGGAAACGTGGCATGCACCGCCTCGGTCGGGTCAATCTGGGAGCCGTTGTCGACGACGATGACCGATAGCGGTGAATGCCGTACAGCCTTCAGTGAAGCCAGACACTTGACCGTGTCCGACAGGCCGTTGTAGTTCAGTACGACCACCGCGACCCGCGCAGATCGCACGCTAGAGCCCGACGGCATGGCGGACGCGCCGCATCGCGGTGAGGGCGGTCGGAGGCAGGTACGTCGCGCAGAGGTATGCAGCTTCGCGCACGCCCATCTGCCCGAGTTCCCTGGCCCACTCGAGGCGAGTTCTCATCTTGCTGAGGTCGCCCTCCTCGTAGGCGTTATAGGCCCAGCCGAACACGTGATCTTTGATGCGCTTGTCGACGTGCTGACGTTCACCCGCATCGAGTGTGGCGCGACGACGAAGGGAGTCGAGGGCTTTGATGAAATCCTCTTCCATATGGTCCGTGAGGGTCGACATCCCGCTGTCGTGCTTGTAGTAGCGAGACAGGGCTGGGCCGTCTGAGTAGCCAACCTTCGTTTCAGTGGTGGCTCGCATGAAGATGTCCCAATCGGCGGCACCGCTCAGCACCGCGTCGAATCCGCCGAGAGACTGGAAGACCTCGCGCCGAAACAGGATGCTTCCGAGGAACATGACGTTTCGCGTCGAGAGCTGGAGCAGGAAAGGTCGGCGTTCCAGGACCCTCAGACCGCCAGGGCGCGTTTCGTGGGCCAGGGCAGGGAACGCGTCGCCGCCGTAGGTCTGGACGAAACTCTCGAATCCATGCTCAGGGCTGCCCATGAGCGAGTCCGCGAAGAGGACCCCCACGTCGGCGTTCCCCTCGAATTGCTCGGTCAGCCGCNNCTCGTCGTCGGAATCGATGAACGCGATGTAGCGGCCGCTGCTCAAGCGCCACCCGTGGTTGCGCGCCGCGGACACGCCCGCGTTCGGCTGCCAGACGTAGCGAACCTCGGGATGTGCCTTGCAAACCGCTTCGCTGTCGTCCTTCCCACCATCGTCGACGACGATCACTTCCAGTTCTGGAACATTCGCACTCGACAGCTAGGCCAGACAACGATCCAGCAAGGCTGCCCGATTGAACGTTGGGATGATGACTGATGTCGTCACGCAATGCTCTCCATCGACTTCTGTATCGGCCAGAAGCCGAGAATTCTGGCCTCCCCCCGACCCCAGGAAGGTCTGAGGGTTCATGTTACGGCTCATGCCTTCTCTCGCGCCTTAAAGTCTGTGCAATCTTGGCCGATAAGTCACATCAGGACAACGAGATCCAATGAAATCAGTCGCTCGTCGCATGGTACACTCGGCGAGCGACCTGATGTGACACGAGGTAGCCGGTGAAGCAGACGTTATTCATGCTCGTGCTGACAGCCGTAGGCACCCTTGGGGCCATCGCTGTTGAGCCCTTCGTCGGAGTGGCGGTCTATTACCTGTTCGCCGTGCTGCGACCACAGTACATGTGGCTGTGGGCCCTGCCCCCAAACGTCGGATGGTCCAGTTACGTCGCGTGGGCCACCATGGTGGCTATGTTGTGGTCGGTCGTGTTCGTGCGTCCGCTGAACCCGACGTCAAGCTCCAGCCCCCAGGGTTTGTCCGCAGCCCATAAGGCGTTCTTGCTCTTCGGCGCGTGGATCTGCGTGACGTACTTCACGGCGCTGGACCGGAACGTCGCGTACCCGTGGATTCTCGAGTACCTGAAGCTGTTCGTCATGTTCTTTGTGGCGAGCCACGTCCTGCGAGAGATGCGACACGTGTGGTGGGTCTTTCGCTTGTCGGCTGGGGCGCTGATCTACATCGCGTACGAAATCAACTATCTCTATCTCGTCGATGGCCGCCTGGACGTTTACCACAGTGGATACGGGGGCCTTGACAACAACGGCGCGGGCCTGATGTTGGCGATGGGCGTTCCCCTGGCGATTCACGCCTGGGAGGGTACGTCGAAGTGGTGGCGTTGGGTGTACCTGGCCGGGGTGCCTCTCCTGCTGCACGCCGTCCTGATGACGTACTCGCGCGGCGCGATGCTGTCGTTGGCGTGCGCCTCGCCGCTCTTGCTCATGCGCAGCAATAAGAAGAAGCAATTTGGCCTGGTGCTGGTGTTGCTGCTCGCGGCCATCCCGTACCTCGCCGGTGATGAGATCCGAACGAGATTCTTCTCGGTCCAGGAATACGAATCGGATGGATCAGCGACCGCCCGGTTCAACAGCTGGCAGGCTGCGAGACGCATCGCGAACGACTACCCGATCTTTGGCGTGGGTATTCGCAATGCGAACACGCTGTCCTATCAGTACGGCGCGGACATGGAAGGCCGCACGATTCACAGCCAGTATTTCCAGACGTTGGCCGATTCTGGTTATCCGGGCCTTGCGTTGTATCTGCTTGCTCTGGGTTTGACGTGGTTGTCCATTCGACAGGCGCGAGCGCTGTTGAAGCGCCGGTCGCCCGATCACAACGCGGCGCTCGCGCGCAGTATGTTGAGTGGCGTCGAAGGGGCGTTGTTCGTGTTCTGCTTCGGGGCCACGTTTCTCTCCCTCGAAGTCTTCGAGCTGCCCTATATCATCGCGCTGATAGGAGTCCAGGTGGCACTTCTCGTTCGCCGATCTGAAGCTGAGGCGCCGGTTCCGGCCGTGGCGCCGGCCTCGCCACCCCTCGCTCACGCTTTTGGGATTCGCCCGCACGCCTCATGACCCATGCAGCCAACGCCGCCCCACGCGTAGGGTTTGTCCTGCACGTGATGCAGGTGGCTGGGGCCGAGATGCTCGTCGCGGAAACGATCCGCCGACTCGGACGCACGATCGACCCGGTCGTCCTGTGCCTGGATGGCGTGGGGCAACTCGGGGAGCAGATGCGCTCCGAAGGAGTGCCCGTGGTGGAACTCCACCGGCGGCCGGGTCTCGACCTCGCCCTGCCGAGGCGCATGGCCGCCCAGGTTGAACGGTACGGACTGGACGTCATCCACGCTCACCAGTACACACCGTTCTTCTACACGGCTCTGGCCAGGCCCTTCGTGCGTCGCCCTGTGCACGTCATCTTCACCGAGCACGGGCGTCATTATCCGGATGTCGTCTCGACCAAGCGTCGTCTGATCAACCGCTTCGTGCTGGCACGGTTCGCCGATGAGATCAATGGCGTGAGCCAGTTCAGTGTCGACAGCCTGGCGAGGGTCGACGGCTTTGGCTCACGCACGCTCGACGTCATTCCCAACGGCATAGACGCGTTGCGATATGCGCAGGGGTCCCGGAGTGACGCAAAGGTGCGAGTGGGGCTCGATGTATCGCGTCGACACATCGCGTGCATCGCGCGCTTCCATCCGATCAAAGATCACGCAATGCTTCTGCAGGCGTTTGCACTCGCGACGGGCAAGGTGCCTGACGTCGATCTCGTGCTGGCGGGGGATGGCCCGTTGCGGGCTCAGTTGACCGAACAGGCCACCTCGCTCGGTGTTGCCAGCCGCGTACGGTTCCTGGGCGTGCGAAGCGACGTCCCCGATATCTTGAGGGCGGTCGATGTGTTTGCCCTGACGTCCATTGCCGAGGCCGCATCGATCACGCTTCTTGAAGCGATGGCGTCAGAGCTTCCCGTGGTCGTCACCGACGTTGGGGGGAATCCTGAAATCGTGAAGCACGGCGTCGAAGGCCTCCTCGTGCCGCGCGGAGACGCCGCGGCAGAAGCGGCGGCCTTCGTGGACCTGCTCACCGACCGACAGCGGGGGGAGCGGATGGGCCGCGCCGGTCGCGCCAGAGTGCTCGAACGGTATCAACTCGACACGACCGTAGCCACCTACTACGCGCGGTACAGCGACGGCGTGGCCAGGGTGAGAAAACAGGCCGCACATCCGAGAACGGTGCACGCGTGAGCCAGGCTCCGTTTGTCAGTTTCGTCATACCGGTCAGGAATGACGCCGCACGGCTCCGGCGCTGTCTCGAATCCATCGCTGCCAGTGATGGGGCACCCACATACGAGATCGTCGTGGTCGATAACGGGTCGGGCGACGCGTCCACGGAGGTGGCGGCAAGGGCGGGGGCGGCCGTATTGTCGCTGCCTGGCGTCAGAGTGTCGGAGGCGCGTAATGCCTGGGCACTGCGTGCCTCATCGCCGCTCCTGGCATTTGTCGATGCCGATCACGTACTGGATTCGGGGTGGCTGGCTGCCGTGCCGCAGGTCTTTTCAGTCGACAGCGTGTCTGGGGCAGGGGCACCGTACAGCAGCCCGCTGAATGCCAACTGGGTGCAGCGCGCGTATGCGGGTTTCCGTCCGCAGGTGGCGGGGCAGGAGCCAACTGATTGGCTCGGCAGTGGGAACATGGTGCTGCGTCGTGAGGCGTTCCTCGCCGTCAAGGGATTCGACACCTCTCTCGAGTCGTGCGAGGACGTTGACCTGTGCAATCGCCTGGTAGCCGCCGGGTTTGGTCTTGTCGCAGACGAACGCCTCCGCAGCACCCACATGGGCGATCCCGCGACGCTCCGAGCCCTGTTCTTCGGAGAGTTGTGGCGAGGCCGCGACAACATCAAGGTCACGCTTCGCGGGCGGCTGAGCGTGGGCGCTCTGCCCAGCGTTCTCATTCCGGTGCTCGATCTTCTCTGCGTCCCCCTCATTGTCGGAATGCCGTGGGTCGGCGTGAGCGTCGGCCTCGGTGCCGCCTCCCTCTCCGGCGCACTGTCCGTACTGCGCGCGATTCGGATGTCGCGACGCCTGGGTTCGTTCGCACCGGTGGAATTCATCCAGAACGTCGTCGTGGCTGCGGTCTACGACGCGGCTCGAGCGTGCGCGCTCGTTGTCAGAGCGACCCACCGCACGCGGCGTGAGGTGGCGGGAGAATCTGCGGTTGCCTGATTCCCCCCTCCGTATTCTGGAACTGAGGACTGTCCGCGGTACAGGCGGCGGGCCGGAGAAGACGATTCTCCTGGGCACCGCGAGAACGGACGCGAGTCGCTACGCGATCACGGTTTGCTACATTCGTGACGAGCGGGATCCGGTGTTCCAGATCGACAGGCGTGCAGGTGACCTTCCGGTGGACTACGTCGAGGTCCGTGAACGAACCTCGTTCGACCTCGACATCTGGCCGCAGTTGAAGTCCCTGGTGGCCGCGCGCCGAATTGATATCGTCCACGCGCACGACTACAAGACAGACCTGCTTGCCTGGCTTCTTGCTCGAAGCACTGGCATCGTCCCGCTCGCCACGGCCCATGGGTGGACCGGGCACAGCGTGCGCGAACGACTGCTCTACTATCCTGCTGACAGGTGGGTGCTGGCGCGGCTGCCCAGGGTGGTCGCCGTGTCGAGCGAGATTCGGCAGACGCTGATTCGTGCCGGAGCGAAGCCCGGAAATGTCACGGTCGTGCTCAACGCGATTGACCCTGTGATGTTCAAGCGAAGCGCAAGCGAGGAACCTGAGGCCCGTGCCCGCTTCGGGCTGCGTCCAGA
>CXWL01107706.1_pt1 | contig 13658 bp, 9 predicted proteins | sample 590931 | NCBI WGS metagenome assembly CXWL01 (sample SAMEA3498368, study PRJEB10139) | groundwater metagenome | biome: water well; material: biofilm material | place: Germany | collected 2015-04-27 | reverse complement strand
CATCATCGACAGGCCGGCGATGAACAGCTGGCGGAACAGCTTCTTGCGCTCGCGTTCGAGCTGCTCGCCATGGCGCACCGGGTCGAATGGATAGGCCGCGTAGCCGATCTCGCGCAGCGCGCGCAGGATGGCGCTGGGGCGGCATTGTTCGGGCGACCAGCTCACCTTCAGCCGGCCGGTAGCCACGTTCATGTCGGCGGCGCGCACTCCGGGCAGGCCGCGCAGGCGGCGCTCGATCAGCCACACGCAGGCGGCGCAGCGGATGCCGTCCACCGAATAGATCGCCTCGCTGACCTCGCCGGCGTCGTACAGCGCCAGTTCAGGCGGCGCCAGCGCCTCGAGCTGGGCCGGCGCGGCAAATTCGGTGCGGGTCTGATAGTAGTCGCCGAAGCCGCTGGCGACGATGCTGGCGGCCACCGCTTCGCAGCCGGGGCAGCACATCGCGCGCGCGATGCCGTCGACCGCCACCGCCCAGCGGCTGTTGGCCGGCACCGGCAAGCCGCAGTGGAAGCATGCCGCCCGCGCCGGCAGCGCGCTCACGGCAGCGCCCAGGGCGCGGTCAGGCAGAGCGCGTCGATCCAGCCGTGGCTGACCCCGCGCGCGGCGCGCAGCAGGCCAAGCACGCCGAAGCCGAACACCACCAGCCCGCTGGCGATGCGCACCGCGCGGCGCTGGATCCAGCTGCGCAACGGCGCGCCCAGCATCCCCATCGACAGCAGCATCGGCAAGGTGCCCAGGCCGAACGCCAGCATCACGGCAGCGCCCGACAGCGCCGAGCCGCTCAGCATCGCCGTCAGCAGCACGCTGTAGACCATCCCGCACGGCAGCCAGCCCCACAGGCCGCCCATCGCCATCAGCTTCAGCGGCGAGTCGAGCGGCAGCAGCATGGCGGTAAGCGGCTCGATCCGCCGCCACGCGCTGCGCCCGAGCTGTTCCAGGTGCGCCAGGCCGCGCCATGCGTCCATCAGGTACAGGCCGAGCACCAACAGCATCAGGTTGGCCAGCCAGTAGCCGATCGACTCGAACACGGCCAGCCCGACCAGCACGCGCGCCGCGCCGGCCAGGCCGCCCGCCAGCGCGCCGGCGGCCGTGTAGCTGGCGATGCGGCCGCCGTTGTAGGCCAGCACCCGCCCCAGCGCGGCGATCGGCGCGNNAGACATGCCGGCGCAGTGCACGCTGCCGAGCAGGCCGACCATGAATACCGGGACCAGGCTGATGGCGCTCATCGCGGCGTCCTCAAATGGTTTTCGAATAGCGCGGCGCGGCCGGCTGCTCGTTCAGGTAGCGGTCGAACACCATGCAGATATTCCGGATCAGCAGCCGGCCCTTGAGCGTCACGCTCAGCCACTCGGGGCTGATGGTGAGCAGGCCTTCATCGGCCAGCGCGCGCAGCTGTGCCAGCTCGGGCGCGAAGTAGTCGGCGAACACGATCGGAAAGGCCTGCTCCAGCGCGCCGACCGACAGCTCGAAATGGCACATCAGCATCTGGATCAGGCTGCGCCGCAGCGCGTCGTCCATGGTCAATTCGATGCCGCGCTCGATCGGCAGCTCGTTGTTGTCGATCCGCTCGTAATAGGCTTCCAGCGTCTTGACGTTCTGGCTGTAGGTCGAGCCGACCGCGCCGATGGCCGATACGCCGCACGCGACCAGGTCCGCATCGGCGTGCGTCGAATAGCCCTGGAAATTGCGGTGCAGCCGGCCCTGGCTCTGGGCCACGGCCAGGTCGTCGCCAGACTTGGCGAAATGGTCCATGCCGATGTAGACGTAGCCGGCCTCGGTCAGGCGGCGGATGCACAGCCCCAGCATGTCGAGCTTGGCGTCGGCGCTTGGCAAGTCCGCGCCCTCGATCCGGCGCTGCGGCTTGAACAGGTGCGGCAGGTGGGCATAGTTGTAGATCGCGATGCGGTCCGGATCGGCCCTGATCACCTTCGCCAGGGTCTGCGCCATGGTCATCAAGGTCTGTTTCGGCAGGCCGTAGATCAAATCGATGCTGACCGACCGGAATCCGGCCTCGCGCGCGGCGTCGATGATGGCCTGGGTCTCGGCTTCCGGCTGGACCCGGTTGACGGCGCGCTGCACCGTCTCGTCGTAGTCCTGCACGCCCAGGCTGATGCGGTTGAAGCCTTGGCGGCGCAGGCTGTGCACGCGCTCGCGCGACACCGTGCGCGGATCGACCTCGATCGAATATTCGCCCACCTCGTCGGGCGCGAACTGGAACTTGCGGCGCAGGTGCGCCATCAGGTCCTCCATCTGCGCATCCGACAGGTAGGTCGGCGTGCCGCCCCCGAGGTGCAGCTGCTCGACCTGGTTGATCCCCGCGAACAGCATGCCCTGCATGTCGATTTCGCGCTTCAGGTAGCTGAGGTAGACGGCCGCCTTGTCGCGGTTCTTCGTGACGATCTTGTTGCAGGCGCAGTAGTAGCAGACCGTGTCGCAGAACGGGATATGCAGGTAGATCGACAGCGGTTTGGCGGTGCCGCGCGTGCGCAGGCCGGCCACTGCCTGCAGGTAGTCGCGGTAGCCGAAGGCGTCGCTGAAGCGGTCGGCGGTCGGATAGGACGTGTAGCGCGGCCCCGGCTTGCTCAGCTTGCGCACCAGCTGGGCGTCGAACTGCACCAGGGGGGCGGTTGAAACGGGTATTGCGGATGACATGCTGGCGAGCTCCGGCTGGCGGACACGCCCGGGCGTGGGCAATGTCCTGATGGGAGGCAAGTGTATTGATGCGGAGCTACAAAATCTTTGACATGCATCAAAAATGCCATGGTCCGAAGAAGCACATGAGCAGAGACAGTTGGATCAGTACCCTGAGATAGATCAACGGGCTTCTTTAGTTCCGGCGCAACAATTCCTTCCGGAATGTTTGATTTCGACTAAACGAGTGCGAATTGAGCCTGTGGACCTTGCCACGAGCCCCATGCCGCATTTCTCCGCCTGACAGCGCACTGACTTTGGGAATCCCGCTATGGCCCTTAACAAGCTTGCCGCCTCGCTCGACGGCCTGACGCAGGCCAACCGCCCGATCCGCTTACGCCTTGCAACCGAACAAGGTGTCGCGGATGACCTCTTGATGGTCAAGCATGTGCGAGGTCGCGAAACGATGTGCGGCGGCATCGAATACCGCCTGCTCTGCGTCTCCACTAAAGCCGGCCTGCCGCTCAAGCAGTTCAACGCCATCCCCGTGGAATTACAATTCGTCACTGACGGCGGCAACTTGCGCTCGGTGTGCGGCATCGTCGCACGTGCCGTCGAAGGTGAAAGCGACGGCGGCCTCGCGACGTATCAATTGACTGTGCGCGATGCGCTTGCGCTCATGGAAAAGCGTGTCAACACTCGCGTTTTCCGCAACGCCAGCGAAATCGACATCACCAGCACCCTCCTGCGCGAATGGCACCATACCAATCCAGTGCTGGCGCGCGCCTTCGACCTGGTACTCTGGCAGGTGAAGACCTATCCTGCGCGCGAGTTCACGATGCAGTACAACGAATCGGACGCAGCGTTCTTGCGTCGGCTTTGGAAACGCCGTGGTCTCGCCTGGTTTTTCCAGGCCGGCAATGCCAGCGAGACCGGCAGCGACAACGTGCCCGCCCATGCGCTGGTGCTGTTCGACGATGCAGCGGCCCTCGAGCAGAACGCTGCGGGAACCGTGCGCTACCACCGCGACGACGGGACCGAAACGCGCGACACCATCACTGCATGGCATGCAGTTCGCACCCTGACGGCCGGCAGCGCCTCCCGCCGAAGCTGGGATTACGCCCAGGGACGGTCGATGGCGACCAAGGACACCAGCCTGAATGACCAGGGCTCGCTCGGCAACCAGTTTGCATCCGTCCTTGATGAATACGTGGTCGATGTCCCGCACGCCGGGGAGGACAGCGACGACTACCGAAGCTTGGGCATATCGCGCATGCGGCGCCATGAGTACGAAGCGAAGTACTTCGAGGGCGAGAGCAGCGTGCGCGACCTGTGTATCGGCCAATGGATCTGCGTGACCGGTCATGCCGAGGTAGACACGCACCCGCGCGAGGAGCGGCAGTTTGTCATTACCGAGCTGCGCGTCGACGCCGAGAACAATCTGCCCAAGGCGCTCAACGACAGGACGGGCCGCCTGTTCGCATTGAATCGTTGGGACGGCAGCAGTTTGGAACAGGCCAGTTCCGAGCGCGGAGCACGCTACACCAATCATTTTGCCTGCGTGCGGCGGGGTATCCCGATTGTGCCGGCTTACGATCCGCGCGTCGACCTGCCGCGGACGGAAGCGCAAAGCGTCATGGTGGTCGGCCCTGCCGGCGAAGAAGTGCATTGCGACCAGCACGGAAGGGTCAAGGTGCGCTTTCCCGGTTGCCGCGAGCAGGACCATGAGCACGCGAACGGCGCTGGCGCTTCCGACAGCGACCGCGACTCGGCCTGGGTCCGTGTCGCCAGTTCCTGGGCCGGCGAACTGTGTGGCGCACTCTCGCTGCCGCGGGCTGGCGACGAATGCCTCGTAACATTCCTCGGCGGTGATCCGGATAAACCGGTAATCACCGGCCGGGTACACGGCGGCACGACGCCGCCGCCTAACTTCAGCCATACCGGCAGCCTTCCGGGCAACCGGTTCGTATCCGGCATCAAGAGCCGCGAAGTGCAGGGACGCCGCTACAACCAATTGCGCCTGGACGATACTCCCGGCCAGGTCAGTGCCCAACTGGCGAGCGAACACGGCCACAGCCAACTGAACCTCGGGTATCTGACGCACCCGCGCAGCGAGGGCACAGGCGAAGCCCGCGGCGAGGGTGCGGAGCTGCGCAGCGACAGGGCGGTGGCGATTCGCGGCGGCCAAGGTGTGTACATCAGTGCCGATGCCCGGCTGCGCGCCGCCGGCCGCCAGTTGGCGCGCGAAGGGCTGACTGGCCTGTCCGAAGCGCTCAAGGGCATCCAGCAGCAGCTTTCAGAACTGGCCGGAACACATCACGTCGACGAGGCCGACAGCAAGCCTCTGTCGCAGCTGGCCGCGCATCTGGAACAGTGGGAAGGCGGCAGCAATACCTCGGACGAAGCGGCGGGCGCTGCCGGCGGCCAGCCCATCGTGGCCATCGACGCGCCGGCGGGAATGATCATGGGCAGCGGCGGCAACATCGCCATCGGCGCACAAACCCATGTCGATCTCGTCAGCGTCGGCAATACCCAGGTGTCCGCCGGGCGCAAACTGTTGATGCGTGCTTCGGACAGCATCAGCCTGTTCGCCCACAGACTCGGCATGAAGTTGATCGCCGCTTCCGGCAAGATCGAAATCCAGGCCCATCAGGACAATATCGAACTGACTTCGGCCAAGCGCATTGTGCTCTCCGCATCGGACGAGATAGTGATCCAGGCGCCCAAGGTGTCCATCGTCACCCAGGGCGCGCAAGCCGCATACGGCGGCGGCGCGGTGACCTATCAACTGACCGGCGCATATGCGATCAATTCGGCCACTTTCGCGCATCGAGGGCCGGGCGACAGCCAGCTGGCGGCGCCGCCCCTCCCCAGGAGTGCGGCGCTGCACGACCAGCGCGTGCGGATAACTGACCTCAACACAGGCAAGCCAATGGCAAACCAGCGATTTCGCGCAAAGCTCGAAGATGGACAGGAAATCGAAGGCGCCACGGACGCGCAGGGCTTGACGCAAATTCTCAAGTCGGCGATTCCGTTTGGGCGCTTCACGATCGAAGCGATCAACGACTAAGGATGCTCAATATGGAAAAGAACCCTCCCCGCCTCCCTGGTTATCAGCTACCGGTGCGGCCTCACGTGTCGAGCGGTCGCGAAGCCGAGGGCTTCTTCACGCCCTCACAGGACTTGATGCCGCAGGTGATCAGCATTCCGCCCAAGCGCGTGCTGCCCATTATATTTTTGCCCGGCATCATGGGTTCGAATCTGCGCATGAGTGCTGCCAGGCAGGCGGAAATGAAAAAGAAGAACAACATCGCGTGGCGCCCGGAGAGTCTGGCTGAGGCAAAAATGCTCATCAGTGGGGATACGACGTTACGACAAAACCAGCTCGATCCATCCCAAACGGAAGTCGACGAATACGACCCGGTGAAGAATCCCACGGGCGACGCCAAAGAAACCGCCGACCAGCGGCACGACAATGCCAAAGTCGGTTTCAACCTGCTGAACGTAGGTATCGACACGCCTTTGCTAATGGACGATCCCGTGACCAGCAAGCCGCGCAAGATGAAGGAACAAAAAGCCCGCGAGCGAGGCTGGGGCGAAGTGTTTTTCGACAGCTACCGCGAATTGCTGGAGATGTGCGAGCAGCGGCTCAACACCGCCTTTTACTATGGCCATTTGGACAGCTGGTGGAAGCAAATCGTGGATGTGCCGCCGGCTAAATGGCAAGCGAGCCCGCAGCCGCCACTCAAGCCATTGGAAGAAAAAATGCTCAAGGAAGCGGTCAAGGGCTGCTGGTTTCCGGTGCATGCGATGGGCTATAACTGGCTGCAGTCGAATCGTACTTCCGGCATTCTCGTGGCCGAACGCGTCACCGCGCTAATCGATCGCTACAAGGCGCAGGGTTTCCAATGCGAGAAAGTCATCGTGGTGACGCACTCGATGGGCGGCCTGGTGGCGCGGGCACTGATCCACCCTGAAATGGGCAAGCTGGAAAACAAGGTTCTTGGGATCGTTCATGGCGTCATGCCGGCCATCGGCGCCGGGGCGGCATACAAGCGCATGCGCTGTGGCTTTGAAGATCCTGGCCTCATGAGCATGTCACCGATCGCCAGTATCACCGCCAAAGTGCTGGGCAACTTTGGGCCTGAGGTTACGGCAGTACTGGGCAACGCGCAAGGCGGGCTCGAACTTCTTCCAAGCCAGGCCTATGGCAACGGCTGGCTTCAAGTGACGCACAAAAGGCAAACCATCAAGAGCCTGCCGCAACAAGGCGATCCCTACGAAGAGATCTACAAGCTGCGCGGCAAGTGGTATGGCTTGCTGCGCGAGGAATGGATCAATCCGGCAGGGCAAAAAATTTCGGGCTATGAAAATACAGCCGGGCTCCTGGACAAGGCCAGAGCATTCCACAACGCCATCGCCAGCACTTACCACGATCAAAGCTACGCCCACTACGGTGCCGACCCTGGGCATGCGGCATGGCACAACGTCGTGTGGGCAATTGGGGATTGGGCCGAGGCGGTGGATCCGGAGAAGTTGCAGGTCGCTACCGACAACCTTCAGGGGAGGTTGCATGTGGTTGATCCGAAGTGGAGCGGCCTGACTGGTGCGGCGCGGCTGGGCCTTGAGGTCACAATGCAGCCCGCCAGCGATCCTGGCGACCAGACGGTGCCGCTGCACTCGGCCGAACACCAACTACAAAGCGGCAAGTTCAAGGGTATATTCCGCCAGACCGGTTATGAGCACCAGGACAGCTACAAAGACGATGGCGCGCTGCACTCCACACTCTACAGTCTTGTGCGCATCGCGCAATCCATGAAATGGAACACATGATGAAAATTTCCCACCATTCTGGACGGTCCGCTGCGTTGGCTACCATCCTGTTTGCTGCGGCGCTGTGCCTGAATGCCTGCGACCGCACACCACAATCATTGAAGAGGCCCAACATGACAGCCCTGTCTTCCCGCCTGCAACCGCTGTTCGAAAAAACAAAGACAGTGTGCTTCGGCCACTTTGTCGTGGAGGTCCCGGCCACGGCCACCGTGGTATACGGGCCCGCAGATGTGGACTTGCCCATCGAATATTACCCAGGCGAAGGCGACAAAGTGGCGCAGCACGTAGCAACACAGCTAGCGGAAGTCGAGAAGGACAGACGGTTCCTCGACAAAGACGATGTTGTCAAATTCTCTATGTTCGGCAAGGTTATTGATGGCGTCATGCCTGGGCAGAAGCTATTGTTTGGTTCGAAGAATCAGGTTTTCTACAGTATTGATTCCTTTATTCCGGTAGGCAAAGATCTGTTTGTTCAGCATGCTCCCACCGGCTTATCGAAAGAAGAAGCAATCAGAAGCTTCAACACCGTCGCCAATCACTTACGCCTTCGAGCAGAAAATGAAGTTCCAACAGAACCGGGCGCTTGCATCGAGGGCGGTTTTGTCGCCTGGCAGCCTGAGTTCGAACGGGCTTCGCTAGGCGTGCGGCTGAAGGAATTCCCGGACGTTCACTTCTCAATCGCGGTGATAAAGAATCAGAAGTATTTGGTCGAGTCCAGCGCATTGGAACCACGCCTTGCACGAGCGGAGAAAGACGGGGGCAACTGGTATTCTCGGGTCAAATTCTTCCGGCGCGGTCCGCGCGAATTGGGCAACTGGAAAGGCTTCGAGGCACTAGCGCGCAAGCCCGCGCAAAAGGATAGTACTGAAGCGCATCAGTTCGCCTTTGTCAGCTTGGGCGCGGTACATGATCCTTTGCAACCGAGGCTGGACATTCAGCTCGACACCGGGGTGAAGGACGACCAGACAGCGAGTGTCAAGCCCAGCCTCACCGACGAAGAAGCCGTGGCCCTGTGGGACAAACTCACGTCCTCTATCCGCGTGCGACCGACTGGCGACGCCGCCAGACAAAGCTCAGCTCCACCGCCGAAGTCACCTTTGGGTACCTTCGTCGACACCGGCAGCGCATGTCCGCAAACAGGCTGGTGGCAGTGCAGCGATCACGGCGATATGGCCGGCGGAAGGCGGCGGCATTTCGTGTCTGACGAGTTAATGCCGCATGCAGTCCTGTTGGGCAAACCCAGCGGATGGCAAAAGTTCAAGGGCCAGCGGCCGACCCACCAGATCGCCACGACGTGGCAACTGGTGGCGTATGACCCAATGCCAGCGATGGCAGATCCCGAAGCCAAAGCAAACATAGCGCCACTGCAAACCGATGTTGCGCAACACAAGCCTCCCGAAGGTAAGGGATTCCTGTCCCCCGGCGACCCGGGCGAGAGCTAAGTCATGAATGAAAATTCAGAAAGTGAGTTGCAGATGTCCACGCCGCGGAAACCAATTCATCACCTTGTTTGAAGGAGCGAATCCATGGCCAACGTCATTCGCTTGAACGACCCCACCAGCCATGGCGGAAAAGTTGACAACGTCGCCGCAACCCACTTCACGGTCGGCGGCATCGCCGTGGCGCGCGTCGGCGACGAGTGCAGCTGTCCGCTGCATGGCGCCGGCACGATCGTCGAAGGCGATCCGCGCCACACGATCGACGGCATCCCTGTCGCCTACCAGGGTCACAAGACCAGCTGCGGCGCGGTACTGACGTCGACAGTAACCAACTTTAGCTGTGCATAAAGCGAGCCTGACAACCTAACCATCCAGCGGCAGCCGGAACCGCATGGTGCCCTCCTCCGGCGCCGGCGTGACCTCGAAGCCGAGGCTCTTCACCAGCCGGATCACGCGGGTGTTCTGCGGCAGCGCCTCGCCGACGATCTCGCGCGTGCCGCGCGAACGGCAGTAGGCGATCAGCTTGTTCATCAAGGTGCGGCCCAGGCCTTGGCCCTTCAGGTCGGAACGCACCGTCACGGCGAATTCGGCCGACACGTTGTCGGGATCGGCCACCACCCGTCCCACGCCGAGCGTCTCGGGCTTGCCATCGGCCCCCGCGCGGGTCGCGATGAAGGCCATCTCGCGGTCGAAATCAATCTGGGTGAAGCGCGCCAGCTGCGACGGCGCCAGTTCGCGCACCCGCACGAACATCCGGTAGCGCACATCGTCCGGGGTGAGCGCATCGAAGAACGCCAGGTGCGCCGGCCCGTCCTCCGGCATCACGGGGCGCAGCAGCAGCGGGCGGCCTTCGAACTCGATGGTTTCCTCCAGCTCGCGCGGATAGGGCCGGATCGCCAGCCGGTCAAGGCTGCTGGCGGTCTGGTCGGCCAGCGCCACCCGCATGCGGGCGTCCAGCACGATCGCCCCGCTGCTGTCGGCCAGCAGCGGATTGATATCGAGGTCGATCACTTCCGGGATGTCCGACACCAGCTGGGAGATCTGCATCAGGGTCCACAGGATCGCGTCCATGTCGGCCGCCGGCCGGTTGCGGTAGCCGGCCAGCAGCTTCGCCACGCGGGTGCGGCCGATCATGTCGCGCGCCAGCACGGTGTTCAGCGGCGGCAGCGCCACCGCATGGTCGGCGGTCACTTCGACCGAGATGCCGCCCTGGCCGAACAGGATCACCGGCCCGAACACCCGGTCGGTGGTGGCGCCGATGATCAGCTCATGCGCGTCGGGCCGGCGCGCCATCTGCTGCACCGAAAATCCGGCCAGGCGGGCGTCGGGCTGCAGCTCGGCCAGGCGTCTTTGCATGCGCAGCGCCGCCGCGCGCACCGCTTCCGGCGTGTCGAGGTCGAGCGCGACCCCGCCCACGTCCGATTTGTGGGTCACTTGCGGCGAAACGATCTTGACCGCCACCGGGAAGCCGATCTCGCCGGCCGCCTTGACCGCCTGTTCGACGTCGGCCGCCAGCCGCGTCTGCACCACCGGAATGCCGTAGGCCGCCAGCACCGTCTTCGATTCCGGTTCGGACAGCTGGAAACGGCCCTCCGCCAGCGCGGCGTGGATCACGCGCCGCGCGCCGTCCCGGTCGACCTCGAATTCGGTGCTGGCCGACGCCGGCACCTGCATCAGCAGGTTCTGGGCCTGGCGGTAGTGCACGATCTGCAGGTAGCCGTTGACCGCGTCCTCTGGCGTATCGAAGGTCGGGATGCCGGCCTCGGAGAAAATCCGGCGCGCTTCGGCCACCGCATCGCCGCCCAGCCAGCAGGCCAGCACGTTGCGCGAGGCGGCCTTGGCCAGCGGCGCGATGGCGTGCGCGATGTCCGCGCTCGGCACGATCGCGGTGGGCGCATGGATGAACAGGACCGCGTCGGACTGGTCGTCGGCCAGCAACAGTTCCAGCGTCTGCAGATAGCGCTCGGCCGGCGCATCGCCGATGATATCGACCGGATTGGCGTGCGACCAGGTGGCCGGCAGCACCTCGCCGAGCCGGTGCAAGGTCTGGTCGGACAGCGTGGCGAGCTTGCCGCCGCCGCACACCAGCGCGTCGGTCGCCATCACGCCCGGCCCGCCGCCGTTGGTCATGATGGCCAGCCGCTCGCCGTGCAGCGGATGGGCGTGGGCCAGCGTTTCCACCGCCGCGAACAGGTCCTCGGTGGTCAGCACCCGCAGCATCCCTGCGCGCCGGATCGCCGCGTCGTAGACATCGTCGGAACCGGCCAGCGCGCCGGTGTGCGAAGCGGCCGCCTTGGCGCCTTCCGGCACCCGGCCGGCTTTCAGCACCACCACCGGTTTGCTGCGCGCGGCGGCGCGCGCGGCCGACATGAATTTGCGCGCATGCCGCACGTCTTCGATATACAACAGGATGGCGCTTGTCTCGCCGTCGCCGGCCAGATAATCGAGCACGTCGCCGAAATCGACGTCGGCGCTGTCGCCCAGCGAAATGAAGCGGGAAAAACCGATTCCGCGCGACTTGGCCCAATCCAGCACGCCGGTCACCAGCGCGCCCGACTGCGACACGAATGCGATCTTCCCCGGCAGCGCGTCGGTGTGGGCGAAGCTGGCGTTCAGGCCGATGCCGGGCACCAGCAGTCCGACGCAATTGGGCCCCAGCAGGCGCAGGATGTAGGGATGGGCGGCGTCCAGCGCGGCCTGCTGCAGGGTGCGGCCCAGGACGTCGCGCTGGCCAGCCAGGCCCGCGGTCAGGATGATCGCCGCGCGGCAGCCCCGTTCGCCCAACTGGCGCACGATGCCGGGCACCGTGGCGGGCGGGGTGCAGATCAGGGCCAGCGCGGGCGCCTGCGGCAAGTCGGCCACGCTGGCATAGCACTCGAATCCCGCCACCCGCCGATGCTTCGGGTTGACCGGCCAGATCGGCCCTTTGAATCCGGCGCCGGCCAGGTTGCGCATGGCGGTCGCGCCCACGCTGCCGGGACGCTCCGAGGCGCCGATCAGCGCCACCGACGCCGGCGCGAACAGATGCTGCAGGTTGCGAACGCTCATCGTGAAATTCCTTCTATCGAAGCAGGTGCCCCAATATACCGGAACAGCGGCCCGCACTGGTCCGGCACACGGAAAAATCCAGGCGTGCTACTGCCTCGCGCCAACTTGCTACACTCGTGGCTCATTCCGCGCGCGAGAACAGGACAGGCAATGACGGCTGCACCGCAAGCACAGCAGGCCCCAGCCAGGACCGACAAAGCCGCGACCAGGAAGGTCATCTACGGGGCCATCGTGGCCAACCTCGCGATCGCGGTGGCCAAGTTCATCGTCGCGGCGATTACCGGCAGTGCGGCGATGACGGCCGAAGGAATCCACTCGGCGGTCGATACCGGCAACGAGGTGCTGCTGCTGGTGGGCGAAAAAATGAGCGCGCGCCCGCCCGACCACAAGCATCCGTTCGGCTACGGCAAGGCGGTGTATTTCTGGGCGCTGATCGTGGCGCTGTCGGTGTTTTCGCTGGGCGGCGGACTGTCCATCTACCACGGCGTGCGTGGCCTGCTCGATCCCGAGCCGGTGACCGAACCGGTGTGGAACTACGTGGTGCTGGGCGTCGCCTTCCTGTTCGAGGGCTACAGCTGGAACCTGTCGCGCATTGGACTGAACAAGTATCGCAAGGAGGGCGACAACCTGTGGCAGGCGGTCCGCACCAGCAAGGACGCCTCGGTGTTCACCGTGTTCATCGAGGATTCGGCGGCGCTGCTCGGCGTGATCGTGGCCGCGCTCGGGATCGCGCTCGGCCAGCTGTTCGACAATCCCCTGTTCGACCCCGCGGCCTCGGTCGTGATCGGCTTGCTGCTGGTGGGCGCCGCGTTCACCCTGGCGCGCGAGACCGGCGCCTTGCTGGTCGGCGAAAGCATCGGGCGCGAGGAGACCGGCGAACTGCGCGCGATCATCTGCGCCGATCCGGCGATCGAGAAGGTCGACCGGGTGCTCAGCATGCAGTTGGGACCGGACGAAGTGCTGCTGACAGCCTCCGTGCAGTTCAAGCGCGGCATGAAGATCGACGAGGTCGAGCATGCGATCGAACGCCTCGAGAACGCGGTGCGGGCGCACAATCCGGCGGTGCGCAACCTGTATTTCGAATCGGCCGCGCTGCGCTCGTCGCTGCACTGACGCCGCGCGGGCGGCCGGCTCAGGCTTCGAGCGGCGGCAGCGCGCGAAACGCCGGCGACTGCGATCCGAGCTCGCGCACCACGGCGTGCGCCAGGCACTCGCTGTGCGCTTTGACGATCGCCATGTCGGCCGGTGTGGCGATGCCGATTGCGCGGAACAGATTGGCCTCGGCCATGTCGCTGACCTGCACCGATGCGATGACGCCGCGCCGGCGTACCACCGGAACCCCGCTGAAGCGCAGCCGGAAGGACTTGTCGAGCACGAAGGTCCCGCCCACCAGCGTTTCGATGCCGACGTCGAAGATCACATGGTCGATCACCGCCGCCGCGCGCCGCACGACATGCGCCTGGCTGACCTTGTGTTTGCGCCCGAATACCCGCTTCAGCAATCCCATGAATATCCCGGTTCCAGATAGATCGTTATTGTTTTTGCAATGACGACTCTAACTGATCCGGCGGCGGCGTTCCAGAAAAATCTTTCTTTGCCGCCTATTTTTACGCCAATTTGCCGTAAATAAACAACAACGTCTCGAATTTTCCTGTTGACACAAGGCATAGCAGGTTCTTGAAAGAAGCGAAATGTCAGCTTGCCTAC
>CXWL01039976.1_pt2 | contig 13658 bp, 13 predicted proteins | sample 590931 | NCBI WGS metagenome assembly CXWL01 (sample SAMEA3498368, study PRJEB10139) | groundwater metagenome | biome: water well; material: biofilm material | place: Germany | collected 2015-04-27 | reverse complement strand
GTCCAGTCCGCTGCCCGCCCACAGATGCAAGCCCCACTGCGTGTAGTTACCGTCAAAGCGCTTGTAGTGCACCCGCACGGTGTGCACGTCGGGCGCCGCCGCGCCAAGGGGGTTGCTGAAATAGGTGGTGTTGTCGCCCTCCGCCCGCCAGATCTCGTTGCGGCCGGACTTAACCGTGTACTTCTGGTCCGCGCCGCCATGGTCNNCCCCAGGCGTGCACCTGCCAGCCCTTGTAGTCGGGCACCACGCGCCGGTAGTGCACCACCAATGTTTTGGCCTCACCGCCGGTGCCACCGCCCGTGCTGGCGGCGGGTACCGGCGTCAGGACCTTGGCGAATTCAGTGGAATTGCCCAGCGCCAGGGCAGCCGTGTCCACCACCGGGGTGCTGACCGGTGGTGGCGTGGGCGCGGCCGTGCCGCCACCGCCACCACCGCAGGCCGACAACACCCAAGCGGCCAGACCGATCGATGTATAACGACGCCACCGGGTCAACGTGGATGTTTTCATGGGCGGTTCTCCTTCGGTCCGGGAAAGGTATGGGCAACAGCCTGGGTGGGTGCCCAAGGTTCGCCCATTCGGATTTCAAGGAACCAATCGTATGAAACAAAACTACATTGCGTGCCGGTATTTTCCCTAAGTTTTGCTTGTTACCTTTGAATTACATTGGGTTTGGTTGTCCATGTTGACGAATGTGTTGAGTAGTTTTGGTACTTTATGGTTTTGTGAGCTGGCGCCTTGCGAACCGGTTGGCGAACGCGCCGGGCGTCCATCGACACCCCGCCAACTCGCCGGTTCAAGGTTGGTGGTTGGGGTGGTCGGGCGCAGGCTCGATTCGCGGTTGCCACAGACATCGCACACCCGACACGGTGTTGACGCAGTGATGGCGGCGGACCCACCAGTTCGCCCGCGAGCCTGAGCCGGAGAACGACCACCCCGGCCGCCGACCGTGCCAACCAAGCCGCTTTATGACCACATGACCACACAGCAGCGAGGCAATCAGTCCAACTACCAGGTATCAATCGCCCCACCACCCCGCACCACCGGCGCCGACTGAAGACCCCGCACCAACCAGGCACGCGTCTCGGCTGGATCAATCACCGCGTCGATCTCCAGCGTANNAACAAGGCGTCGCGTTGCGGCCCTTGCGGCTGCGCTTCCAATTCCTTGCGGTAACCCAGGCGCACTGCGCCCTCCAAGCCCATGGCACCGAACTCGCCGCTAGGCCAGGCCACGGTGAACAGCGGCGCATGGAAACCGCCCGCCGTCATGGCCATGGCGCCCAGGCCGTAGCCCTTGCGCAGCACCACACTCATGTAGGGCACGCGCAAGTGCGCGGCGGCGACGAACATGCGGCTGACGTGGCGCACCTGGGCGCGGGTCTCGATCTCGGGGCCGACCATGAAACCGGGTGTATCGACCAGGCTGATCAGCGGCAACCCATGTGCGTTGCACAATTGCATGAAGCGCGCCGCCTTGTCCGCCGCATCGGCATCGATGGCGCCACCCAGGTGTCGCGGGTTGTTGGCCAGCAGGCCCACGGGGCGGCCTTCGATGCGTGCCAGCGCGGTGTGAATACCCTGACCAAAACCACCGCGCAAATGCAGCAGGCTGCCAGCGTCCGCCAGGCCCGCCATGGCCTGGCGGGTGTCGTAGAAGCGTAAGCGGTTCTCGGGCACCACCTCGCGCAGCGCCAGCGCGTCCGGGGCCGTCCAGTCCTTTACGCGCCCCTGGAAGAACGAGAGGTAGTGCCGTGCGGCCGCCACCGCAGCGGCTTCGTCGCCCACCAGCACATCTATCACACCGTTGCCATGTTGCACGCCGCTCGGCCCAATCTGCTCTGGGCTGAATACCCCCAATCCACCACCCTCCACCATGGCCGGGCCACCCATGCCAATGTTGCTGGTCTGCGTGGCGATGATCACGTCGCTGCAGCCCAACAAGGCCGCGTTGCCGGCAAAACAGCGCCCGGCCACGATGCCCACCACCGGCACCTGGCCGTTCAAACGGGCATAGCTGGCGAAGGTGCTCACGTGCAGGCCGGCGACGATGGGCATGTCAACGTCACCGGGGCGGCCGCCGCCGCCCTCGGCAAACAGCACCACCGGCAGCTTGTGCTGCAGCGCCAGGCCCAGCATGCGGTCGGTCTTCTGGTGGTTGCGCATCCCTTGGGTGCCGGCCAAGACGGTGGCGTCGTAGGCCATCACCACGGCGCGTGAGGCCTCGGCACCAAACAGGGTCTGGTTCACATTGCCGATGCCGGTCACCATGCCATCGGCCGGCGTGTTGCGCACCAGGTCGTCCTCGCTGCGGCGGCTGCGTTGGGCGGCGACCGCCAGCGCGCCGTACTCGGTAAACGTGCCCGCGTCGCACAGGTCGGCGATGTTCTCGCGGGCAGTGCGCAAGCCCAGTGCGTGGCGCTTGGCCACGGCGTGTGGGCGGCTGCTGTCTTGTGTGAAGGCTTGGCGGGCCTGCATGTGATGCAGGTCGGCGCGTGGTCCACCGGCCGGATCGACCTCACGCCGATCACCAGTTGACAAGCCCTCGCCCGGCGTGGCGACGTCGGGCGCCTCAAGTTCATCGATCAAATCAGCCGCCAGCCCTCTCACATCATGCCTGGTTTGCTCTATATTTGATAGCACATCACCGGCTTGCACACTCTCTGCTGCGGCATAAAAGCACTCGCCCAGCACACCATCGCACTCGGCGCGCAGCTCGTGCTCCATCTTCATGGCTTCAACAATCACCAGCACGTCGCCCGCGCGCACCGGGTCACCCGGTTGTACCAACCATTGAACAATTTGGGCCTGCAGGGGGGAGCGGAGTGGGGACATGCGCGAATTCTGCGACAAGGCCACGGGGCAGGCGGTCAAGCGTGTGACAGCGCGGCACCGGACGGCGCGGTGCGCTAAGCTGGGCGCCTGTGTGACTCTTGATCAACTCCCACCCATGCTGACGCCTGCTTTCACCTACGCCAATCAGTTGCCCACGGTGCTACGCCAGCAGGGCTACGCCGTACTGAGCCCTGCAGGGGTGTGCGAGCTGGCACGCTGCAGCCCCGATCAACTCCACGGTCTTGAGGCTGGCTGGGACGACTTGCCGGCCGACGCCTACTTGAAGGATGGTGGGCGTTACCGGCGCCGGCGCCACGCCTGCTTCGTGGTCGACGGGGCGGACGTGCGGGCTGTCGCGCAGCGCCCGCATTGGCAGCCGCTGGAATACAACGCCCTGCACGGTGGCATGCAGCGCTGGTTCGAGCCGATGTTGGCGCATGCGGTCCAAGCGCCGGTCTGGCCGCTGTTGCTGCGCGCCTTGGGTGAGGTGACGTCGCAACTCAGGGGTCCACAGCCCTGGCATGTCGAGGCGCACCAGTTTCGCATCGACACCACCGATGGCATTGGCCGACCCACGCCCGAGGGCGCGCACCGTGACGGTGTGGACCTGGTGGCGGTGTTTCTGGTGGCGCGGGTTGGTGTCAAGGGTGGCGAGTCTCGCGTGTTCGAAGCCCATGGCCCCAACGGCCGACGTTTCACCTTGACCGAACCCTGGAGCCTGCTGCTGCTCGACGACGAGCGTGTGATCCACGAATCCACCCCGATTCAGCCCGAGGACGGACCGGCCGGACACCGCGATACCCTGGTGTTGACCTACCGGGCTGGTGACTTTCAACAAGCTTGAGACACAATGCCAACATGAACCTTGTCCCGTTGATCGAGCTCACCCGTGGTGGCACCCTTGAGTGCCTGCACTTTGGCGCGGTGGCAGTGGTCAATCGGCGCCAGCAAGTGCTGGCGCACGTCGGCGATCCCCATTGGTTGACCTTCACCCGCTCGACTTTGAAAGCCTTGCAGGCACTGCCCTTCATGCAGGAGGGCGGCGCGGCCCACTTCGGGTTCAGCGCACAACAGGTGGCCCTGCTGTGCGCCAGCCACAATGGCGAAGACTGCCACGTGGCCCAAGTGCAGGACATGCTAAACAAGACCGGCCTGGGCTACCGCTCGCTGCGTTGCGGCTGCCACGTACCGGGCATCTTCACCCAGTTGGACCTGGCGCCGCCGCCCGATCTGGTCTATGACGAACGGCACCACAACTGCAGTGGCAAGCACACCGGATTTCTGGCCTATTGTGTGCAGCACGGCCTCAGCGTGGACGACTACATCGACCCCGTGCACCCGCTGCAACAAGCGATCCGGCGCGACGTGGCGCGGGCCGTTGGCCTGACGCCTGACGCGCTCAAGATGGGCATCGACGGCTGCTCCGCGCCCAACTACGCGATGCCCTTGTCCGCGCTGGCTTATGGGTATGCACGCCTGGCCAGTGGCGCCCAGGACGGAGAATTCGGCGAGAGTTTTGCCGCCCTCGGTGAGGCGATGACAGCGCACCCGGATATGGTGTCCGGCCAACGCCGCAATGACCTGGCCTTCATGCAAGCCGGGCGCGGCGACTGGGTCAGCAAAGTTGGCGCCGACGGCGTGCAAGTGGTCGGCAGCAAGAGCCGAGGCGAAGCTTTCGCCATCAAGATCATCGACGCCAACAAACCGGCCCTGTTTGCCGCTACCGTCGAGGTGCTGGAGCAGCTCGGCTGGCTGGATGATGCACAGCGCGCGCAACTCCAACCGTGGCGCGCCCAGCCACTGGTGAATACACGTGGGGTAACGGTGGGCCAGCGCCTGCCCACTTTCAAATTGCAGACGCGATGAACCCAACGAGCGCGCAGCAGGCCGCAACCCTCCACCCTTCCACGACCTGGACACCCCCATGAGCAAACTCTCCCTGCTGGACCTGGCTTTCTTTGTGGCCGAGTCGCACGCCAGCCCCAAACACGTGGCCGGGCTGTTGATCTTCAAGAAGCCGACCAAGGCCGGCGCGACGTTTGTCAAGAATCTGTACCGCGACTACCTGGCGGCCACCGACGTGAAGGCACCATTCAACCGCGTCATTCAGTTCTCGCTGTCGGCCATGCCGAGCTGGCGCACACTGGACAAGCTGGACATGAGCCAGCACATTTTTTATCACAAGCTCGACGCGGGCCACAACGACCGGCGCGCGCTCTATGCCTTCGTCTCGCAGTTGCACACACCCCGGCTCGACCGCAGCCGCCCGCTCTGGGAAGTGCATGTGATCGACGGCCTGCCGGACGGCACCTTCGCGCTGTACCAGAAGATGCACCATGCCGTGGCCGACGGCGTGACCATGGCACGCTGGACCGCGCAGGGCTTCTCGGAGCGCCCCGACGACCTGGCGCAACAACCGATCTGGACCGTGCGGCACGGTTCGGGCACCCGTACCCGCTTCAAGGACGAGATGATGAAGTCCGTGTGGGCGCAAGTGGCCAGCAACGGCAAGCGGGTACTGGGCATCGGCCGCCTGGCCGCGATGCTGCTGCTGGAAAGCGTCAAGCTCACCAAGAACGCCATTGCTTTGCCCTTTGTGGCCAGCGCGAACACACCGCTGACTGGTCAGGTGACCGCGGGCCGACAGTTCGCCACCGCGGCGGTGTCGATGGCACGCGTCAACGACATTCGCGAACGCACGCGCTCAACCCTCAACCACGTCGCGCTGACCTGCGTCGACGCGGCGCTGCATCGGTACCTGCGGGAGCAAGGCGTGCACCTCGGGCGCCCTATCACGATCCAGATGCCGGTCAATCTACGCGCGGAGGGTGAAAGGTCGGTTGGCAACAAAATTGGCATCGTGCAGGTGGAACTATCCGCGCCAACCGAGGACCCGTACGTGCGCCTGCGCAACATTGGTTTTTCACTGCGCAATGTGCGTAGCATGATCGACAGCGTGGCACCCGAGGCGATCGAGTCCTATACGCTGATCACCGGTCTGTTCGGACAGATCGCCGAGATGCTGAACCTCAGCAAACAATTGCCCCCCACTGGCAACACGTTGGTCTCCAACGTGCCCGGTCCCAAGAAGCCGCTGTATCTGCGCGGCGCGCGCATGCTGGAGATGCACCCCATCAGCACCCTGCCGCCGAGCAACTTACTCAACATCACGCTATTCAGCTACGCCGGCGAGCTTTACTTTGGCCTGATCGCCACCGACGAGTTGCCCCACTTGGAACGTCTGGGCGACTTTCTCGCGCAAGCGTTTACCGAGTTGGAAGCATCGGTTCGCAAGGCTCACTCCTAACATGATGGCCGGGCGTTTACATTTCTGTGACAACATCATCGACTGAGCATGAAACAACCCGTTAGCGTCATCGGCGCACCCACCGATATCGGCGCTGGCAGCCGGGGTGCCAGCATGGGGCCAGAGGCCCTGCGCGTGGCCAACCTGATTCCGGTCTTGCGTGGCCACGGGCTGGAAGTGCTCGACCGAGGCAACTTGAGCGGCCCGACCAACCCCTGGCTGCCACCGGTCGACGGCTACCGCCACCTGCATGAGGTTGCCGCATGGAATTCAGTGGTGCACGACGCCGTGCATGCCGATCTGGCGCTGGGTCATCTGCCGATCCTGCTTGGCGGCGACCATTGTCTGGGAATTGGCTCGATCAGCGCCGTGGCCCGGCATTGCCGAGAAAACAACAAGAAACTGCGCATCCTGTGGCTGGACGCCCACGCGGATTTCAACACCCACATCCTGACCCCCAGCGGCAATATCCACGGCATGCCGGTGGCCTGTCTGTGCGGCCACGGCCCCAAGGAATTGATCGAGATTGGCGGCCAGGTGCCCGCCATCAATCCAAAGTGGCTGCGCCAGATCGGCATTCGAAGCGTCGACGAAGGCGAAAAACGCTTCGTGCACGAGATCGGCCTGGAAGTGTTCGACATGCGCTACATCGACGAGATGGGCATGCGTGCGGCGATGGAGTTGGCCTTGGCGCTGGTGGACGCCAACACGCACCTGCACGTCAGCTTTGACGTGGACTTCCTGGACCCCGATATCGCCCCCGGCGTGGGCACCACGGTGCGCGGTGGGCCGACCTACCGTGAAGCGCAGTTGTGCATGGAGATGATTGCCGATACCGGACGCCTGGCGTCTCTGGATGTGATGGAACTCAACCCGGCGCTGGACGTGCGCAACCGCACGGCTGAAGTGGCGGTGGACTTGATCGAGTCGCTGTTTGGGAAAAGTACCCTGATGCGCAAGTAGCGCGAACGCCACCAAGACAAAGGGCCCTGACGGGCCCTTTGTTGTTGCGGCAACTCGGCGTGCCGTGCCAGCCGGGAGGTCACTCCAGCGTGAACGCGAACTCCTGGGTTGCAGTGATTTCGCCGTCATCCGAGATGCACTTGTACTGCATCATGGCGGCTCGCACGGCAGCATGAAACACGCGCGGCCCAGACAGTATGGTCACGTCCTTGACCACGCCAGCCTTGATCAGCGCCTGCGCCTTAACCACCCCCGTGACACCCTCTTGGGTCGCCTTGCGTGGCATCTCAGGCTTGATCTGCGTCGGACAGGCCACACCAATGTCGGACTTGTTGACCACCTTCGCTGGCGGTGCCGGCGGCGGCGGCGGAGCAATCGCCACCGGCGCGGGTGGCGGCGTCACCGCCGCCACGATGGCCGGTGCGGTGGATACCGGAGCCGGCACGTCTGGTGGCGGCACAAAGGGTGGCGGCGGAGCCTCCACCCTTTGTATCTCCTTAGGCTGCTCGATTTTCTTCGGCGGGGGCGGGGGCGGCGGTGGAATGATCACCTCCTGAATCACCACCGCTTCAAGCGGCTTCTTGATGATGTCCAGGCCCTTGCGCGCCAAACCGGAAACCAAGGCATAACCCAGGAATGCGTGCAGGGCGATCACCACCACCAAGCCCTTGAGCCGCCGCGTCGGGTCTTTGGGCTGATAGCGGTAATTGATACCGATGGAGGCGTTGGCGAGGGTACTCATTGGACAAACTGCTCGCTGCCGACCACGGCGATCTTGGTCAAGCCAATGCGTTTGGTGGACGCCAAAACGTTGGCAAACACGGCGTAGCTGGCGGCTTTGTTGGGCCGCAAATGCACCTCGGGTTGCACGGTCGCGGTAGACAGAGTGGTCATGTTGACTTCAAGCTCCTGCGCCGTGACCGGCAGGCCCTGCCAGTAAACGACGCTACGCTCGTCAATATCAATCTGAATCTTCTCAGGCTTGATGTTGTTGATCGGCGGCGTGCCCACCGGCATTTCAAGATTGACCGCGTGAAGCTGAATTGGGATGGTGATGATGAGCATCACCAGCAAGACCAGCATCACGTCGATCAACGGCGTGGTGTTGATGTCCATCAGCACCTCGGGTTCGCCCGAGCCGCTGGAACTTCCGACGTTCATTCCCATGGGATGAATCCTTGTTGATTGCGTCTGACCTCAACCGCCAAGGGCAGGAGGTTCGGTGATGAAGGCGACCTTGACGATGCCAGCACGCTGGCAGGCATACAGAATCTTGCCAACGCCTTCGTACTGAGATGTCATGTCGCCACGGATCTGCACTTCCGGCTGCGGCTTGACGGTCGATACCTTCTTGAGCTTGTCCACCAGCACCTCGACGTCCTTGATGCGCTGGTCGTACCAATAGACGTTGCCGGCTGGATCCACCGAAATGATGACGTTTTCGGGTTTGGTCTCCCGCACCTCAACGCGCTCTTTGGGAAGACTCAGCTTGATGGAAGTCGTCACCACCGGGATGGTGATCAAGAAGATGATCAGGAGCACCAACATCACGTCCACCAGAGGCGTGGTGTTGATGGCCGACATGACGGCGTCGTCGCCCTCATCCGGGGAGCCAATATTCATTGACATGGGGGTTCCCTAAAAGGCCTCACGACTGAGCGTCAGACCTTCTTGACCGAGCCAAGAATCACGGCGTGCAAGTCGCCGCCAAAAGCGCGTACGTCGCTCATCACGTTCTTGTTGCGGCCAATCAGCCAGTTGTAGGCCAGCACGGCCGGAACCGCCACTGCCAGACCGATGGCGGTCATGATCAGCGCCTCGCCCACTGGGCCGGCAACCTTGTCGATGGAGGCCTGGCCAGATCTGCCAATAGCGGTCAGGGCGTGATAAATACCCCACACGGTGCCGAACAAACCGACGAAGGGCGCGATCGAACCAACCGTGGCCAGCACCGACAGACCGCTTTGCATGCTGCTTTGAATACGCTCGACAGAGCGCTGAATGTTCATGGTGACCCAGTCGTTCAACGGCACGTGGCCCATCAAACCGTCATGCTTCTGAGTAGCCTCCAGGCCAGCCTCCGCGATGAACCGAAAGGGGCTGGCGGCTTCGAGCTTGGCGCAGCCCTGCTGAACCGTGCCGGCGGACCAAAAGTCTTTGGCGGCGTTCTTGGATTGACGGCTGATCTTGGCCTGTTCCAGTAACTTGACGATCAAGATATACCAACTGCTCACACTCATGATCAGAAGTATCAGCAGCACCGTCTTGGCCACCGCATCTGAGGACTTCCACACGGATTCGACACCGTAGGGATTTTCTGTGGCTTCGGACTTCTTCGGGTCAGTCGCCGCTGCCACGGCCGGTGCCACAGTGGCGGGAGTGGCGGCGGTCGCGTCGGTCGGAGCGGCCACGGGGGCGGGCGCCGTTGCCTGAGCCAAGGCCGGGACCGCGGTCAGTGAAAACAGGGCGAGAAGCACCGGGCCGGCGAGCGAGCGAACGATTTGATTCGTGTTGAATAGCACAACAATTTCCTTTAAGTAAGAGTTAGTCGGTTTGCACCGCACGCACTTTGATTCGACGCGTCGGGCCGTCGATACGGCTCGTTAAGGTGCTTGCCGCGCGAATCGCCCCGTCACTGGTTTCAGATGAATCGGCGCCCTCGCGGCCTTGGACGCGATCAGACCGACTCACTTAGGGGCGCAAGTTTACCAGTCAGTTTGAAAGTTTGGACTCGGGGTAAACTCGCATTTTTAATCACTTTCTCCAAAAAAGGTGAGAAAAAAGGTGAGAAAAGCGGCAAATTTCTGGTTACATAACGATTACTGCGCTCCAACGGGGTCAAAAAAGCGAGCCCATCAAATGCTGCGCCGTCTCGCCGACCGCGCCGGCTCACTCGATGCTGATCTGGCGTGCAGCCACTTTGATCTGGAGTTTGGTGACCTGTCCAACCTCAATCACGCGCACCGCGCGCCAACGCGCGCGATCCAGATCACGGTATGCAGCGAACACCGCCAAGGCCTTGGCATCCGGTGAGAGCTTCATCTCCAAGGGTTTACTGTCGCCTGGACGCAGCAGCAACTCCTCACGCTGAACCATGTCACCACCCAGGATGGATGCGTCCTTCTCGAACAGCGAAAAGAAGTCCGCAGCCTCAAATGCGGCGGACGACTTCAGCGCGTAGACCCGTACCGTTATCGGTGATGGGCGATTGCGCGCGTCCGGATTCACGTCGGCGCCAGCCAGCACACTCAGTTGAATCTGCGAAACAACGGGCTTGCTCGCACAGGCGGTCAACGACAACACGGCCACCATCCAGCCGACGCTGAGCAGCCCTTGCCACAGCCCGCGGCCAAGCCAACGACCAGGCGCAACCCGCATCCATGAAAAAGCGACCATACTGCATTCCTTTGTGAACTAGTTGGCGAAAGACTATCACAGGCGCTCGCAAATTGCGCCAACCTGGCGCCTTTGAATTATCATCCCGCTGATCGTCTTTGAGCCGGAGAGTTCACCGTTTAACGAGAGTCTGATGCTGTCACCTGAATCAATGGCCGCTTTGCTGGCGCCCGTGTCCGATGCGCTTCCCTGCGGGGAAGATCTGGAGTACGACGCCGCGTTCAGCGCGCTTGAAGTGGCGGCGCGCTTCAAGGCCGAACAGCAATTTGGCGACTCCGTCATCGCCGCCGTGGAACCCGACTGGCGCGCGGTCGCCGATCAGGCCGTCGAATTATTGCGCCGAACCAAGGATGTTCGCGTCGCAATCCTGCTGTTGCGAGCTTGCACCCGTTTGCAAGGGTTGGCGGGTTTCTCCATGGGATTGCAACTGCTCACCTCGCTGCTCGATACCTACTGGGACACCATCCATCCGCAACTTGACGCGGACGATGCCCACGATCCAACCATGCGCCTCAATGCCATTGCGCCGCTCTCGGACGCGGATATGGCATTGCGCGACTTGCATGACGCGCGTGTTGGCATGGCACGCAGCCTGGGTGCCTTGACAGTCAGGGACATCGAGGTGGCATTTGGTCGGCTGAGCCCCAAAGACGGGCAGTCCCCTTACACCACAACGCAAATCGAGGGCGCCATCAGCGAGATACGGGCCGGCGACCCGCAGTCGCTCACCTATGGCGCCGGCTTGCGCGACCAGGTTGATCGGCTCAAGGCCTTGCTGGACAACCGTGTCGGCGGCGCACAACAAGTTGATTTCAAGGCGCTACGGGACATCGCGACGCTTTTGAAGCAAACCTGTTCCAACACGACGCTGGAAGCCGGGTTCGACTCCGGCGAACCCGACGCATCCGCAGTCGAATCCGACGCCAGTCGGCCGACCGGTGCTGGGTCGGGTTCGATACGAAACCGTCAGGACGCGATTTCGACACTTGACCGAGTCATCGCGTACCTTGAACAGGCCGAGCCCGGTAACCCGGCCCCACTGCTCATCAAGCGCGCGCAACGCTTGATTGGCGTGAGTTTTCTTGAGATCATGTCCGACCTGGCGCCCGATGCGTTGGTCAGTATTGAAAACATCACCGGGCGCAGCGCCTCTAATTGAGACCGGCGCCCGGCTTCAGCGATTAGTTTGTCAACCGTAGCAAGGAGTTCACCATGGCCACTAGCAGTCAGAAATTCATCGCCCGCAACAGGGCGCCGCGCGTGCAGATCGAATATGACGTGGAACTCTACGGGGCTGAAAAGAAGATTCAGTTGCCATTTGTCATGGGCGTCTTGGCAGACCTCTCCGGCAAGCCAGCGGACCCCTTGGCACCCGTCGTGGAACGCAAGTTCCTCGAGTTTGACACCGACAATTTCGACGCGCGCATGAAGGCGATGAAACCACGCGCGGCCTTCTCGGTGGCCAACAGTCTGACTGGCGAGGGCGACATGAAAGTCGACTTGACCTTCGAGAGCATGGACGATTTTTCGCCGGCGAATGTCGCCAAGAAGGTGGACGCCTTGAACAAATTGCTGGAGGCTCGCACCCAGTTGACAAATTTGGTGACCTACATGGACGGCAAGGGTGGCGCGGAGGAGCTCCTCGCGAAAGTGATGGAAGACCCGGCCCTGTTGGCGTCGCTCGCGGCCAGCAAGAAAACCGAAGACAACGCCGCGCCATCGGCTTGACCCGACCCCCATCAGGAGCCCTCATCATGTCCGAAGCCCTTGCCCAAAAAAGCGCACTTCAAGGTGTCACCTATGAAGGAAGCGACTTTGCCTCCCTGCTGAACAAAGAATTCAAGCCCAGAACCGACGAAGCCAAGAGCGCCGTTGAAGCGGCCGTGCAAACCCTGGCGCAGCAAGCCCTGAGCCAGACCGCGTTGATTGGCAAAGATGTCATGGAGACGATTCAGTCCATGATCGCCGCCATCGACCAGAAGCTGACGGAACAAGTCAATCGCATCCTGCACCATCCCGAGTTTCAGAAACTTGAAGGCGCCTGGCGCGGTTTGCACTACATGGTCAACAACACCGAGTCGGACGTCCATCTCAAGATTCGGGTCATGGACATTTCGAAGCAGGAACTTGGCAAGAACCTGAAGCGGTACAAAGGCGCGGCGTGGGACCAGAGTCCGCTGTTCAAGAAGATCTACGAAGAGGAATACGGCCAGTTCGGTGGCGAGCCATTTGGCGCCTTGGTAGGCGACTACCATTTCGACCAGAGCCCACCCGATGTTGAACTGCTGGGCGAAATGGCAAAGATAGCCGCCTCGGCCCACGCGCCCTTCATCACCGGTGCCAGCCCGTCCTTGATGCAAATGGAGTCATGGCAGGAACTGGCTAACCCGCGGGATTTGGCCAAGATCTTTTCCACGCCGGAGTATGCTGGCTGGCGTAGCCTGCGCGAATCGGAAGACTCCAAGTACATTGGCATGTGCATGCCGAGATTTCTGGCGCGCACGCCCTATGGCGCCAAGACCAATCCGGTTGAGGAGTTCAACTTCGAAGAGGACGTGGCGGGCGCCGACCACAACAAGTACGCATGGGCCAACGCCGCCTATGCCATGGCGACCAATATCAACCGGTCCTACAAGCAGTACGGCTGGGGCTCGCGCATTCGCGGCGTCGAATCCGGCGGCGCGGTCGAAAACCTGCCGCTGCACACCTTCCCAACCGATGACGGTGGCGTCGACCAAAAATGCCCGACCGAGATTGCGATCAGCGACCGACGCGAAGCCGAACTGTCCGGTTGCGGCTTGCTGTCGATGATCCACCGCAAGAACTCCGACTTTGCAGCGTTCATCGGCGCGCAGTCCTTGCACAAACCCGCCGAGTATGACGATCCTGACGCCACCGCCAACGCGGCCTTGGCCGCCCGTCTGCCCTATCTATTCGCGTGCAACCGCTTTGCCCACTACCTGAAGTGCATCGTGCGTGACAAAGTCGGCAGCTTCAAGGAACGCGCTGACATGGAGCGTTGGCTGAACGCGTGGATCATGAACTACGTCGACGGCGATCCAACCAATTCCTCCGAAACCACCAAGGCCCAAAAGCCCTTGGCGGCGGCAGAGGTGGTGGTGGAGGAAATCGAGGGGCAGCCTGGCTATTACTCGTCGAA
>CXWL01030300.1_pt1 | contig 13659 bp, 13 predicted proteins | sample 590931 | NCBI WGS metagenome assembly CXWL01 (sample SAMEA3498368, study PRJEB10139) | groundwater metagenome | biome: water well; material: biofilm material | place: Germany | collected 2015-04-27 | reverse complement strand
GTTAGGCACGCCCCCTTACTCTTAGTGCAGTCAGCTAACAGAACTGGTTACTTCAATGCCTCAATGCCGGCGCCGAAGTTAATGTGAAACGCCGTTCCATTCATCACCAGAGCCGGAACCGACTTGACACCGGCAGCTTCGGCTTCTTTCACGCGCCCTTTGTTTGTGCCGAGATGGACGTGTTCCACGTCATATTTCGACGGATCCAGAGCGTTGGCAACGCTTTGCTCGGCTGCGACGCACACGGGGCATCCTGCGTGATAGAAAATCAGCTTGCTTTTCATAATGGTTTCCTTTCAGCTGTAATGGGTTGGGATAAGATTACCGTATCTGCGACAGGGTAGAAACAGCGCCAGGCTCAAGGTAGCAGGCACGTTCGGTTTCCCAGCCACTTGTCAGTAACATACTGACAGTCTGACAATGAAATCAATACAAAACTTGGCGCGTCTGGGTTTCGCATGGGTAGTCTGACGGGGTAGGATGCGGGCCTCATCAGGAGGCCACCATGCAAGACACCGCGTTGTATCAATCCCTGCTGGGCTTGAAGTCGCCGTGGACCGTGAGCCGCGTCCAGTTGAACGTCACAGGGCAGTGTGTGGATGTGTGGGCCAAGCACCCGGAGGACGCGGTGTGGGCGTGCCCGCACTGCACCAAGACGCTGCCGCTGTACGATCACGCCGAGGAACGGACCTGGCGCCATCTCGACAGCTGCCAGTTCCAGACCCACCTGCACGCGCGCATCCCACGGGTGGCCTGCGGGGAACACGAATAATTTGGGGTCAGATCTTGCTGTGTGCACCATCAACCTCCCAGGAACTCATGATGCGACTGATTGTCGAATGGTGCAAGCCCTCAAACGAAATCGGTGTAGCTAGCACATCATCTGTCCGGTTTTTGTAGCACGTGAAGTGTCCGGTTTAGGGTGAGCCCTCAGGGAGGGCCACCCTGACACGGGCGACAGTGCGACAGGAGGTGCGACAGATGCGTTTTGAAGAACTGTACGAGCGGCGACAACGGCGGGAACTGACGATGGTGGAGGCGGCAGACATCTTAGGGGTGACGGAGCGGACCTTTCGTCGGTGGAGTGCCCGCTATGAAGCGGAGGGCCTTGCGGGGCTGGAGGATCGACGGATTGGCCAGGCCTCAGCCCGGGCGGTGCCGGTGGATGAGGTGCTGCAGATGGTGACCTTGTATGAGACTCGCTACACGGGCTGGACCGTCAAGCATTTTCATGAGCGATGGCATTACGAGCATGGCGGGACGCGCTCGTATACGTGGACGAAGAACCGGCTGCAACGGGCCGGACACGTGGCGCGGGCGCCTCGGCGTGGGGCACATCGTAAGAAACGGCCTCGCAAGCCCTTACCCGGCATGATGCTGCACCAAGACGGGTCCACCCATGAGTGGGTGCCGAACTGTCAGTGGGATCTGATTGTGACGCTGGACGATGCGACCACCGAGCTCTATTCGGCGTTCTTCGTCGAGGAAGAAGGGACGATGAGCAGTTTCCAGGGGCTGCGCGAGGTCATTGAGGCGAAGGGACTCTTCAGTTCGCTCTACACCGATCGTGGTGCGCACTACTGGTACACCGAAACGGCCGGGGGCAAGGTGGATAAGAGTCGCCTGACTCAGGTGCATCGGGCTCTGCAGCGATTAGGCATCACGCTGATCCCGGCCTATTCGCCGGAGGCGCGGGGCCGCTCCGAGCGCGTCTTCCGCACCCTCCAAGATCGGCTGCCCAAAGAGTTGGCGTTGGCTGGGATCACGGAAATGGCGGCAGCGAATCAGTTTCTTCGCGGGCAATTTCTCCCCGTCTACAACCAGCGCTTTGCAGTCGCGGCATCCGAAGTCGGCACGGCCTTTGTCCCGTGGAGCGGGACGAATCTCGCCGAGATTCTCTGTATCCAGGAGGAGCGTGTCGTGGCCAAGGACAACACGGTGCGGTATCAGGGGCTGAGCCTACAGATCCCGCCCGATCGACATCGCTTCCATTACGTGAAGGCCCCCGTCCGGGTCCATGCGTATCCGGATGGTACGGTAGCCGTGTTTCATGGCCCACGGTGTTTGGCGCGCTACCGGGCGGATGGACAGCTCATCACGCCCGTGGCTGAGTCCGGGCACCAGAAGGACTCGACCGTCCGGGCACGCGATCGTCCGATCGTCGCCCCTGGGGCCATGGTGGGCAAAAGATTCTCGGCAAGCGGCTGAACCAATGGTGGCAAGAGGAACCGGACAGATTGTGTACTTCATACACCGGACAACTTAACTTGCTATCTACACCCTCAAACGAAATCGGGGTCAGAGCGCAATTTCGAGAGAACCGCTCATGTGATCTTGGCGTTTGCGAACACAATCACACTCTGTCCCTCATTTCTTTAAAAGACTCCGGGCAGAAGGCTTATCGCCAACAGCGCCGCAGTCAACGCCTGCTTCAAACCGCATCGCATTATTACGGACCTCATGCCTGCTGACGCTCAGGCGGAGCGCCTGCGGAAATGGGGTCGGCATGACACTGTGGTTCGGACTGTTGCGCTTGCTCCGAAATGAATAGCTCCACTCCGGCCGGATCTGTGACCACGAAATGCTTGGCGCCCCATGAGCCAAGCGTGATACCGCGAGTAATCGGCACACCGCCATGCTTGAACTCGGCCAGGACGGCGGTTGCGTCATCGACTAAAAAGACAAGATGAATCCCGCTCAGCGCGGTCGATAGACAGGCGTCGTCTGGCGCAGAAAATCCTAGACATCTCTTCTTATTCGGCGCCATCACGGAGACGAACCCCTCAGTGTCGGCAACACGAGAATATCCGAAATGCCGCACGTAAAAGTCGGACGCTTCACGGAAACGAGGTGTCGTGATGCCGATGTAGGAGTTGTCGGTCGGTGGATTCATAAGGTCCTCCTGTTTGTCCAATGCAAGGCCAATTCAGCTGTCGCAGAAAGCAAGGGTGACTCGAGCTCGGAGTGGAAGGTATCGAGATCAGTCATTTCAATTCGCATAGCCGCACCGGGGTTACAGTCGCCATACTGTTCGGACAGGTGCAACACGCACCTGTCTCTCGAAATCTGCATGTACAAAGGAAGACCAGGCTCAAAACGGTGTTCCCAGTCGATCCTGAAACCGAAGAAGTTCACGTAGAACTCTCGGACCTTGGATTCGTCGAAGATCCGCAGGATTGGTATGGTCTTTCCAAGATTCATGCCTTCAACTTCATCAGTCAGCTGTCCGTCATGAGTCGCACTCCAGGCGCCTTGTTAAGCGCCCACAGCTACTTCTCTTATGAGAGCCATCTGATTTCCAGGCCGGATCGGAAAAGTCCGACAGCCACAGCTTCGATTCTGGTGTGCGATGAACAACATGGGGGTCTTTGGAGAAACAGACACTCTTGGTCTTGAGTGGTGCATGCCCGGCGCTTCAGTATGCCCAAGTCTCTCACCAGCAGGGTACATCGGCCTCTCAATGAGATCAGTACTCGACTGTGTATGCCCCAAACTGTGGGCAGAAGGGTATGATCGGATACCGGATCCGGATGTTCCTTTTCCTGACGTGCCGAGGCAGCAGGGGAAGGGTTGCCGAAGATGAGAAGAGGCTGGATTACCGGCCCGGAGCATGCAAGGCGATCGTCACAGGCAGACGCGCCGCCCGTATAGCCGGCGGAATTCCACCGAGGACGCTGATTCCGAGCGCAAAGGCCATGGTCGAAAAAATGGAGCTCGGTGTCAGAGTCAGGCGAAAGGCCAGTTCGGAGAATGTGCTCCAGTTCATGGTCGACAGCGTGACGAATTGCAATGCCGTGCCCCCTCCGATGGCCAGCAATCCGGCCGTCGCGCCGATCAAGAAGGATTCAAACAGAAACACGGTGAGAATCTTGTACCGGGGAAATCCGAGCGCGCGGAGCATGCCGATCTCCCGAGTCCGTGACGCGACGGCTCCATACATCGTCATGGTGCCGCCCAGGATCGCGCCGACCGCGAAGATACACGTAAAGGTGAAGCCGAGGAGGCGAATAAAGGTGGACATCGTCAGCGATTTGTCCCGATAGTAGTCCCGTTCATGCTTTACGTGGAGCAAGAGTCGAGCATCCGCTCCGATGGCCTCGCTGAGCTGCTGAAATGCGATTGAGCGAGAGAGGCGAAGCGTCAACGAGGAGTAGGAATCACGCCCGTACGCGGCCATCAGCTGATCGACATCTCCCCAAATCTCCGAGTCGAACGCAGTTCCTTGTGCGTCGAACACACCGACGACGCGCCCCTCGCCTCTGCCGATTTTCAGCGACGTTCCGACTCCGCCTGGCAGAAAACGCTTGGCGATCTGCGCGCCGACGATAACCTCCGCCGTGCCCGGTTGCCAGGCCCGCCCTTCTCGTATGTTGATGTGTGAACGCAAGAGGAGGGCGTTCGGCTGCGTCCCTCGAACGATCACGTTGGCGGGCGTATCCGCCCCACTCTTCGTGAGGCTGATGAGGACGACGAGTTCCGGAATCGCCAGCGGCTGTCCGGCCGTCGTGCGCGCGATTCCTGGGAGCGCGCTCACGACGTGTGCTTGATCGCGATAAATTCCGCTGGCGATTTCGGTCGTGGCGCCTTTTCGCAAGAGCAGGAGATTCTGAGGTGAGCCGCTCTCGATCAGGGCGCGATCCAGCCCGTTTCCCAGCATGAGGACCGCCAGAAGAACCAGGCTGACCAGAGCCAGTCCGGCCATCGTCAGCGTCGTGGTACCGCTGCGTACCCACACGTTTCGAGCGCTATACGCCCACAGCAGCTTCATGCGGTGCCCTTATCCGACATAGCGCAAATCATCGGCCACTCTCGCGCGCAAGAGTCTTGCGATGGGAACGGCGGAGGCACAGACGGCGATGCACAACGTGATCGAGGCGCTCAAGAACAATGTGCTTGGGGACAAGTTCATGTGCTGGAAAACGTTTCCCAGCTTGGTCGAAACGGAGGCGGCATAGAGACGAGTGGCTGGAATCGTGAGGGCGATACCCAGCACCGACCCGAACAGTGCGATCAGCAAGGCCTCGCCGGTCACGAGGGCGGTCACGTGAGACGTTCGGAATCCCAACGCCCGCAAGACGGCATATTCCCTGGTCCGTTCACGCACAGCCATCACCAGCGTATTTGCGAGAACCAGGAGGGTAATGCCGTTCAACACAATGGCCAGCAGTTTCAATGCGCTGATAAGGGCTCCCGACATCGCGACAAAACCCATTTGAAACGCTTGCTCCGTTTCCGTCCTGGTCTCCGCGGTGGAGTTGACAAACTCTGTATCCACCAACCTGGTTACGCTTCCGGCAAGGGAAGGATCGGCAATGCGGATGACGTACCAGCCGACCGTACCGGCCCGATCCGGGTCGTTTTGCCGGCGGCGTTCGTTCATGTAATCCCATCGGAGCAGCATCCAGGTCTCGTCAGTGGCTGCGTCTGTGCCTCGATACACACCGCGTACCACGAACTCCCAGTCTCCGGGGTACAGCGTTCCTTTGAGGGCGATCACATCGCCCACCTTCCAGCCGTACCGCGCCGCCAAGCGGCGGCCGATCAAGCAGCCGCGACGATCGCCGAGGAACGCCTGCCGCTCATCGCCGGTCAGCGACAGCTCCCGGTGCATATCCAAAAACGAGGCCGGCTCGACGGCGAATTGAGGGAAGAATCCATTCACGTCACGATAGACACCGCCGAACCAATTCGCATAGGTCACGCCGGTCACCCCGTTGATCGACGCGATACGATCCCGATAGGCAAGGGGAAGATGAATCGAAAGCGACGCCGCATGACGGGTGATCAGCCTGTTCGGGACGGAAGCCTCGACGCCCGCGTACCAGGCGCGAACCGTGGTGACGATGAGGTTGAATGCAAGGATGACCGTCGCGATCCCAAGTGCCGTGAGGATCACGCGGAGGGTGTGGCGGCGGACGTTGCGAACGACCAGTGTTCCGAGGGTCATGGGCTAGCTCACCGTCCCTTTGTCGAAATGCAGAATCTCTTGCGCGTAGTCTGCGGCTTGCGGATCGTGCGTCACCATGAGAATGGTCTTGTTGAGTTCCTGGTGCAGGCGACTGAGGAGGGCCATCACGGCTTGAGCGGCGTTTCGATCGAGATTGCCGGTCGGTTCGTCTGCCAGCAGAATCGTGGGGTCACTGACGATCGCGCGGGCGATGCCCACACGCTGCTCTTGGCCGCCCGACAGTTGGCGTGGGTAATGGTGCAGCCGATCGCTTAATCCAACGAGACCAAGCGCCGCTTGAACGTGCTTGAGTCGCTCTCGCCTCGTCAATGAGCTGAGCAGAAGGGGCAGCTCCACGTTTTCCGCCGCCGTCAGGACCGGAATGAGGTTGTAGAACTGGAAGACGAAGCCGATGTGCCGGGCGCGCCATTGGGCAAGGGCCGACTCTCGCTGTTGAGAGACCTCAATGCCGGCCGCACGAACCGTCCCTTGCGTCGGGCGATCGAGGCCGGCGACCAGGTTCAGGATCGTGGTCTTGCCTGATCCGGATGGTCCCATAATGGCCAAAAATTTGCCTGGAGGGATTGACAGGCTGAAGTCCCGAAGCACGGGCACTTCCTGTTTGTCTCGAAAGTAGGATTTTGTGACGCGATGAAACTCGACGACAGGCTGATTCATCGGGAGAGGCTCCTCTTACTGGACGGCCCGAGATCGAACTCGTGAACCGTCTGTCAGCGATGACGGCGGCGCCAGAATGACCGTTGCAGAAGCAGTCAATAGTCCACGAACCTCGCTGTCTCCACCATTTTTGGCGACTTCCTCAACGGAGACTTCCTTCGCGATCTTGTCTTCCAGCACGTAGACGACGGTTCGGTCGTGCCTCCGAGCCAAGGATGAGGAGGGGACAACGAACCGAGGTTGTGCCGATGCATTGGCTTGGCCGGGCGGGGCGAAGAAAACCTTGGCGCTCATCTCCGGCAGGACACGATCATCGCGGTCAACGAACCGGATTTTAGCCGATACGGTTCCTTTGGATCGGTCGGCGGTAGGAACGATCTGCTCGACGGTGCCGGCGTAACGCGTTCCCGGTGCTGCATCCAAGGTGATGTCGGCGGATTGGCCTGGCGTGACTTGGGTGATGGCCGATTCGGAAATATCGGCTTCCACTGCGAGCGCCGTCATGTCGGCAATGAGGACCACCGCGCCGCGAGAGTTTGCGGCGCTCCCCATGGGGGCGACGATTTCGCCGATCTCGGCGAACTTCTTGAGGACGGTGCCGTCGAACGGCGCTCGAATCAGCGTGTTCTCCAGCATCACGTCTGCAGCCTCCACGTCCGCCTCCGCCGCTTTGATAGCCGCCGTAGCGGATCGCACTGCGGCGTCCGCCCTTCGGAGGCGATTCGTCGCAATATCAAACTCTGATTGAGAGACGAATTGTTTGGACAATAGGGCGTTGGCCCGGTCATAGCTCAGCTGAGCATCAAGTAGTTCTGCTTGGACGTTCGTCAAAGCCGCTTTCGCCACATCCAGTCGTGCCCGGGCCTGCCGTTGAACCGCCCGGATATCGTCTTGTTGGACTCTTGCGATGATCTTCCCGGCTTTCACCTGGCTGCCGACTGTGACGCCGAGATACTCCAGGCGGCCTGTTCCCTTGGACGCTACGGAGGCTTGGCGCTGCGCGACGACGTAGCCGCTGGCTGTGAGCGGAGAGCTCGGAAGATATCCTCCGACAGCACGGATGGATGTTGTGTCCACCTCCAACAATGGCGACGGTAAAGAAGCGAACCAATAGAGTGCGGCAAAACAGACACCGACGGCCATCACGCCGACCTGCCAGGTGAGCCATGGCCGTGTTCGGCGCGGCGGGGGCGGATCTTCCCGCGGCAGGGTCAAGACGGAGATATCGGCATCTTGAAGAGGGGCGTTGGTCATCGAGTTGCCCGAGATGACTGAAAACCGACTCGGTACGGACGACGCTGCGCGCGATCGGCGCGAAAATCACTAGGCGATCGCCCTGTCGATCGTTTGAAAAAGTGACTGAAGGCGAATTGGTCGCTGAATCCGAGAGAGAGGGCAATTTCCGAGAGCGAGTCGTCGGTTGTCCTCAGGAGTGCGGCGGCGACATCGATGCGTCGGCGCCTGAGATAACGGGAGAAGGATTCGCCCATGACCGATCGAAAGACCTCGGAACAATACTTTTCCGAGTATCCGAGGAACTGCGCCAATATCTTGAGCGTGAGCCCTTTATGGAGATTGCCGCTGATAAATTGCGTGATCGCTTTGGAAACATCTTTCCGGTCGCGAGACGAGTCGCGAGACGACGTGAGTGCGATGGACAGATTGAAGAGGTTGCAGACCACTTCCATGAGTTCATGCTCCGTTTTCGCGCTTGCGAGTCGAGCGGTCCATTGCGGAGCCTGGCGACGGAGTTCGGCGGTCAGATCTCGTAATCGAGAGGGAGGAATCGTGGAACTCGCCAATCTGCTCATTGATCGGGCTCGTTACCATGCAGAAGCGACGTGTCGCAGGCTTTCCCGTTCGATGCTTTCGACAAAAGAGACGAACGCCCCGCGGATGTTTGAGGCGGGGCCACCGTCGACCGACATGTGTGTTGATGCCTCATGAGGGAAACTTTCTCAGCCAGGCTTTCAGCCATCGTGTCCTCAGCGACTGCGCGAGTCCCCTGGCTTGCCCTCGTTGACGCTGGAACAGTCGGCACTTTATGCACCAGAGTAGGGGACTCTGATGCCCGGTGGGTCTGTTGCAGCGCCGGCAGGTTGTGAAGGGAGTTTCTGAATTGGGGTGTGATGCGGCTGTTCCTACGTGACCCCAGGCAGCACACGGTTCCATTCCGATCGCAGCGTTTTGTCTACTCATAGTCCTCGTTCAACGCTCTTCGATGGCCAGGAGGCCGACGAAGCTGTTTATCCAGGCCATGCCTGAAGCGTAGATCTCCGAATATGGACGGTGGCTCTCCGCGAATGCGGAGAGCCACCGTGAATCATCGAGCCTCTTCCTACTGAGTGGGCAGAGAGAAACGGATGACTCTGGCATCGTCATTGTTGGTGGGACCAGCCGCCGCCGTATCTACTCCCTTCCATCCCACAGCCACAGCCTTCGTCTTGTCGGAAGACAGGGCGAGTCCGAAGAGGGCATCGGTCGGGCCGCCAAAGTCAATGAGGGCGACGCCATTACCATTGAGTCTCGTGTCGCGCTGACCATTGGGGGTGAGCAGAACCAGCGCGCCGTCTTGCGTCGTGGCTGTTGGCTTTCCTTGTCCCACGATCAAGACTCGCTGATCCGGTAAGACTTCAAGTTTCCGGCTTCGATCATCCTGGCCGGCAACATCGATCACGGCCACACCATTGTCCCCGTAAGTCTTATCCCATGTTCCATTAGGCAAGAACCGGGCACTGATGATATCGACCGTGCCGGGTGACGCATCCCGTCCATAACCGGCGATGACGAGGTTTTGCCCCTGCAAGGCTACGTCATAGGCTTCGGCGACGAATGCGAGCAGTGCCACGTTCACGACCCCGTTTGGGCCAAAACTCGAATCGAATTGGCCGTTCGGAAGCAGTCGGAACAGCACGGTGGTGACCACTCCGGCATCGGACGTATGGCCGCTGACGACGATCTTTCCATCGGGTTGCACGATTGCGGTGCGAGGCTGGTCGTTCCCCTTGCCCACATCCAGTGTGGCGAGGCCATTCGTCCCAAAAGTTGCGTCCAAGGCGCCATTCGAGGTCAATTTCACCACCGCGTAATCGATATCCTTACGACCCGCTCCATCGGCGAGTTTCCCGCCGACCACTAACAGATCGTCGCCGGACAATAGTGTGAGCCCCCACGAGGTGTCTCCTCGAAAGGCCGTGCCATCGACTACTCCGGTACTGAGATCGAGGCGCACAATCCCGTTGGTTCCGAATGTCGGATCCAATTGTCCCGTGGTATCGAAGCGGGCTACAGCAATGTCGGTATCCCGCGCTGCATCCCCGGTTGCAGCCGTGTCATGCTCAATTGGACCGGCAATCACGATCTTTCCATCGGACTGGACGACGGCGCCGCGTGCGAATTCGGCCTTCTTGCCCGCGCCGACGGCCACATTGACGGTAGCAATCCCGTTTGAGCCGAACGAGGCATCGAGCCCACCGCTCGACCCAAACCGTGCAACCGCCATATGACTGTTGTCAGTTACGGTGGTGAATCCTGCCGCGTAATACCGATTCCCTGTGGTCGCGGCGACGGCGAAAAAGCGGTCCGCTTCCGTCGTTGAAAGTGGGACCGGCAATATCTCGCTGTTGAGTGTGATGCCAGCCGGAGCGCCCGGTGTCGAGGGAGAGTCCTCGCTGCTGCATCCTGAGATGGCAAAAGCTGAACTCATCAAAAGCAGTCCTAAGCCGTGCCGGAAACAACTATACAAGCGGGGTCGTGTAACGAGTGATGTCATAGTGCTCCTCTTTTCTTGCGATAGATATCATGGTGGATACTGAACTCTGTTTTTGGTTCTCATCTTCTGGCCCGGTCAGGGAATCTGTTTGTCAGCTTGTCATTTCGGTGGCCTCCTTTGTGGTTCGATCTATCTCTACTGTGGATATATCGATCGATGACTGCCGGCTCTCAACTGGTTCAAAAAACAAAGAGCCCATGGCTGGTGAACAACCATGGGCTCTGGACTCCGGGTCCTTTGGCCTCATCTGTGCCGATCGGAGGTCCGATCGGTTGCCCCTGACTTAAAATAGAAAGTGGAGCCCTCGGGAGACTGTGAGGGCCTCGCTTGTTATGCGGGAGCGGCTACTCTCCCTCTTCGAAGCCGGACAACAAGGTCCATGCATCTCACGGAGAGCCTTCCGGCGTCACGCACTTCATATCGGTTCCCATCCCATTCGGCACATACGGTCCGTGCCAAGAGCATTAGAAGTCATGAATTCTTATGAGCGATGCTTCGTGCCTGCAGGTTCGCGAATGTCTCATTGCCACGCCGGCATACGCTTCTCAACCCTATGAGTAGGGAAAAGTTTTCAGCCAGGCTTTGAGCCGTCGCGTCTTGAGGGATCTTGCCAACCCCCTGGCCTGTCCCTGTTGACGCTGGAAGCATCGGCACTTGATGCACCATAGCTGCGGATTGCGATGGCAGATCGGTTCGTGACAGCGTCGGCAGGTCATGATGAGTGAATAGGAATGGGCGGCTGATTGCATGGGTTCTACCTCGTTTCATGATGGTGTCTGGGCCGTGGTAAGTAGCCAAGGCGATTTGTTGATAGTCCTCGTTCAGTGTCTTCAAGAAAGCCGTGAGGGGAGCGACATCGTGGGCCGTGAGGGCAATTCCCCCCAGCTCACGATCGCCGTTCCGCAGACGAGCTGTACGTTGGAGATCCGAGACCTCGCGGTAGAAATCCACAATCTGCTCAAGCGTGTCGAATTGTCCGTTATGCATGAAGGGCGCGGAATGTCCGAGGTCGCGAAGGCCAGGTGTCTTGAACCGCGCAATCGCACGATCGAGAAGTGTTGCATCCGGTAGTGGACAGGGCTGTTGATCGTCGCAGAGGATCGCACGGATCTTTGGTTGAGGTGCTGGCATGTCCGGATTGGCGAACACGTTCCACGCTCCGAGATCTGTCAGGGTAGGAGTGCCGGCCGTTGGGATGGCGCGGAATGGCTCAAGCGCGGCAGGATGGGTCTCGGTCGCTGGTAGAAATCGATCGTAGTCGCCGTTCCGAGTCCCTAAGTTCGGTATCGACAATCCGGCGAATTGTCCGGTTCCATGAATGAGATCGTATTCCCGCTGCGTCGTGCCGGTGTTATGCAGCTTGAAATCCGTGAAGTTGGGCGTCGCATGACAGGCAATACAATTACCGATCTTGCCGGCGGTTAACTCAACCGGGGAAGCGGGAAGTGCGGCTGGTTCCGCTAAGAATATCTTCAATCCGGCAAGCTCTGTTGCGCCGAACGCGAAGGTCTGAGTATGGAATTGAAACCGTCCATCTGCTCGGTTGGGGTTGGATGTCACGAATTGCGGAGAGAAACCTGGCGCATTCACGAGCGCTCGGAGTCGTCGGCTATAGGTGAGCGGCGACTCATTTGGATCTGGTTGCTGTGGGAGTCTGTTGGTTTCAAGAAAGACATCGAACGGAGAGCGGATCGGCGCTCCGCTGTCTTCGGTTTGTGCAAAGAGGAGGCCGTTGACGTAAGCTGCGACCACTCTCACCACGGCATCGAAAATCTCCCGGTCGCTGGCCGATCCGACAAAGGCTCGAAATTGGGCAGGCAGGCGTAGCTCGTCAGGAATGGAAGGATTGGTGCCAGTAAATAAGATGCGATAGGACAAGCCGGTATCGGTCAGATCGAACGACCCATCATCTTCTCGAACTACCTTTGCAACGTGTGCGATTGCCTGGTCCTTTTCGCCGGGAAGCCAGCCAAAGTTTTGTCCAGTAAATGTCGCAGCGATCAGTGCTTCCATGGAATTGAACTCAGCATCGAAATGGAACAAGACCCCTCCTGGCCTCTCCAGGGTTGAATTGACCAACGGAGGAGAATTTCTTGGCGCGTGAGTCTTGTCGTCTGCTCTCGCCGGAATCGGGCTCCGGCGAGCAAAGTTGGCATAGGTCCGCATGCCGCCTCTTGGCGTATCCAGAACGTCATCCACCAGATGGCAGGCGCGACAGTTCATCGACATGCCTTTGAATGGCCCTGGGGTGATCGGCGCACCCAAGGTTTCGAGGGTATCCACAACAGCATCGCCGGCCTTGGGATTGTTGATGTCGCCCCCGTTGTCCAGGAACACCTTGAACTTGAATATTCCCCGTAGCTTGCTACGGGGTTCAGCTCCGTTTCCGAGAAGTCTTCGAAGCTATGTTCTGTGATACTCCGCAGCTTGCTGCGGGGAGCTTCATCGTCTGGGTGAATCGTGTTTCCAGAAACAGCCGTTCGCCGATAGCTTCTGCGGCTTCCGGCGTACCTGTGGCGGCGAGAGCGAGGTGGAGTACTCTCATTTCCTGAGCAGGCGATGAGTCCAGTGAGGAAAAGAATCAAAGGCGCGAAGGCACGAGAGATCTTTGGTTGATGTGGAATCAGGGTCAGATTCATGGCGTTGTGGTTCCTTTCAATAAAATCAGTTTGACCCTTCCTGGCAGTACTCCCTCATCTAAGATCAACGGTAGTCCATCGTTATGTAGGGGAGGCAAGGGCCCTCGGGAGGTGAGGGCCCCTGCCCGTAAAGTGGGAGAGGTGGGCCTCCCACTTTGCAGGCCGGCGTAGGGCGGACGCCGGCTCGGTTACCGATGAGTTGCTCCTCTCGAATCCATGGTTTCCATCTCCCCCATGAGTTCAATCAAGGCATCGACGACACAGGGATCAAACTGAGTTCCTGAGGCCACCTGTAAGATTCGGAGCGCGATGCGATCACGTAAAGATCGGTCGCGGACATGTGGAACTCGAATGGCCTCGAATACGTCGGCGACGGCGAGAATCCTCGCTCCGAAGGGAATGAACTCTCCTCTGAGACCGTAGGGATAGCCAGAACCATCCCATCGCTCGTGATGATGGGCGATCATGACTGTAGCCTCACGAAGGAATGAAAAAGGCTCTAGCAGCGTGGCTCCCAGCCGCGGGTGGTTTTGAATCGCCACATAGGAGTCTGGCTCAAACCATTCTCGTTTGGTTTGTAAACAGGGTGGAAGCATGAGAACGCCGATATCGTGAAGCAGGGA
>CXWL01021842.1_pt1 | contig 13661 bp, 3 predicted proteins | sample 590931 | NCBI WGS metagenome assembly CXWL01 (sample SAMEA3498368, study PRJEB10139) | groundwater metagenome | biome: water well; material: biofilm material | place: Germany | collected 2015-04-27 | reverse complement strand
GCGGCGACGACCTGTTCGTGGTGGACAGCGAGGACGATGTCGTCATCGAGGAAGAGGACTTCTATCACCGTGAGTTCGTATACAACGAGCTCGAAGACTCTGTCTCCTACGGCTTTCTCGAGTACAGCGGCGGCTACGATGTCGTGGAATCGAGCGTCTCCTTCGCGCTCGATCAGTGGACCGAGGAGCTGGTGCTCACCGGATCGGATGCCATCGACGGCGTGGGCAACGTAGAAGCCAACTATATTGAGGGCAACGAAGCCGACAACGCGCTCTACGGCTACCGCCTGAACGGCGAGGCGGACGTATACCCGACCGGCATCCCGTTCCTGCAGCAGTTCTCCCTCGCGCGCAATGCGGCCGAGGAGATGCTCGCCGACAAGGCGAACGTGGCGACTTTCCGTGCCCGGTACCCGTGGTTCCTGCCGCAGCAGGTGGACCTAAACCCCGGCGAAGGCGACGCACTGTTCGGCTGGGGCGGCGACGACCGGCTTTACGGGTCACTGGACGACGACTGGCTGGTGGGCGGCGAAGGCGACGACCTGCTCTACGGCTTTGCCGGCGCGGACTTCATGGAAGGCGGCGAGGGCGACGACACCTATGTGGTGAGCGACTACTACGAGTTCTCTTTCGGCTACCTGGGCGGCGATTCGATCAGCTACACCGACTTTGAAGAAAACGAGGACGAGCTCTTCGAAAACGAGGACGAGGGCACGGACACCGTGGTCTCGGAGATCGACTTCGAGCTGGCCGAGCACTTCGAGAACCTGACGCTGGTCGCCGACACGCGTGCCTACGACCCGGACGGCCTCATCGCGCGCTTCACGCATGGCGCGCCGCATGTGGGCGTGGGCAACGAACAGGACAATGTCCTGACCGGCCACGACTTCGGCGTCGAGCTCCACGGCGACGACGGCAACGACACGCTGATCGGCGGCGCGGGCAGCGACTACCTGAGCGGCGGTGGCGGCGGCTGGGCCGACCTCATGATCGGCGGCGGCGGCGACGATACCTACATCGTCACCGACGAGGTGGACGTGGTGCAGGAGGCGGCTGGCGCGGGCATCGACTCGGTCGAGGTCGATTTCACCTACACGCTCGGCGCCAACGTCGAGAACCTGTACCTGCAGACCAATGTCCGTATTGCCGACAGGACAATTTGGCAAAACAGGAGGTGGCTATGAGTCGAATTCTTGGATGGCTAGCTCTCGCTGCAATATTAGGCGGCTGTGCTGGTGGTGCTCGCGTATGGCGAGAGGAGGCATTGATGGCAGACGGCCACACAGTCATTGTGGAACGAACGGCGCTGCTCGGGGATCCGCTTGACCGAGAGCCCGTCGACTTCGGGCATCCGCCCCCGGTGGTGGGACATCGGATCGAAATCCCGATGAGCAACGGAAAGCTTAAATGGGAAGGCGATAGATCTCTCGTACCGTTAGCAATTCATGTCGATGGACCAACTGCGTTCGTAGTTGCTCGGCCATCGACATGTCCTGCTTATGACCGTTGGGATCGTCCTATTCCCCCTTACGTGGTGTTTCGCAACGATGGTACAGGGTGGAAGCGGACAACACTCGACCAGATTCCCTCGACCGTTAGTCGAGCCAATCTGATGATTGGCACAGCCTCGAAGCAGGCCGTCGAGTTGATCGAACGTGGAAGCATAGATCGACGCACGATCGAGCAGCGGAATCGGGAGGTCGGCCTAGCATCTGAAACAATCTACAGAACAGTAACTAAGGAAGTGCGCATCAGCTTTGGTGCTTGCGAGGGCTTTCAGGAAGCTGCACGCAATCTGCCGCGCTGACTAGGAGGAGGACAACGTATGGCATCGCAAAATGAGATTGACTATGCCCTGCTCGCTGGGCAGGCTTACATAAGTCGGAGAGATCCTGCAAATCGAATTCCTCCGCCCTCTGGCTGGATTCGGTTGCCGGGCAGCTCCGGCTATCGACGATTTGATTCCACTGGTTTTGAGGCGATCTCATATCGCAAGGGCAATGACATAGTCATAGCCTTCACCGGTACGGACGAACGACAGGATTGGACCGGACCCAATGTCGTTCAGTATCTCGGCTTAAGGGCTAGTCGCCAGCTCCGTGAGGCAGCGCAGATGTTTACCGAGATCCAGAGGGACTTCGGTGGCCCCGGGATCAAGATTAGTTTTACTGGTCATTCTCTCGGCGGCGGTCTTGCGGCGCTCCTTGCGGTGTTTTTCGACAAGGAAGCGATCACGTTCGATCCGGCGCCGTTCCGAGGAAGTGTCAATTCAACTACCGCAGACGGAATCCGACAACATCTTCTTCAGAACAATTTACCAGTAGATGCAACTCTTGCTGGCTGGACAATCGATCGAGAGTCCAATGTAAAGCGTATCGTTGTTCGAGACGAGGTTCTAATAAAGAACTTTGCGGGGTCCATGATTGGAAGAGATGCGGATCTAACGACTCTCGATCACGGGTCGCCAGGGTTCAGCGCAATTGATCTGCACTCGATCACATTGCTAAACGCCTTGCAGTTGGTTCCACAGTTTAAGGCTGCATCTCTGTCCCTGCCGAACCTGATTCCGCTTCTGAGTAGCGCTGACCTTTTCGCGAATCCGGTTGGCGGGACAGAGCGGGCGGTATTGGAGCACTTGGTTCGATTCGAAGTGGGGTCACCGAGTGAGTTCGTAGGATCGCAGCTGATGACGCACTTTTCTGCTGATATGGACCGCGTTGTCGCAGTTGGAGGACAAGCGTTGAGCGAACAGTTCTTAAATAAAGCACTGATTGCATTTGCGATTCAGGCCTATCACGGACAGGTCGCTGGATTCACGACAGAACTGTTCACAACCGACGGAGGCGGAGTGAGATTTTCGCCATCGGCGATTGCTGCTGATCTTGCCGCCATTAAGGGATACGCGCAGTTCTTTCAGACGCAGCTAGTGTCCGCGGCGGGGCCGGACATCGCGAATTCTCTTGAATTTAGAGCCGCGGTGCAGGCTACGAGTATGTGGCACGTTGGCGGCGCCGCGCTCAATGCAACTGCATTCGCGGATAGCGCCACACTATTTCTAGGGACGTCGGCTTCTGACGCGTTGACTGGGGGGAGTGGTGCTGACCTCTTGATCGGAGGGGATGCAATCGACAATTTGCAGGGCGGTGGCGGGAATGATCTGCTTGTCGGGGGCGAGAAGGCTGACGTCTACATTTTTCAATCGGGATCAGGTGACGATGTCGTTTTGGATCGCGATGGCTTGGGTGAGCTGAGACTCAATACCGCGGCTATCGGGGGTGGGCGCGCGGCAGGGAAGGCAAATACTTGGCGCGACGCTACCCTAGACCTCGAGTACCGTTTCGATGCGACAGGCGATGCATCGACGGCCTTAGGGAACCTTGTGGTTAGCGGGGCGGCGCTCGGCGGTGTAGGCAACTCGATCACGATCCGAGATTTCGACGTGCGCCGCGCTACCACAAGTGGTGGATATCTTGGCATTCGTCTCGACAAGACTGCTGAGATTCGATTTAAGCAAGGCTATGCATCGAACACCTTTGAGCAGCAACAGAGTGGTTCCGATGCGACCACGATCGGGACTTCTAAGGATTCCCCGCAAACGGTCACCGTTGACTTCAACGCACCGGCCAAGGCAGGCGACAAAGTGGTTCTTTCGCAGGCGGGCCTTGCGGGTGATCCGGCAATCGTGACTGGCGCCAACGTGGTGTCGCTCGCAAACGGAAACGTCGAGATCACTCTCAGCGAAGGTCAAACGCAGGTCTCGTTCGCGCTTTGGGCCCGTGGGAACGTGACGACAAATCAGTCCGGCACACTAACGGCTACCCTGGTCCAGGCCAACCCGGATCCCGGTCAGAGCGGGCCGATCCAGACGATCGCGACGGTCAATCTTTCTGCGAACGCGGTAAGCGACACACCTCCGGCGACGACCTACACCATCACCGGGGACCAGAAACCTCCGTCCCCTGGAGCTCGCGACGCCTACGGCAACACGGTGGGCGGTGCGCCCATGCCGGGCCGGAACGACTTTCTGATTGGGAGTCCGGGGAACGACCTGATCGCCGGGCTGGCAGGCGACGACGCGGTAAGTGCGGGTGGTGGCGACGATCATGTACTCGGGGGCGAGGGCAATGACCCGCTCGCTGGGGACGAGGGCAACGACCGGCTGGAAGGGGAGGCCGGACGCGATTTGCTGCTAGGGGGAGACGGCAACGACTTGCTGCTCGGTCAGGCGGATGCGGATTCGCTGCTGGCGGGGGGCGCGGGGGACGATCGAATCTTCGGCGGAACGCAGGCCGATGAGGCGACGGTATTCAATTCCGATACGGTCACTGCGGTTCCAGGCTCGGAGTGGCTCGATGGCGGCGAGGGCAAGGACTGGCTGATCGGCAGCCGCTATGACAACGTAATGGTGGGCGGAGCAGGCGAGGACATGCTCGCGGGCGGCGCGGGCGCAGACACGCTCCACGGCGATCGCGATATCACGATCACGCCGCCGCCGCCGATCCTGCTGGGTTCGACGGTCACGCTCTCGGTCGGCGCAGTGAATGCGGCGGGCGGCGCGGACTTCCTGCACGGCGGCGGGGGCAACGACTTCCTCTATGGCGAGGTGGGCGCGGACACGCTGCTCGGTGCGGGCGGGGACGATGAGTTGCAGGGCGACGGGGCGACGCTCGCCGAGAGCCTGCACGGCGGCGACTTCCTCGATGGCGGCACGGGCAACGACCGGCTCTTCGGCCAGGGCGGCAATGACGCGCTCTACGGCGGCGCGGGCAACGATCTGCTGCAGGGCGATGACCTCGCCCATGCGCCTGGCGACGACTACCTCGCGGGCGAGGACGGCAGCGACGACCTGATCGGCGGCGGCGGCAAGGATGTGCTCTACGGCGGCGCGGGCGATGATTCGCTCGCGGGCGATGCGGACAACGTGCCTGTCGCCCAGCAGATGGCCGATGAACTCTACGGCGGTGACGGCGACGACACGCTGCAGGGCTACGGCGGCGACGACCTGCTGGATGGCGGCGCAGGCAACGACACTGCGCTCGGCGGCTTGGGCAAGGACCGCATTCTTGGCGGCGCGGGCGCGGACACGCTGGTGGGCGACGAAGGCAACGCCAATCCCGACGGAGGCGAGGCCGACACAATCGACGGCGGCGCGGGGGACGATTTCCTCTTCGGCCAGGGCGGCGACGACGTCCTGATTGGCGGCGAAGGCAAGGACTGGATCCAGGCCGGCACCGGTAACGACCAGCTCTCAGGCGGCGCGGGCGACGACACGCTGATCGGCGAGGCGGGCGCGGACCGGCTCGACGGGGGGACGGGCGACGATGAATTGCAGGGTGGGGACAACCTCGACATCCTGATCGGAGGTGCGGGCGACGATCGCCTCTTCGGCGACGGCGGCGGCGACACGCTGCAGGGGGGCGCGGGCAAGGACATCGTCCAGGGCGGCGGCGGCGACGACACGCTCTCCGGCGGCGAGGGAGACGACACACTCGCGGGCGAGGACGGCGCGGACATCCTTGCCGGCGACGAAGGCAACGACGAATTGCAGGGCAACGCGGACAACGACCGCCTGGACGGCGGCTCGGGCGACGACACGTTGTTCGGCAATGCCGGCAGCGACACGCTGCTCGGCGGCATCGGCGCGGACTATCTCGAGGGCGGCAGCGGCAACGACTATCTCGCCGGCGGGGAAGGCTTCGACACCTACTACTGGAAGTTCGGCGACGGCACGGACACCTTCGTCGACGACGGCTCCAACGCCGTCGTATTCGGGCCGGGCATCTTCCCGGTGGGCACGGTATCGCTGCGGATCGGTTCGCTCATGCTCGATTTCGGCGGCGGCGACGCCATCCATATCGAGGGCTTCGACCCGAACGACCCGCTGGGGACTTCGAGCATTACCGAGTTCCGCTTCGACGACGGCACGATCCTGACGTTCGAGGAACTGCTCGCGCAGGGCTTCGACCTGGAGGGCACGCCCGAGGCGGACGTGCTGGAAGGCACCGGCCTGAGCGACCGCATCAACACCTACGAGAGCGATGACATCGTCATCGCCAACGCGGGCGACGACGTGGTCGACGCCGGTGACGGCGCCGACCTGGTCGACGCGGGCGAGGGCGCGGACCTCGTGTACGGCGGCGAGGGCGTGGACACGCTGTTCGGCGGCGATGGCGCGGACGAGCTTTACGGCGACGAGGGCGACGACCAGCTCTTCGGCGACGAGGGGAACGACACCCTGGACGGCGGCACCGGCGGCGACACGATGCAGGGCGGCCTGGGCGACGACGTCTACCTGATCGACGACGCGCTTGACGTGGTGGCGGAGAATGCTGACGAGGGCTACGACGTCCTCGAGGCGTCGATCTCGGCCACGATCGCGGACAACATCGAGGAGCTCTCGCTCGCCGGCGAAGACGATCTGACGGGAACCGGTAACACGCTCGACAACTACATCGCCGGCAACTCGGGCGGCAACCTGCTGCTCGGCCTGGAAGGCGACGACCAGCTTGATGGCAACTCGGGCGACGATGTGCTGGATGGCGGCATGGGCGCCGATGTCATGTTTGGCGGCAGCGGCGACGACCTGTTCGTAGTGGACAGCGAGGAAGATATCGTCGTCGAGGACGAGGACTTCTACCACCGCGAAGTGGAGTACGACGAGTTCGGCAACATCGTCTCCTACGGCTACCTTGAATACGACGGCGGCTACGACACCGTGGAGTCGAGCGTGTCTTTCACCCTCGACCAGTGGACCGAGGAGCTGCTGCTCACGGGCTCGGACGCCATCGACGGCACCGGCAATGTCGAGTCGAATTACATCGAAGGCAACGACGCCGACAACTCGCTCTACGGCTATCGGCTGAACGGTCGAGCGGACACCTACCCGACCGGCATCCCGTTCCTGCAGCAGTTCTCCCTCGCGCGCAACGCGGCGGAGGAAATGCTGGCCGACAAGGCGAACGTGGCGACGTTCCGCGCGCAATATCCCTGGTACGTCCCGCAGCAGATCGAGCTGTATCCGGGCGACGGAGACTCATTGTTCGGCTGGGGCGGCAACGACAAGCTCTACGGTTCCCTCGACAGCGACTGGCTCGTCGGCGGCGAAGGCGATGATCTGCTCTACGGCTTCGCCGGCGGGGACATCATGGAAGGCGGCGCTGGCGACGACACCTATGTCGTCAGCGACTTCTATGAGTTCTCTTTCGGCTACCTGGGCGGCGACTCGCTCAGCTACTCGGACTACGACGAAAACGGGGACGAGCTGTTCGAGCTGGAGGGCGAGGGCACGGACACCGTGGTCTCGGAGATCGACTTCGAGCTGGGCGAGCACTTCGAGAACCTGACGCTGGTCGCCGACACGCGCGCCTATGACCCGGACGGCCCCATCGCGCGCTCCACGCATGGCGCGCCGCATGTGGGCGTGGGCAACGAACAGGATAACGTCCTGACCGGCCACGACTTCGGCGTCGAGCTCCACGGCGACGACGGCAACGACACGCTGATCGGCGGCGCGGGCAGCGACTACCTGAGCGGCGGTGGCAGCGGCTGGGCCGACCTCATGATCGGCGGCGGCGGCGACGACACCTACATCGTCACCGACGAGGTGGACGTGGTGCAGGAGGCGGCTGGCGCGGGCATCGACTCGGTCGAGGTCGATTTCACCTACACGCTCGGCGCCAACGTCGAGAACCTGTACCTGCAGACGAACGAGGAAGAGAACGACATTTCGGGCACCGGCAACGAGCTGGACAACCTGATCGCCGGCAACGACGGCGACAACACGCTCTCGGGCCTGGCCGGCAACGACACGCGAACCAGCGCAAGTGCAAGGATGCCTATTGCATCGGATTCATTTTCTGAAATGAGGAATTAAACATGACTGCTCGGAATCAAGGTGACTTGACATGGCTGTCCATGCAAAAGTTCTCGATGCACGCAGCAACGATCGCGATGGGAGCAGCAATATGTCTGCTGAGCATCACCGGTTGTGCTTCAAACGAAATCAAGTGGACTGAAGAAGTGAGGCTGCACGATGGAAAGATCGTGCAGGTCAAGCGGCGCACGGAGCTAACCGAATCGGGTTTTCCAACTCAAAATCGAGGGTTTCATAAGTATCACGAACTTTGCTTTGCGCCGATGGGGATTTACTGGAAGTCCAAGCCGGAGTATCGGCTCTACGTTTTCGACATCGTAGACGGCAAGGCGTACATCAAGGTGCCGGTTCAAGGATGCACGACTTGCATGCTTCAAGGCTACCCGGCTTGGGACGCGGCGTACTTCGAGTGGAACAACGGCGCCTGGAAGAAAGTGGATGAGAACCCGACCCTGCGCGCATTGCGGTTCAACCTGCTATCGGCGACGCATGCTGGTGGACCTTACCGAAACGAGCGCGGCGAGGTTGTTCCCGCGGAAACCTTTGACGCCCGAGGTCTGATCGCGCTTGCCGACAAGGAACGTCGTGATGCCTCGATCTACCACTCGATGAAGAACACCGGCCGCACCGGCCCCAGCGTTGCTCCCGGTGCGTGCGAAAGGTGTAAAGCGGAGAAGGTCGAAACAAGCATGACGTCGGAGGTGTTCCTGCCTTCGGAAAGCAGAACCTGTAACTGGTAATGGACGCGATCCTGAGCGATTCTCACTGTAGCGGGCCTACTGGAAGGACATAGCCATGGCGACTCAGTTCGAAATTGACCTCGCGTTGCTTTCTGCGAATGCCTACGCGGCGTCGGATAGGGTTGTCACCCTGATCAACGAACCGCCCCTCCCGAACGGGTGGTCGAGAATCGGGACAAGAAATGACCCGGAAACTGGCTTCCTTGGGCGCACGTACAAGAATGCGGCGGGTGAGATCGTGATCGCCTACGGGGGCACGACCTACGAGAACGGGCTACAGGACTTCGCGACCGGCAACATCCCGGCGGCGACAGGATTGAAGCTCGCGCAGCAGATCATCGATGCGGCGAGGTTCTATCTGGATGTGCAGGCGGCGAATCCAACCGCCAACGTCACCTTCACCGGACACTCGATGGGCGGTGGGTTCGCTTCTTTGATGGGCGTGTACTTCAACCGCCCGGCGGTGGCGTTCGACGCCGCGCCATTCGCGAACTCAGCCAACTCCTCAAGCATTGTGACCTCGCTCAAATCCCGGCTTGCGGCGGATGGCTATGCGTTGGGGGAATTCGGGAGCTACGAAGGGTCCACGTCTCGCGAAGCGCGCCAGGGCAACGTCAAGCACATTTACTTGGAAGGGGAGATCCTCGCCCTCGCGGAGCGCAATCCGCTTCTGCGTGTCGCGCTCGGATCGGCGGTCGGGGCGACCTTCGGGCCTCTCGGGGTGCTGTTCGCTGCCGCCATTACGCCGGCCACCTTCGCGGGCTCTCCCCCGGAAGTGATCGACCCGAAGGCGACCAGCGGCAACGGCTGGAGTGTGCCCGTGCCCGGTGTCGCCGGCAACCCGGTCAATCTGCATTCGATGCCCCTACTCGCGGCGTTTCTTCAGTCCTCGCAACTTCTCGCGGCGAGCCAGGCGCGGCCTGAGATACTGCAGTCGATCTTCACTTCGCCTTTGCAGGTCGTCAGAACGCAGGATTTGGGGAATCGCAATTTCATCAACCTCATGCTGCAGCGCCAGGCGGCAGGCGAGTTTGCCTGGGACGTCTTCGCGCAGGACGTCTTGCGGCTGCAAGGCCGATTGAGCGCGGGCGAGCTTTCGGCCATTCTCGTCGACGCGGCGGTCAGCCTCCATTACCGCATGGGGTCGGATCGGGCCGACGGGGTGGCGACAGGGAGTTTCGATGCGGCGTTGCGCGCGATGCAGGGAGGGATCGCGTTCGACCTGAGCAAAGTCGCTGCGGGCGATCCCGTGAACAGTCGTACTCGGCTGGCCGACTATCTGATGCATCCATCGCAGCGCTATTTCGAGCTTGGGTACACGCCCGGCGCGGCCAGTCCAGAATCGAAGCAAGTTTGGTATCTGCAAGGCGGCGACACGCCGTTGACGGCGAACCACGGGACCAGTTCCACCTCTTCGGCATCGGCCGCGCTACTCGGCTGGACTGGCGATGACACTTTAACGGGCGGATCGGGCGATGACCTGCTGATCGGAGACGCAGGAGTAGACACCCTCGCGGGAGGGGCGGGCTCGGATGTATTAATCGGTGGAGCTGGCGTTGACATCTACAACTTCGCCACCGGCGATGGCGTTGACTACATCCGGGACGATGCGCGAGATGGACGCATCAACGCGAATGGCGTCCAACTGACCGGAACGGCAAACGTCGCCAATCCCGTCGTTCGCATTACTCCGATCACCACGGAACTCTCGCGCTATGAATGGAAAGTGGGAAGCGAGACTTACGTGGTCACGGAAGGCCGCGACAACCCGTCTACGGTCCTTGAGATCACCAGCAGTACGTGGAACGCGGACGACAAGATCGTCGTCAACAATTTCAAGCTGAACGACGCCCGGTCGGCGCAGGGATATTTGGGGATCAAGCTCGATGTGAGGAAATCAATTCTGGCGAAGGAAGGATATTCCGCCAACAGTTTTTCGAACGGCGCTGGATCTCCCAATGCTGAAATCGCAGGCAGCGCGGGCAGCGCGAACACGGTAACGGTCGACCTGAACGCCCCGGCCAAAGCCGGCGACAAGGTCGTCGTGTCGCAGCAAGGTCTGGCAGGCGACCCGACGATCGTGACCGGAGCGAACGTGGTGTCGCTCGCGAATGGGAATGTCGAGATCGTCCTTGAGGAAGGCCAGACGCAGGTGTCGTTCGCGCTGTGGGTCCGTGGCAACGTGACGACGAATCAGTCCGGCACCCTTACGGCCACCTTGGTCCAGGCCAATCCAGATCCCGGTCAGAGCGGGCCGATCCAGACGATCGCGACGGTCAATCTTTCGGCGAACGCGGTGGGCGACACCCCGCCCGCCACTACGTACTCCATCACCGGCGACCAGAAGCCGCCTTCTCCCGGATCCCGGGATGTGTATGGCAACACCGTGGGCGGCGCGCCGCTGCCGGGGCGGAACGACTTCCTGGTCGGCAGCCCCGGTAACGACCTGATCGCGGGGCTGGCTGGCGACGACGCGGGCGTTGGGCAGGCGGGCGACGACCACATTCTCGGCGGCGATGGCAATGACTCGTTCTCCGGGGCCGCGGGCAAGGACCGGTTGGAGGGCGAGGCGGGGCGCGACCTGATCCTGGGTGGTGAGGACGACGACCTGGTGATTGGCGGGGCGGACGAGGATGCGTTTCTCGCCGGTAACGAGGGCGACGACCGCATCTACGGCGGCACGCAGGCGGACGAATCGACGATCTTCAATTCGGACACGGTGACGGCGCTGCCGGGCACCGAGTGGATGGACGGATTCTCGGGCAAGGACCGGCTCTACGGCAGCCGCTATGACAACGTGATGCTGGGCGGGGCGGGCGAGGACCTGCTCGCCGGCGGCGCGGGCGCGGACATTCTGTATGGGGACCGCGACACGGTGGTGACGCCGAACCCGATCATCGTCGGGGATCCGTTCACGCTCAGTACGGGAGCGATCAACGCGGCGGGCGGCGCGGACTTCCTGCATGGCGGCGGGGGCAACGACAAGCTGTTTGGCGAAGTGGGCGCCGACACGCTCCTCGGCGGGGGCGGCGACGACGACCTGGTGGGCGACGCGAACGACCTGGACGGCGCGCTGCACGGCGGCGACTTCCTCGACGGCGGCACGGGCAACGACCGGCTGTTCGGCCAAGGCGGCAACGATGCGCTCTTCGGCGGCGCGGGCAACGACCTGCTGCAGGGCGACGACCTGGTTGCGCAGGGCGACGACTACTTGGCGGGCGAAGACGGCGACGACATCCTCATCGGCACGGGTGGCAAGGATGTGCTCTACGGCGGCGCAGGCGCCGACCAACTGCACGGCGACTCGGACGACACGCCCGTGGCGCAGCAGATGGCCGACGAGCTCTATGGCGGTGACGGCGACGACACGCTGAGCGGCTACGGCGGCGACGATCTGCTCGACGGCGGCGCGGGCGTGGACAACGTGGTCGGCGGCCTGGGCAAGGACCGCATCCTCGGTGGCGCGGGCGCAGACGTACTGGTGGGAGACCAAGGCAATTCAAATCCCGACGGCGGGGATGCCGATTCCATCGATGGCGGCGCCGGGGATGATTTCCTGTTCGGCCAGGGCGGCGACGACGTTTTGGTCGGAGGCGAGGGCAAGGACTGGCTGCAGGCAGGGGTCGGCAACGATCAGCTTTCGGGTGGTAACGGCGACGACATTCTTGTCGGCGAGGCGGGGGCGGATCGCCTGGATGGCGGCGCAGGAGATGATGAGCTGCAGGGCGGCGACAGCGTTGACTACCTGATTGGCGGCGCGGGCGACGACAAGCTGTTCGGCGACGAGGGCACGGACACATTATTGGGCGGTGCGGGCAAGGACCGCCTGCAGGGCGGAGAAGGCAACGATACGGCCTCGGGCGGCGAGGGGGATGACCTCCTCTTTGGCGAAGCGGGGGAAGACGTCCTCGCGGGCGAAGAAGGCAACGACGAAATCCAGGGCGGCGCGGACCGCGACCAGATCGACGGCGGCGCGGGCGACGATGTTCTGGCCGGCCAGAGCGGTTCGGACACGATCCTCGGCGGCATCGGTGACGACTTCCTGGACGGCGGGGTTGGCAACGACTATCTCGTCGGCGGGGAAGGCTTCGACACCTACTACTGGAAGCTGGGCGACGGCACCGACACCATTGTCGATGAAGGTACAAACGCAATCGTGTTCGGGCCCGGCATCTTCCCGGTGGGCACGGTATCGCTGCGCATCGGCTCGCTGATGCTTGATTTCGGCGGCGGCGACGCCATCCATATCGAGGGGTTCGATGCGAACGATCCGCTGGGGACGTCCTCCATCACCGAGTTCCGTTTCTTCGACGTTACGGGTACGGTGCCCGACGCAACGATCCTGACCCTCGAAGAACTGCTCGCGCAGGGCTTCGACCTGGAGGGCACGCCCGAGGCGGACGTGCTGGAAGGCACCGGCCTCGGCGACCGCATCAACACCTACGAGAGCGACGACATCGTCATCGCCAAGGCGGGCGACGACGTGATCGACGCCGGTGACGGCGCCGACCTGGTCGACGCAGGCGAGGGCGCGGACCTCGTGTACGGCGGCGAGGGCGTGGATACGCTGTTCGGCGGCGAAGGCGCGGACGAGCTCTACGGCGACGCGGGCGATGACCAGCTCTTCGGCGACGAGGGGAACGACACCCTGGACGGCGGCACCGGCGGCGACACGATGCTGGGCGGCCTGGGCGACGACGTCTACCTGATCGACGACGCGCTCGACGTGGTGGCGGAGAACACGGACGAAGGCTACGACGTCCTCGAGGCGTCGATCTCGGCCACGATCGCGGACGACATAGAAGAACTCTCGCTCGTCGGCGAAGACGATCTGACGGGAACCGGTAACGCGCTCGACAACTATATCGCCGGCAACTCGGGCGGCAACCTGTTGCTCGGCCTGGAAGGCGACGACCAGCTTGATGGCAACTCGGGCGACGACGAACTGGACGGCGGTACGGGCGCCGATGTCATGTTCGGCGGCAGCGGCGACGACCTGTTCGTGGTGGACAGCGAGGACGATGTCGTCATCGAGGAAGAGGACTTCT
>CXWL01011008.1_pt1 | contig 13666 bp, 15 predicted proteins | sample 590931 | NCBI WGS metagenome assembly CXWL01 (sample SAMEA3498368, study PRJEB10139) | groundwater metagenome | biome: water well; material: biofilm material | place: Germany | collected 2015-04-27 | reverse complement strand
AATTAAAGCGAGCCAACGAGATATTACGTAAGGCATCGGCCTATTTCGCACAGGCGGAGCTCGTATATGGACGCCTCCAGTTTGCCAAGTGATTTTCTGCCATTTGGTGTAGAAGGTTAAGATCGCAATCGTATATTCGGGCTATTTGTGCGCTCATTTTGGCCATGCGCTGCCCATGATGGAATCTGCTTGCTGGCTCCCAAACGACCGCACAGCATTGACCGATTGGTTTTTTGCTATCGAGCTCCACGGGTTTTGCCAGCACCGGTCCGACCTATCTATGCCATCACGTCAATTAATCACCTGTAGCAATCAAGAAAAAGATATAGAGTTGTAGTTTCAGCTAGGTCGCAGCCAACTGGTTTGCCAGTTGATCGCGGAAATTTCTATCATAATTCCGCTCCTGTGTCATCATGGCCCAGGCAATACGGGCATTGCGATTAGCCATAGCCACGACTGCCACGTTCATGTGCTTTCTGGCCAGCCATCCCATCATAGTCTTGTCCTGCTTTTGTAAATTGGGCGAACTGCGCACGGCGGCTACGACGGCTCTCGCCCCATGCACGAGGAGCCTTCGTAAATAACCGTCACCACGCTTGCTGGTTCCTAGCAGCACTGGCTTGCCTCCTGTGGAGTGCTGCCTGGGGACTAAACCTAACCATGCGGCCAACTGCCGTCCTGCCCGGAATTGAGTGGCATTACCAACGTATGCTTCTAATGCTGAAGCGGTAATTGGACCAATGCCAGGAATCGTCTGTAGACGACGCGTAACATCAGACTGACGGGCATGCATTTCAATTTGGGTGGTTACGTTATCGATGCGCTGATTCAGTTCTCCGATATGCTCCCATTGCTGCCTGATGCAGCTGACGAGAAATATGGGCGAGATCTTCATAAGATCCTCAAGCATAGCGGGGATTCTGTTATTCAGTGCTTTACGCCCTGCTGGGGCTGTTAAGCCGAATTCAGTCAATAATCCGCGCAGCTGATTTATAGTGGCAGTTCGCTGGCCTATCAGCATCTCGCGCACCCTATGCAGACTTAGAACCGCCTGTTGCTCGACGGTTTTTACTGGAACAAAATGCATGTCAGGACGTTGTGACGCCTCGCAAATAGCACGTGCATCGTTACGGTCATTCTTATTGGATTTGACGAATGGTTTGACGAATTGCGGCGAAATCAGACGGACTTCATGGCCCAGCAACTGGCATAACCTGCCCCAGTGATGGGCACTGGCACAAGCCTCCATTGCAACGGTGATAGACTCGCTGCGATGCAGATACTCGGTCAGTTTCGAGCGTGAGAGCTTGATTGCTTTGACTTGTCTGCCATTTCTATCGACAGCATGTAAATGGAATACGTTCTTTGCCAGGTCAATGCCAGTGATGGTGATTTTGCTCATAGTAATCTCCTCAATTTTATGTGGTCACGCTTGGGATGTCGCATTTAAGAGTTATACGCCAACATTAGATGGAGGCGTCCATTCCATTGATCGCCGACCGAAATAATGGTGACATTTGTCGATAGCAACAAAGCAGAATACAGGGTCGAGCCAATCTGCAATGAAATCTGGATTGCCCCGTCGAGTTATTACGAACACAAAGCACGTGAGCGAGATCCCGATCGATTGCCTGATCGTATCAAGCGGGACATGAGACTAGAACTTGATATACAGCAGGTATGGAAAGACAATTTTCGAGTTTATGGTGCTCGCAAAGTATGGCGGCAGTTGTTGCGAGAAGGTATTGGTGTTGCTCGTTGTACGGTCGAACGGTTAATGAAGAGGCTTGGGATGCAAGGTGTCCGGCGTGGCAAAAAGTGTTGGACAACCATTGCGGACGATTTGCTTGACCGGCCAAAGGACAAGGTTAATCGGCAATTTGTAGCTGCCCGGCCCAATCAACTGTGGGTGGCGGATATTACATTTGTAGCGACATGGACAGGATTTGTTTATGTGGCTTTTATCATCGATGTTTTTGCCCGGTATATTGTTGGTTGGCGAGTGAGTCGTTCATTGCGAACGGATCTGGTACTGGATGCATTGGAACAGGCACTATGGTTTCGGAAGGAAACCGCAGGATTGATTCATCACAGTGATCGAGGCAGCCAGTATTTATCGATTCGCTATACTGAACGTTTGGCGCAGGCAAATATTGACGCCTCCGTCGGCAGCATCGGAGATTCTTATGACAACGCGCTAGCCGAAACCATCAATGGCTTGTACAAGACCGAAGTCATACGGCATCGCGGTCCTTGGCGTAGTATCGAAGAAGTAGAATTTGCTACATTGGAATGGGTGGATTGGTTCAACAACCGAAGATTGCTGGATGCAATCGGATATGTCCCACCAGCAGAATTTGAAAAGGCGTATCATCGCCAACAGGAAGAGTCAGCTGATGCAGCTTGACTCAAGAAAACATGTCTCCGGAAATGCCGGGGCGATTCAAGGCTGGCTGTATCTGGCAAATCGTAATAGATTTGTTTTCAAGAAAAATGGTCGGTTGGAGCATGAGCTCACGGATGAAAGCAACACTGGTTTGTGATGCATTGCGAATGGCTATCTGGCTGCGTCGACCACCGCCAGGCCTGATTGTGCATTCGGATCGTGGGTCGCAGTATGCCAGCAAAGCATACCGCAATCTGCTGAAAGCATATGGTTTTATTGGCAGCATTACCAAACCCGCTATGAAGCACAGCAGGTTACGACGCGTACCACTTGCCCCGGTTCAATCCCCACTAATCGCTGCGCCTTTGTGAATGTCATTGACTTTCAACATAGCCTTCTTCTGTATTTTTTGCCTTGAGTATAATTGCAGAAAGCTATTTTTGATTTGTTTTCGTGTTTTCGATTAAAAAGAACCTTGGCGGATTCAAGTTCGAAGTGCAACGTTGACTGCTGAATGTGGTAAATGTTTTGACGCTGATTTGCATCATAGAATAAAAATGCGTGGTTTAGATTAAGTTTGCTCTGGTATAAATATAACCACTTATAATTTCAACGTTCTTTTATTCTTAAGCACATCTATTAGAGTTAACGTAGCTTTCTCCCCATCATATTGAATTGTCACATCTTTACCAGCAACAGGTTTGCCATCAACAGCACTTAATTGATGCACAATATATTCCTTATTGACCTGCTGATAAAAAACAGCATTGTCTTTATCAACATGGATGATTTGCCCTTCATACAGATTCTTATCGACAGGTGCTTTAGCTAAATAGATATTGTAGACACCCGGCTTGATGCCTTCATCAACCTTCTTGATAGTGCCAACCGTTTCCCATTCATTATTATTTTGAGTTTGTAGAATCTTTTGTCCATTCATTACGATCATTCGTAGCTTTGCGGGTGTCGTCATTTCAAATTAGTTGTAAGTAGGATTGCTGGTAAGATTAAATTATCCTGCTTCTTGTTGTCCGGCAATTTCATTCAGTATTTTCATGAGATCGAAAGACTCTGATCTTTCCATACCATGCAAAAAGGCTATCAATTGCAGTGCACCGCTGCCCTTGGCTGAGAAGCTGCCATCTTGAAGCGCTTTGATGGTGAATTGAACGATATTTGGGCAATTCCTGCCTTGCTCAAAATAATCACTAATCTTGGTTTTTAGTAACTCTTTATTATCATTAGACAGATCACGCATTAAATCCTGTGGCTTGCGCTTGTCTTTTTTAATCAAATTGTAAATAGAGTCCAGCAACGAATTCGGTGTGGTTTGTTTTTGATCGTTATTATGAGCTGAAGGGGTATTCGATTTGCCTTCAGCGCTGGATACATGATCATCCCTAGAATTAGAGGGGGGCGTTTTTTTCAGATTTAAGAATTTACTGAATTGGTATACGTCCAATCGTGATATTTCTTCCTGTGTACTAAGTGCCAGCCATGTGATTACTTCATCCTTATTGGCTTTATACAGCCTCGTTAAATCATAGAGTGCTGTGACATCAGTGCAACGGCCTGTCCGGTACACTGCTCCGAGTGGATCAGGCAGATCAAGTAGTGTGGCATGCATAGTGATATAAGGATTGGTTTTGCCAATCAGTCTGGCAATTTCGGATTTGGTTTTCCCGCCTGCCAGTTGCCGTCCAATGAAGTCAGCGATCTCTCTGGAGGTTAAATTATCTCTTTGTAAATTCTCAATTACTTGATCAGCTTCGCTGTAATCGGTATCAATGAATGCAGGAATGTTTCTTAACCCGGCATCGATGCTGGCACGATAGCGTCTTGCACCATGATTGATGATATAGGTTCCAGGTTTATCCGGATTGGGGCGTACCGATATGGGTGATTTTACCCCGCGTAATTTAACAGTCTCCGTTAACTCTCTTAACGTTTCTTTATTGAATTCTTTTCTGGGTTGATTGATATCTTCACTGATCAGCGTGATATCAATTTCTGTCGCGCCGATAGGCGCAACAAGCCCATTTTTATTTTCCTTCTTTTTTTCTGTCATTTTTATCTTAAGCTTAACTCGTGTTCGTTATATCCGGAAAAATATTTAATTTGAATCAAATAATTTTGTCCATTTAATGAGTGGGCAGATAGAGGCTATGGGTACAGTCATCAACAAATCAAACCGCGCAAAAAAATTGTCTTCGCACTTTTGTATTTTTGTTCTTCTTGTTCAGTTTATTATTGAATGCCTGATCTCTCGTATCAGAAAACGGTATATGTTTTCAGATTCTCCAGATTTTCCATGAGTTACTCGTCTACCCTCTATCCATATGCTTATAAGAACAATGATTAATACTAATAACAATGATATAAATCAATGATGTGATTGGTTTTGTAAGTATGATTGATATGCATATCTTATTTATTAATTATCATTCATAAACTATTTATATAACGAAACTATTATTTAGCCCTCCATTGAAATTAATGAATTTATGTTTTTATTTTGGATTAAAATAGCAGCAATACTACTGCAAAACAATGGTGCTGATTAGTTAANNTGATTAGTTAAGCTGCTTAAACCCTAAAAATGGCAGGGCTATTATATGTACAATTTAATCTTAATCACAAATATTTTGCGTATCCTTGACGAGAAGGATATGACTAAATCAGAATTGGCAGAAAAGGCGGGGGTCTCCATCTCTTTCTTTACCGATCTGACCAATGATAAAGCCAATCCATCACTCAGAATTATAGAAGCGGTCGCAGAAGCACTCGAGACCCCACTTCCAATGCTATTGGATAGTTCGGATATGAGCACGGCTGATCTTGAGGCATTAACCAATCGCAAGCTAAAGCATTTGCCTAAAGGTTTTGTCTGGAAAGGTGGCGTGCTGAGTGAATTTGAAGCGTATCAAGTCGAGCAATGGGATAAAAAGAACAGAGCTTTCTTATTAAAAAATAAAAGTAAGAAATAGCCAAAGTAATAAAAAGCAGTAGATAAACAGTAAAAAAAGTATTGCACAAAATGTAATTACGTTATATTGTAATGTCGTGTGTAAGTTGTTGGAGTATTCGCATGACGCTGCAAGATCAATTACCTCACATCATAACCGTTAAGGATCGCGCAAAGAGCAAGCTGGAACGCGACGCACGGGAAATACTGTCCGCACTGCAAGATCCTGAGACGGTTGAAATCATGGTCAACGCCGATGGCCGTATCTGGCAAGAGAAGCTCGGTCAAAAAATCCAACATATCGGAAATATCCAGGCTGCCCAAGTTGAAGCCGTTATCAAAACGGTTGCCGGATTTCATGGCAAGGAAGTGAATCGATTCAATCCAATGATTGAAGGTGAATTCCCACTCGATAATTCGCGCTTTGCTGGTCAACTACCCCCCATTGTTTCATCCCCCACTTTTGCCATTCGTAAAAAAGCCATCAAGATTTTTACGCTTGAGCAGTATGCGGAAACCGGTGTGTTGTCGCTCAGACACTGTGATGTCATCAAAGAGGCCGTGCGCAAGCACCGCAACATTCTAGTCATTGGCGGTACCGGATCAGGTAAAACCACTTTGATTAACGCCATCATCAATGAAATGGTTTTGAGTGACCCGGATGAGCGCATTTTCATCTTGGAGGATACCGGTGAGATTCAATGCGCTGCCGAGAATTTTGTTCAATATCACACCACACTCGATGTCGACATGACGCAATTGTTAAAAACAACCTTGCGTATGCGCCCTGATCGCATTCTGGTCGGTGAAGTCAGGGGAGCGGAAGCACTGGATTTGCTCGATGCCTGGAACACCGGCCATGAAGGCGGGGCTGCAACTTTGCACGCCAATGATGCGTTATCAGGACTAACCCGTCTGGAATCCCTGATTTCACGCAATCCTTCAGCACCGAAAGAAATTATGCCATTGATCGCAGAGGCGGTTGATATGGTCGTGCATATCACGCGCACATCCCACGGCAGGAGAATTCAGCAGATTATCGAAGTACAAGGTTTTAAAAGAGGAAGTTACCAAATCAAAAAGCTGTAAATCATCCATAGGAGCCAATCTATGAAACTGATTCATATCAAGGATATCTCTCCATTCTTTTGTTTCTTCTCAATCGCTTTGTTGTTTGCGCTGTTGTTTTCAACCGATAACGCACAAGCGGCTGTTGGCGCTGGTGGTGCGCTTCCCTATGAAACCTGGCTGGTTAATCTCAGAAACTCCGTCACCGGCCCGGTTGCTTTTACCTTATCTATCGTCGGCATTGTCGTTGCAGGCGGCATTCTGATCTTTGGCGGCGAACTCAATGCGTTTTTCCGCACCTTGATTTTTATCGTGCTGGTTATGGCATTACTCGTCGGTGCCAACAACATCATGACCAATCTATTCCAAGGTGCGGTTATTTCAGGTGAAATACCCAAAGACCAGGAATCAATCGTCAACTCACAGGAATAGGAGGCTGATCATGGCGCTTCGAACTGTACCTATCCGCCAATCGGGAAACCGCCCCAATTTGTTTATGGGCGGTGACCGGGAACTGGTCATGTTTTCTATCCTGATTGCAGCCACTTCCATCTTTGTGGCTATGGAAATCAAGGCCACGCTCTTTGGCATAGCACTATGGATCTTTGCACTGTTTGCACTACGACTGATGGCTAAAAATGATCCGCAACTGCGTCATGTTTACTTACGCCAGATGCAATACAAAAAATACTATCCGGCGCGCAGTACTCCTTTTTATGACAATACGCTCACACAGGAGAAACAGCATCTATGATTGCCGCCATCACAATTCTTATTGCAATCTCTGGAGCTGCGCTGCTCTTAATACTGTTTATCCGTATCCGTGATACGGGCAAAGAATTAAGACTGGATCAACATCGATCCAAAGAAATGGGCTTTGCCGATCTGCTGGTGTATGCAGCAGTGGTGGAGGATGGCGTAATTGTGGGCAAGAACGGTTCATTGATGGCCGCCTGGGTATTCTGCGGCGATGATACGGCCAGCAGTACCGAGATTGAGCGTGAACGGGTGTCATTCCGCATTAACCAAGCATTATCCCGCTTAGGCAATGGCTGGATGATTCATGTCGATGCCATCAGAAAACCCGCACAAGGTTATTCAGACAAAGCGCATTCCAATTATCCTGATCCTGTGACCGCTGCCATTGACGAGGAGCGGCGCAATCTGTTCGAGCGTATCGGCACAATGTACGAGAGTTGCTTTATCGTATCACTCACGTACTTGCCGCCGATGCTGGCGCAGCGCAAGTTCGTTGAACTCATGTTTGATGATGAAGCCCAAGCACCCGACCAAAAAGCCAGAACACAAGGATTGCTGGAATATTTCCAGCGCGAATGTGTCAACTTTGAATCCCGATTATCCAGCGTATTTCATCTGTCGCGTTTAAAAAGCCACAAGCAGGTCAATGAAGACAATACCACCATCACCCATGATGATTTTTTGCAGTGGCTGCAATTATGCGTGACCGGACTGGATCATCCAATGGTGTTACCGGCCAATCCGATGTATCTGGATACGCTGCTGGGTGGTCAGGAAATGTGGGGCGGGGTCGTGCCTAAGATTGGCCGCAATTTTGTTCAAGTGGTCTCGATTGAAGGTTTTCCGCTGGAATCTTCCCCTGGCATGTTAAACCTGCTCTCTGAATTGCCAGGCGTGTATCGCTGGTCATCGCGGTTTATCTTTATGGATACGCATGAAGCGGTCAATCATCTGGAAAAATTCCGCAGACGCTGGAAACAAAAAATTCGTGGCTTCTTTGACCAGGTGTTTAATCTGCAAAGCAGCAACATTGATGAAGACGCGCTGAATATGACTGAAGATGCGCAGTCTGCGATTGCTGAGACCAATAGCGGCTTTGTCGGGCAAGGCTACTATACCAGCGTAGTCGTGCTGATGATGGAAGATCGGGCAGCATTGGAAGAAGCCGGGCGAAAGGTAGAGAAAGCAATCAATCATCTGGGCTTTGCCGCACGGGTGGAAACCATCAATACGATGGATGCGTATCTGGGAAGCCTGCCCGGTCACGGTGTTGAAAATGTGCGCAGACCCCTCATTAACACCATGAATCTGGCTGATTTGTTGCCGGTCAATACCATCTGGACCGGCAAGGAATCCGCACCGTGCCCGATGTATCCCCCCAATTCACCACCATTGATGCACTGCGTGACACAAGGAGCAACCCCTTTCCGGCTAAATCTGCATGTGCGCGATCTGGGCCACACCTTTATGTTCGGTCCCACCGGAGCCGGTAAATCCACGCACTTGGCGTTGATTGCCGCGCAGTTGAGGCGGTATCAGGGCATGTCGATTTATTGCTTTGATAAGGGGCTATCGATGTATCCGTTGACCAAAGCGGTGGGTGGTCAACATTTCACGGTAGCAGGGGACGATGAATCGCTGTCTTTTTGTCCCTTGCAGTTCTTGCAGACCAAGGGAGATCGTGCCTGGGCGCTGGAATGGATTTGTTTGATGGTAGAACTCAACGGCATTACCGTCACCCCGTTACAGCGTAACGAAATCAGTCAGGCCATTACTAACATGCATCAAAGCGGCTCAAAAACCTTATCGGATTTGTCAGTGACGATCCAAGATGAATCCATACGTGAGTGTCTTCGGCAATACACCATTGACGGCATGATGGGGCACTTACTCGATGCAGAAGCCGATGGATTGAATCTCTCGACCTTCACCACATTCGAGATCGAGGAACTGATGAATCTCGGTGATAAATACGCACTGCCGACACTGCTGTATCTGTTTCGCCGTATTGAGCGCAGTCTACATGGTCAGCCTTCCGCCATCATCCTCGATGAAGCCTGGCTCATGCTGGGGCATCCGGTATTTCGCGCAAAGATCCGCGAATGGCTCAAGGTCATGCGTAAAAACAATTGCTTGGTATTGATGGCAACGCAAAGTTTGTCGGATGCGGCCAACAGCGGGATTCTCGATGTCATTGTTGAGTCTACCGCCACCAAGATATTTTTACCCAACGTATTCGCACGTGATGAAGAGGCTTCGGCACTGTATCGGCGCATGGGATTGAATACGCGCCAGATTGAGATCTTAGCTTCTGCCATTCCCAAACAGCAATATTACACCGTGTCCGAGAACGGCAGACGACTCTACGACTTGGCACTTGGGCCATTGGCTCTTGCGCTTATAGGATCTACGGATAAGGAATCAATCGCCACGATTAAAAACCTGTATGTCAAGTATGGTGACGGCTGGGTTCACGAATGGTTGGCGATCAAAGGATTAACGTTATCTGATTATGGAGTGGCCGCATGAATATGATCAACGAACTATTCAAATTAAAGCCGAATGCAGATGAGGCTATGCGTGTTAATGACGACAGGATGGAAGACGGTCGCCGCTCGGGTGAAAATGAAAATCCTTATCTGTCAGCACGGCGTACCTGGAATGATCATATGCGGGAAGTAATTGCTTCGCGCACTATGTGGCAAATGCTAGCACTGCTTTGTTTATTGATTGCGCTGGCAGGAGTGGGGGGTGTGATTGTCATCGGCACCCAGTCCAAATTCATTCCCTATGTCGTGCAGGTCAATAAACTGGGAGAAGCCATTGCGGTTTCGCGCGCAGATATCGCTGCAGTGGCCGATCAGCGTGTGGTACATGCATCGGTTGCCGCATTCATCAATGATTTGCGTATGGTGACCCCCGATATCGCCTTGCAGCGTCGCGCCATCTTTCGTGCGTATGCCATGCTATCCAATAACGATCCCGCAACGGCAAAAGCCAACGAATGGTTCAATAGCAGTGAGGCCAGCAGTCCTTTCAAACGCGCTGAAACACACACCGTTAATGTTGAAATCATATCGGTGATACCCCAATCGCCAGAGACCTGGCAGGTAGATTGGCTGGAAAAAGTCTATGACCGGCAAGGGCATTTAACCGAGCCACCCTTCAAAATGCGCGCTTTATTAAGAATCTATAACAAGCCGACCACGCAAAGCACCACCGAAGAACAGATCCGAAATAACCCGCTGGGTATTTATATCCAGGATTTCTCCTGGTCGAAACAAACATAAAGGGGTCACTCATCATGAAACCGTTATTCGCTTTAAGTATCCTGAGCACATTGATTTTGCCCATTGGACTGGCTGCCCCAAGCTATGCCAATGGATTGTCTGAAGCGTATTTCACCGATAAGAACCCGCAATTAACCCCGCAGGAACGCGCTGCCATTGATCTGGCCAAGAAATGGCAGGCAGTCAATCCCACCGGCACAAAGCCGGTTGCAGGGCCGGATGGCTCCATCCGTTTTCTGTTTGGTTCACAGCAACCCAGCATCGTCTGTGCAGTATTGCAGGTATGCGATATCGAATTGCAGCCGGGTGAGCAAGTGAATTCCATTCACCTGGGCGACCAGGCGCGCTGGTTAATCGAACCGGCGGTTACCGGCCAAGGTTCCGCTGAAGTGCAGCATCTGATTGTAAAACCACTGGATGTGGGACTCGAAACATCCCTGGTGGTGACGACCAACCGGCGCACGTATCACATGCGCTTGCGATCTCATCGGCGTGATTTTATGCCGAGAGTGAGTTTTACTTATCCGGAAGATGCGCTGATTAAATGGGATGCGATTAGAGATAAAGAAAGCCATGCGATGGGAATCAGGAAATCGCGCACCATTTCTGAAACCGGGGAATATCTGGGCAATCTGGATTTTGCGTATGCAGTGTCTGGCGATGCTGCCTGGAAGCCGCTGCGGGTCTATAACGATGGCCAGAAAACCATCATACAAATGCCTGCCAACATGGCACAGACTGAAGCACCGACTTTATTACTTTTAGCTAAGGAGGGCGGAATTTTTAGCGATGATGAAACGGTCATGGTGAATTACCGTTTGCAGGGCGATCGCTATATTGTAGATACCGTGTTTGATCGTGCGATTCTGATTGCGGGAGTGGGCGGCAATCAAAGCCGAGTGACGATTACGCGGGGGAATTGATGATGAATAAAATGATCACCGCATCCAACTCTGTTTTTATCCTCATGCTGGTTTTATTGCTATTGAATGGTTGTGCTACGCACCCCTACGGCAATTTTATTCAGAATCCTTCAATCGTAACCAGCAAAGTCATGGCCGATGATGTGACGGCTCAAATAGTGCGGCTGTATCCGGCGGCCAATACGCAGTTTAATTTGCGCCATGAGGTGAATGATCCGTTTGGTCATGCCTTGATCGAAAACCTGCGTCTTGAAGGGTTCGCGGTTCAGGAAGCGACTCAGCAAACAATTCAGCAGCAAATCTTTGCTGCGCCGAATCAGACTGATACTGAATCGCAAAAAGGCCTGGCCTTGAGTTACATCATTGACCAATCGGGTGATTTGTATCATGTCAAACTCATGATTGACGATATGCGCTTATCGCGTGCATTCAGTGTGCAGGCCGACAGTATCCATCCTGCCGGTCTTTGGGTCAGAAAAGAATAAGGGGGTAAAGGTGATGTCAATCAATTCAAAACTCCTGTCGCCTGATTCATCCCCGGATGTAGTTACCAAAAGCGCTGGGGTGCGGCGCGTCAATAACCTGCCGATTGTTATCTTTGGCGCGATCATGCTGATATTCATGTTGCTTATGATGATCGTTGCCATGAATCGCGCAGCTGAGCGCGGTCAATACGATTTTGATGGTAATCATGACACTCAGTCGAGCAATTCTTTTGCCTCACTGATTGCCAAAGACTATATCGGCGGAATTATCGAACCTAAAACTCAGACTAAAACTCCTGATTTAACCGGAAAGGCACCCCTACAGGGAATTATTATTGAACGGCCAGCAGATCTGGATCGGCCGCCTTTGCCGCCATCTATGGATACTACTGATCCATCGCTTCACGCTGATATTGCCCATATTCGAATGCTGAAACGCCAGCAACTGGAAGAAGCGATCAAGGCCAAAACCAATGTAAATGTCGTTGCACCCAGAAGTACCGGATCATCGCCGGATTTAGCCAGCACCGGTACACCTAAAACACGTGAGGAAATGTTGGCAAAATTGGCATCGGTGCGTCAACAGATTGATGCAAACCTGCGCGAAGATCCAACGGCTGCTTATCATGCGCGCCTGGCGCAGTTGCGGCAGGATGGGGGAACGGGTGTGGCCGGAGGAATGGGAACGGGTAGAAGTGATGAATTCATGGATGATGGCGCTCCTCGATTGCTTGATGACGAGGCTGGTACACGGGATAAGGATTATTCGCGTTTTGATTCAGCAGAAGGAGAAGCGCGCTGGAAATTAAATAGCGAAGTCCAAAAGCCTGCATCGCCTTATGTCCTGCAAACAGGATTTGTGATACCGGCAACGTTGATATCCGGCATTAATTCCAGTCTGCCGGGGCAGATCATGGCGCAGGTGAGCCAGCATATTTATGATTCGCCGATAGGCAAATGGCGTTTGATTCCGCAGGGATCAAGATTGGTGGGTACGTATTCCAGCGAAGTGGAATTTGGTCAGGCACGTGTGCTGGTCGCTTGGCAGCGCATTATCTTTCCAGATGGCAAGACCATGGATATTGGTGCCATGCCGGGTGCTGACGGGGTGGGCTACGCAGGCTTTAAGGATCTGGTCAATAACCATTACCTGCGTATCTTCGGATCAGCCCTGATTATGTCGGCTATTGTTGCCGGTGCCGCGTACAGTCAACGTGATGCAGGCGGTGCATTCGGGCGGCAAAATGCCGGGAGCATCATGAGTCAATCGCTCGGCCAGCAATTGGGATTGGTAACCGCCAATCTTATCCGCAAGAACCTGAATATATCCCCAACGCTTGAAATCAGACCGGGGTATCGCTTTAACATCATTGTTACCAAAGACATGAAGTTTTCTAAACCGTATCAATCATTTGATTATTAATAATAGGAGTGATCAAACATGACAAACAGTAAAAATATAGTCTCCCAGTTGATAGTAATCCTGATCATTCTGGGTAATGTCGGTTATTCATCAGTTATCAAAGCGGGCGGTCTTGCTGTCATTGATATGGCGAATATCAAACAAACCACAATTACCGCGCTTGAAGCGATAGAGCAGACCCAAAAGCAAATAGAGCAGTATCAGACGCAATTGCAGCAATATGAGAACATGATCCGAAATACCGTGGCGCCTCCTGCTTATGTCTGGGCGAAAGTGGAGTATGCGATGAACAAGCTCATCAATTTGACCAATACCATACGCTATTATGAACAGCAGTATGGCGGACTGGATGGTTATATGCAGCGGT
>CXWL01049128.1_pt1 | contig 13667 bp, 9 predicted proteins | sample 590931 | NCBI WGS metagenome assembly CXWL01 (sample SAMEA3498368, study PRJEB10139) | groundwater metagenome | biome: water well; material: biofilm material | place: Germany | collected 2015-04-27 | reverse complement strand
CCTGCTAAGGGCGCATACGAGCTTAAACTTGTATCGAGGGTTCGAATCCCTCCCTCTCCGCCACAATTAAACACGCGCCCGTAGCTCAGCTGGATAGAGTACTTGGCTACGAACCAAGGGGTCAGGAGTTCGAATCTCTTCGGGCGCACCAATAAATCAAAGGGTTAGGCAGAAATGCTTAGCCCTTTGTTCTTTTCTGCGTGACTTTCTGCGTGACTTTTTTCATTTTTAGCCGTTCACCACTCGCAAAAGCGTGCACGTTCCTTGGCGATCGAGAACTAGGTTGCTTAACTTTATCAGTCGTCCAACATCCCCTGAAGCATAGAGTTCGGGAATTGATGCAGATTTATGACCGAGCAGGGCGTTACGATCCTCTTGATTGACGGCTGCTAATCGAAGTCTGCTTGCATAGGTATGGCGAAGATCATGTGCTCGCAGGTTTGCAAAACCGGGCATTACATCTCGCATGAAGTCGCGCAATTCTTCAGATATCAAAATCCCGCGCTGACCTTTTTTCAGTAGCTCCTCTGGAATTATTTTGCCCCCTTTGGTGTACAACGCCATTGCTGCTCGGAGTCTTGCCTTTCTCCATGATGAATTATTCATTCTTCCGATGCGATGTCCCTCATACGTGAATACATAGTCAAACTCGGTGGGTTGTTTTGGATTGGTGGTGTAGTTTGTGATGCCTGCATCCTTTAGCCGCTGATTTCTGATGGCACGCTGACTTTCGATGATTGACCAGGCGGCATCATTCAAAATTAGCACGTGCTCAACATCAGTTTTGAATTCCCCTTTGTGGACGATGAACACACTGCGACCAACCAAAGGTAATGGTACCTCCCAGTCCCATCGCAGCCCACAAATATTATCGTCACGCAACCCTGTGTTGATACCAAACAAAGACATTGTCTGAAGATGCGGGGGGAGTTCAGGAATGAAGTAATCCTGTTCATCCCAACTCAGCGGGTGAGGTGGCCTGCGGTTCTCAGTTTCCTTTTTCAACAATGGCGGGGCTATTAAAAGCAATGGCTTCCCGTATTCATCGCGCCAAGCTCGGGCAGCTCTTGTCAGAATGGTGCAAACCACCTCCAGAGCTCGATTGATTGTGGTTGGGCTAACTTCCTCTTCCCGGCGTGCCTCCTTGAATTCTTCAAGCGTTCCGTCGTGGATCATATCCAATGGAAGAGTCCCAATGAATGGGAGAAGCGAGTTGATATGAGTGGCGATGGTATCTAATGAATCTTTGTCCTTCGACTCAATCAAGTACCGCGCTGCGCCGTCTGCAAACAGAGCGCAAGTGTCCTTGCGACTAAGTCGCTTGAACTTTCTTTCCCTGATTTCTTCTGCGAGTCGGAGTTCTGCTTCTTCTTGGGAGACCTCGCCGAGGCGGATGTAAATGCGCTCTCCCTTGAAGATTTTGTCGATGATTCTGATGCCGTTCTCGAATTTGATCCCAGATGTTCGTGTCTTTGCCACGGAGCCTCCTTATTGGGTGGTTTCCCTTTTGTTAGTTTATGGTGAGTCATCCAAGCATCCAATTCAACCCGATCGAATCCAACCCCTCTCGATCCGATTGGAATTTCAATCAGGTATGGGCGCACCTCAGCATCAAAGACCTCGCGGCACATGCCAAGATAGGCAGGTGCGACACTCAGTCTGATGATGCGTGGGGTGAAATTCATGAGTGAAGATTACAAGAAATAAACACGATTTCTGTTTCAAGAAAGCGCGTTTTTCGTCACTATTTGAATTATTTTTTATAGCCACGCAGAACGTGGGCGAGGGGTATCGGTTCACACTACTTGGCTTTAATTAACTTGGAATATAGAACTATACCTACCTTGAACATTTTCCAAAGATGAATGTCCGGCTGTGTGTCAATGGCAGAAGTGGATTTATTTATTCTTCATTGAGTGAGGTTTGGGAGGCACTCCCCGATCTAGGAATTCCCATAACAGCGATGCAGCGTAATAACGATCTCGCAGAGTACTTTCAGCCAATTCAACTTCTTCATACCACTTGAAGATATGAATTTTTCCAATCTGATCAGGTCCCCTTACACCTCTGTTACGGCAAAAAATTAGCAATTGTCTGACACGCTCAACTTGACGCCTGCGACTGGTTTTGCCACCCTTTCGAGCATGTGATTTAAGCCGATATTCTAGCTCTTCCCACCTCATTATTTCTGCCCTCCTATATATGCATTGCTAATCTGGACCCGGCCGTGACCTAACTCTTTTGCAATCTGCAGGCGTGCTTTTTGGTCTATCTTTTTGTCAGGTCTCGGCCCGCCCAACAAGGGTGAATCAAATCCAGTCAGGCTTTTGTAACGCTCACATGCATAACCTGCCCGAAGATCATGCAAGCCGGATGCACCAAGATGAATCTGAACAGCATCTCGAATTTTTCGTAGGCCCCCTTCGCGCCACTCTTTCCAACTTAATTGCGAAGGGATTAAGGATTTGTCTTTACCTTGAATCATGACGGCTCGTGCAAGAGCAACTTTTTGATTTTCGGAAACTATAGGAATAGTGCGCGGCCGCCCACCTTTGGTGCCATGAGAAATCGTTATGTGGTTGTTCATTGCCAACTCTGAAACAGCATCTTTGGCGTTAAGTAGGCTCGCTTCTTTGCTTCGTAGGCCTAGCTCTCGACACAACTGGACAATGACTGATGCTCGCTCTCCAAGCGTGTTGCATATATAAACAAGGCAAGGATCGAATAGCTCACGAGCTAGACTTGCAGGTATCAGCTTACGAATGTAAGAACGCTTCTCAATTCCGCAATCAACGGTCGGTGACACGCTTACCCAGATTCCGCGAGTGGCCATCTTCATGACGGAGTTGATTGCAGATATATAGTTATGCGCAGATGCAATAGACAAATCATGTTCGCTAACCATCAGTGCAAGTTCTCTTCCATACTCTTGAACGGCTTCAAAATTAATATCTTCTAACCGCTTAATTCCAGAATCACTCGCTGCGACTGAATCAATGAAATAATTCCAGCGATGGGAAAGAGTATCCACACTTAATAATCCTATATGCCCATTTATAGCTTCATTCTTTAGCGCGAACTTCCCGGATTTTTTCATGCAGCGAGAACCCAATCCATAATTATTCTTTTTCACAATTTCTCCTTATACAAATCCAAATTTCAAATAGCTGCTACCAGTTGAAGGTGGTCGAGGGGGAGGGGATATTTACCGTCCGCTGAGCTCCCCCCTCAACCAATAAGCTCCATTTCACGCCCCAAGAGCGGACGTGGTGAGTGTTGCGCAGATGATGTGCTCATCGCAGGCATCGCAAAATGGTGACTTATGCCATTTGTGGCTGTTGGCTTCAGCGTCAAGTTAGGTGGGTAATTGGGACAAAATCGAAAAATTCAGGAGCTATGGACCTTGGTGTAATCGCGCATTTCCTTAAAGGAAAATGCTCCGGCCTCGGCGTGTTGATCACGCTTTCCGAGCTTCCGAACTCGGACCTTTTTTCGACTTTATGAAGCCGTTTATGGCTGTAGGTTGAATCGGAAATCGACAATTTCGTCGGTTTTCGTCCTCGCAAAGAATTGATGAAAGCTAGTGCCTGCAAGGGGTTTGGGTGGCCGGGCGAAGCCCGTCTCTGTGTGGGTGCGTTACTTTGCGACTCATCAGATTGGATTGAGAATGAATTCACGTCCTTGAAAATTGACAGTGAAGACTTGTTACTAGACGAGATTGAGTTGCTATCTCTGCTTGAGTGAATGGACACATTGATATGTGTCTGTTTGAGATGCCGATGCGTCGGCGACGATTTCAGCCTTGGCTGAAAAATTTAAACCAAACCTCGGTCGTGTTTGCACACTGCACGTGCAAACGCTACAAGCTCGATTTACGGACGGATTTACCCTGAGGGGTGCTACTGAAGCCGAGAGGCTGCTTGGAATGCTCTGAGTCTTTTAAGCCCGAAGCGGCAGGCTGTTGGCATTGTTGTCTGAATTAAATGGGTTGTCAACCCATCGCAATCTGTCGTAATTTCGGGTTGCAGCAAGTGCGTGTATAAGATTTTTCAGTTGGGACGGGTCAATTCGATTCCTCCTTCAAAAGGTATAGGCCGATCCTGAAAAGATATAGACCTAGGTCTATATCTTTCTGACTTCCATCTATACCTTTTAAGCGAATCTCGTTTGCGTTGCTGGTGTTTGTTGCGTAGGTATCACTTAACCCGCAAAATGCGTCAGTTCTGAAATCCGGCTCATCGCACATGAATCAACAAGCACTTTCATCCTTCATCTGGTCGGTTGCCGACCTGTTACGTGGCGATTACAAACAATCCGAATACGGCAAGGTCATCTTGCCGTTCACTGTGCTGCGTCGTTTGGATTGCGTGCTTGAGGCAACCAAGCCTGCCGTGCTGGCCGAGTTCGACAAACAGCAGAAAGCCGGACTGAACCCAGAGCCCTTCCTGCTGCGTAAAGCAGGGCAGAGCTTCTACAACACCTCACCGCTCGACATGAAGAAGCTGATGGGCGATCAGGATCACATCCGTGAAAACCTGTTCAGTTACATCCAATCCTTTTCGCCAGCCGTCCGCGACATCTTCGAGCGTTTTGATTTCCATACCCAAGTCGATCGTCTCGCCAAAGCGGGCTTGCTGTATCAAGTCTGCGAAAAGTTCTCCCAGATCGAACTCCATCCCAACAAGGTGAGCAACGGCCAGATGGGTTTGGTGTTTGAAGAACTTATCCGCAAGTTCGCGGAAATCTCCAACGAGACAGCCGGTGAACACTTCACCCCGCGCGAAGTCATCCGCCTCATGGTCAACCTGATGTTCATCGAGGACGACGAAGTGCTGTCCAAGCCCGGCGTCGTGCGCACCATTTACGACCCAACGGCTGGCACGGGCGGCATGCTCTCCATCGCAGGCGAATATCTGGAAGAACATAACCCGCAAGCGCGGCTCACCATGTTCGGGCAAGAACTCAACGACGAGTCCTACGCCATTTGCAAGGCCGACATGCTCATCAAGGGGCAAGACGTTGCCAATATCGCACCGGGCAATACCCTCTCAGAAGACGGCCACCTGCACAAGAAATTCGACTACATGCTGTCCAATCCGCCTTTTGGCGTGGAGTGGAAAAAGGTCGAAAAAGAGATTCGCAAAGAACACGAACAGCAAGGCTTCAATGGCCGCTTCGGCCCAGGCTTGCCGCGAGTGTCGGATGGATCGTTGCTTTTCCTCCTGCACTTGGTCAACAAGATGCGTCCCGCTGCCGAGGGTGGTAGTCGGTTCGGCATCGTCCTCAATGGTTCGCCGCTGTTCACAGGCGGCGCAGGTTCGGGCGAAAGTGAGATCCGTCGTTACGTGTTGGAGAACGATCTGGTCGAAGCCATCATCGGCCTACCCACCGACATGTTCTACAACACCGGCATCAGCACCTACGTGTGGATACTCTCCAACCGCAAACCCGAACATCGCAAAGGCAAGGTACAACTCATCGACGCCAGCGGCTTTTGGCAAAAGATGCGCAAGAGTTTGGGTAGTAAGCGTAAAGAACTTTCCGACGAACACATCAATGAAGTTACCCGCCTGTTTGGCGACTTTGTGGAATCCGAGCAGGATGGCAAGCCCATCAGCCGCATCTTCAACAACGCAGACTTCGGCTATCGCACCATCACCGTTGAGCGTCCATTGAAGGATGAAGCTGGCAAAGTTGTCCTCAACGAAAAAGGCAAACTTAAAGGCAAGCCACAAACCGATGCCAGCCTGCGCGATACCGAAAACGTCCCGCTGTCAGAAGACGTTGAAGTCTACTTCAAGCGCGAAGTGCTGCCCCATGCGCCAGATGCGTGGATAGACCATGACAAAACCAAAGTGGGCTATGAGATTCCGTTCAACCGTCACTTCTATGTATTTCAACCGCCGCGCGAACTAGCGGTAATTGATACCGAACTGAAGCAATGCACTGATAGGATTCTGACCATGATCGCGGGGCTGTCGGCATGAGCAACGAAAAGAAACTCCAAATCCGTAACAGTACGGCAGAGTTCCTGATCTTCACCGGACAAAGCGGCGAGCAGAGCATTGAGGCACGCCACGAAGATGAGACGGTCTGGCTGACGCAAAAGCTGATGGCTTCCCTGTTTGATGTCAGTGTGCCGACAATTAACGAACACCTTAAAAACATCTATGAGCAGGGGGAAGTCACCCGCGAGGCAACTATTCGGAAATTCCGAACAGTTCAAACCGAGGGTAATCGCGAGGTTGAGCGCAATGTGGATTTCTACAACCTCGATGCCATCATCTCCGTAGGCTACCGTGTCAATTCCGTGCGGGCCACCCAGTTCCGTCAATGGGCAACGCAGGTTCTGCGCGATTTCGCCATCAAGGGTTACGTGCTGGACAACAAGCGCATGGAGAACGGCTCATTTTTGGGCGTGGACTACTTCGAACGCTTGCTGGCAGAAATCCGCGAGATCCGCCTCAGCGAGCGCAAGTTTTACCAAAAGATCACCGACATCTACTCCACCAGCGTGGACTACAACAAAGACGCACCCACCACCCGCGACTTTTTTGCCAAAGTGCAAAACAAACTGCACTTCGCCATACACGGTCACACCGCCGCAGAGTTGGTTGTGAAGCGAGCCGACAGTAACAAAGAGCACATGGGTTTGACCTCATGGGAAAACGCCCCGCACGGCAAGATAATCAAAACCGATGTCGTCATCGCCAAGAACTATTTGAATCAGGACGAACTGGAATCATTGGGGCGCATCGTCAACGCCTATCTGGAGCTGGCTGAAGAAAGAGCTCTGCGCAAAATCCCCATGACCATGGAAGACTGGGCAATCCGCCTGGACAAATTTCTGGAGCTCACTGAACGCGAAATCCTACAAGACAGCGGCAAAGTCACCGCGCAGATCGCCAAGGATTTCGCGGAAAGCGAATTCGAGAAATACCGCATCGTGCAGGACAGGTTGTTTGAGTCGGACTTCGACCGCGAGATCAAACGCATCGAGGGAAAAAAAGAATGAGCCTGCCGCGTTATTCAGAATACAAAGACAGCGGCGTGGCGTGGCTGGGCGAGGTGCCGGAGCATTGGGAAGTGCCGCAATCCAAGAGACTTTTCAGAAAGCGCAAAGAATTGAACTCAGGTATGGCTTGCGAAAATCGGCTCGCCCTGACATTGGGGGGCGTGATTCCACGTGCGCTTGATGATTTGGATGGGCTGCAAGCATCCGAGTTTGAGACATACCAAATATTTCAAAAAGATGACTTGGCATTCAAGCTCATTGATCTGCAAAACATTAAAACGAGCCGTGTAGGTATCGTGCCTGAAATGGGCATCATGAGTCCGGCATATATTCGACTTGAAGCCAATCAAAGTCGCCTATGGCCAAAGTTTGGTTATTGGTACTTTACCGATCTCTACAATCGGCAAGTGTTCAATCAGCTTGGCGGTGGTGTAAGGCAGACACTCGGCCCAGAAGAGTTGCTGGTTTTACCTTGTTCAGCGCCGTCGCATTCAGAGCAACAAACCATCGCCGCCTTCCTCGACCGCGAGACGGGGAAGATTGATGCGTTGATTGCCGAGCAGCGGCGGTTGGTTGAGTTGCTGGCGGAAAAGCGGCAGGCGGTGATTTCGCACGCCGTCACCAAGGGGCTAAATCCCAACGCCAAGATGATAGATTCCGGCATCGAATGGCTGGGCGAAGTGCCGGAGCATTGGGAAGTTAAGAGGCTGAAGTTTGTGGCTACAGTTCAAACTGGTATAGCGAAGGGGAAAGACAACGCAGGCAAGGACACAATTTCTGTTCCTTATCTTCGTGTTGCCAATGTTCAAGATGGGTATCTCGACTTGGAAGACGTGGCGACAATCGAAATACCTCAAGAGAGTTTGGATCGCTACCGCCTTCAATCGGGTGACGTTCTAATGAATGAAGGTGGAGATTTCGACAAGCTTGGTCGTGGGCATGTATGGCACTGTGAAGTTGAACCTTGTATTCACCAGAACCATGTTTTTGCCGTAAGGCCACATTCGGTTTCTTCAGAATGGCTAAACTTGGTGACTGGTTCTAAATACGCTCAGTTCTATTTCATGACGCGCTCAAAACAGAGTACCAATTTGGCCTCCATTTCTTCGTCCAATGTCATGGAGCTACCGGTTGTCTGTCCACCCGATGATGAGCAGTCAGCTATCTCCAACCACCTCAACATCGAAAGCAGCAAGTTTGACTTACTAACCGTCGAGGCCAACCGCGCCATCGAGCTGTTGCAAGAGCACCGCAGTGCGCTGATTTCCGCCGCCGTTACCGGCAAGATTGATGTTCGCCAACTCGCTGAAAAGGAAGCTGCATGAGCCTTTATCGTGTTACCCCGGATAAATTGGAATCCGTTTCCCGCACGACCTTCGTTGCAGAAAATATGTTGGAGCGCAAAGACTTGCAACGCCTATTGCGCCGGGATATTTCACCCATTGGCGATGACCTTATGGTGATTGATGAGGAATATGGCGACTGGGAAGACAGCAACCGGAGAATCGACCTCTTGTGTCTGAACAAGGGCGGCAGTTTGGTCGTCGTTGAGATCAAGCGAACCGAGGACGGCGGGCACATGGAACTTCAGGCGATCCGCTATGCAGCGATGGTGTCGAGCATGACACTGGAGCAAGTTATCAAAGCCTATGCCCGCGCTTGTGGCGGAGACGAGGAAGCTGCCCGGACTGAGGTGCTGAACTTTCTACAATTGGATTCAGAGGATGAAGCCGAGCTTACCGGTGAGGTGCGCATTGTGCTGGTGTCGGCGGATTTTTCCACTGAGCTGACCACTGCTGTGTTGTGGTTAAACCAACATGATCTAGACATCACTTGTATCCGGCTGCGCCCCTATCGAATGGGCAGTGAAATCCTCATTGACGCAACCCAGATTATTCCCTTGCCGGAAGCGGCGGACTACGAAGTGAAGGTGCGTGCGCAGGAGAAGGAGAAGCGCAAGGTGGCGGGAGCGCGTCAGGAGGTGTTCCGCAAATTTTGGGCGCAGCTCATTGATCGCTCGAAGGAGCGCACCCAACTTCTGGCAAACCGTACCACGACAGTTGACCACTGGCTCTCTGCTGGTATCGGGCGCAGCGGCTTCTCGTTGAATATATCCTTGGTTCAAAACGAAGGTCAGGTCGAATGCTATATCCGCGTTCCCGGCGGTGAGGAAAAAAGCACTGCGGCCTTTCATGCGCTCTTGGCGCAGAAGAGCGAGATCGAAGCAAAATTCGGAGATCAACTGGACTGGCAGGAGTTGCCGGGGCGGCAAGGATGTCGCATTTGCAAAGACTTGCCCGATGGGTGGAAATCTCCAGAATCGGAATGGCCGAAGATGCAGGAACGCATTATTGATGCGCTGATCCGTTTGGAGGCTGCGCTGAAGAAACCAATTCAAGAGCTGAAGCTGTAACCATTCACATGAGCCTGCACAAAGAAATCGAATTCGAAAACGACATCTGCGCGCACCTGGCCACCAATGGCTGGTTGTATAGCGAAGGCGACTTTGCCCAATACGACCGCGCCCGTGCGATGTTCCCATCCGACGTTACCGCTTGGGTGCAGGCCACCCAAGCGCAAGCGTGGGAGTCGTTAAGCAAGAACCACGGCGCCGCTGCCGAAGCGGTGATGTTGGAGCGCATACGCAAGCAGATGGATGACCGCGGCACCTTGGATGTGTTGCGACATGGTGTGGAGTTGCTGGGTTTGCGCCACCCTTTGCAGTTGGCGCAGTTCAAACCCGCGCTGGCGATGAATCCCGAATTACAAACCAAGTACGCCGCTAACCGATTGCGTGTGGTGCGACAGGTGCGGTATTCGGTGCACAACGAGAACGCAATTGATCTAGTGTTGTTCCTCAACGGCCTCCCCGTTGCGACGGTCGAGCTGAAATCGAACTTCACGCAGTCGGTGGACGATGCAGTTGATCAATATCGCTTTGACCGCCACCCCAAACCCAAAGGACAGAGCGCTGCCGAGCCACTGCTGGATTTCCCGCGTGGGGCGTTGGTACATTTCGCGGTGAGCAACAGCGCGGTGATGATGGCTACGCGCTTGTTGGGTTCTGCGACAACGTTCTTGCCATTCAATCTGGGCGACCACGGTGCGGCAGGTAATCCGGTGAATGAGAACGGACACCGCACGGCCTATTTGTGGGAACAGGTTTGGGCGCGTGAAAGCTGGCTGGAGATCATCGGGCGTTATCTGGTGAGCAAGCGCAATGACAAAAAGCAGATCACCTCGATTGTATTCCCGCGCTATCACCAGTTGGATGCGACACGAAAGCTGTTGGCGACTGTGCTGGCCGAGGGTGCAGGGCAGAAGTATCTGATCCAACATTCGGCTGGCTCAGGCAAAACAAACTCCATCGCGTGGACGGCGCACTTTTTGGCCGACCTTCACGACGCGCAGCATAAGAAATTGTTTGATTCGGTGCTGGTGGTGTCAGACCGCAATGTGTTGGATGCGCAGTTGCAGGAAGCGATATTCGATTTCGAGCGTACGGCCGGCGTGGTCGCCACCATCAAGGGCGAAAGCCAGAGCAAAAGCGGTGAGTTGGCGCAGGCGTTATCGGGTGGCAAGAAGATCGTGGTGTGTACTATCCAGACCTTCCCGTTTGCGTTGAAAGCGGTCCAAGAGCTGGCGGCGACACAAGGCAAACGCTTTGCCGTGATCGCCGATGAGGCGCACAGCTCGCAGACGGGTTCTGCCGCAGCTAACTTGAAGGCGGTGTTATCAGCGGAAGAGTTACTTGAACTGCAAGACGGCGGCGAGGTAAGTACCGAAGATCTACTCGCTGCACAGATGGCAGCCCGCGCCAATGATCTGGGTGTCACCTATGTGGCTTTCACCGCCACGCCCAAGGCGAAGACGCTGGAGTTGTTCGGTCGTCGCCCGAATCCAAATCTACCGGCCAGTGCAGACAACCTGCCTCAAGCCTTCCATGTGTACTCCATGCGCCAGGCCATTGAAGAGGGTTTCATCCTCGACGTACTGAAGAACTACACTCCGTACAAGTTGGCGTTCAAGCTCGCAAACGATGGCCGCGAGTGGGATGAGAAGGAAGTGGAACGCAGCGAGGCGCTGAAGGGAATTATGCGCTGGGTGCGATTGCATCCCTACAACATCAGCCAGAAGGTGCTGGTGGTGGTGGAGCACTTCCGCGAGAACGTGCAGCCCTTGTTGGAGGGCAAAGCCAAGGCAATGGTCGTGGTGGGAAGCCGTATAGAGGCTGTGCGCTGGCAGTTGGCGATGGACAAGTACATCAAGTCACAGGATTACCGAATAGGTACGTTGGTGGCGTTCTCCGGTGAGGTGAACGATAAGGAATCGGGCATAGACTCGTTCACCGAGAACAGCAAGATACTTAACCCGAACCTTGGCGGGCGCGACATGCGCGAGGCTTTCAAAACCGACGAGTATCAAATACTGCTGGTGGCAAACAAATTCCAGACAGGCTTTGACCAGCCATTGCTGTGCGGCATGTATGTAGACAAGCGACTGGCAGGCATTCAGGCGGTGCAGACCTTGTCACGTTTGAATCGTGCACATCCGGGTAAAGACACGACTTACATCCTAGACTTTGTGAATGATCCCGAAGAGGTGTTGGCCGCCTTCAAGACTTACTACGAAGTGGCAGAGCTAGAGGGCGTGACTGATCCGCATCTGGTGTATGACCTGCGCGCCAAGTTGGATGCCGAGGGGCATTACGACGATAACGAGGTTGATCGCGTGGTGAATGTCGAGATGAATCCCAAGGCGACACAGGCAGAGCTTTCTGCTGCGATTGAGCCGGTGGCGGATAGATTGTTGAAACGCTACAAGTCGGCGATGGATGCAGCCAAGGTGGCGATTGACCTTAAGGATGCCAAAGCTGAACAAGCCGCGCACGATGCAATCAACGCGCTGGGTTTGTTCAAACGCAATCTGGGCGCTTTCCAGCGCGTGTATTCCTTCCTGTCGCAAATCTTCGATTACGGCAATACTGACATCGAGAAGCGCGCGATCTTCTTCAAGCGGCTGTTGCCGCTGCTGGAGTTTGGACGTGAGCGTGATGGGGTGGATCTCTCTAAGGTGGTATTGACCCACCACAAGCTGAAAGAGCAGGGGAAGCGCAATCTACCTTTGGTGAATGGCGAGTATCCCAAGCTCTCTCCCCTCACCGAGCCTGGCAGCGGCGAGGTGCGTGAGAAGGACAAGATCTACTTAGGCGAGATCATCGCCAAGGTGAACGATTTGTTCGAAGGTGAGCTATCCGACGACGACAAGCTTATCTATGTGAACCATGTGCTCAAAGGCAAGCTACTTGAATCTAAGGTTCTGGTGCAACAGGCCAACAGCAATACCAAGGAACAGTTCGCCAATTCTCCTGACCTAGCCAATGAGCTGATGAACGCCATTATGGATGCTCTGACCGCGCATGGCACGATGAGCAAGCAGGCATTAGATTCGGACAGAGTGCGCGGTGGGCTGAAAGATATTCTGCTGGGACCGGCGCAGCTTTATGAATCGCTGCGGCAGCAGGGGACGGATAACAGGGTTTGATGTGTATGTTTTGGTGTCGTGCAGTGGAAACGCCGGAGGAATGACGTGGCAATTCTGATACCTAGTCTGAGTACCTGCCTTTCCAGAATGACTGGGGGTGAGAAGCGGATTGCCCAGCGCCTCGAAGCCAAATTGGAAGATGACTACCTGCTTTGGTATGACGTTCCGATCGGTGCAGCGAATACCCATCCTGACTTCATCATTCTCCATCCGCAGCGCGGCATCCTCATTCTCGAAGTCAAAGACTGGAAGCCAGACACCATCAAGAATGCCAATCGGCAGTCGTTTGAGTTGTTGACCAGCAATGGTCTCAAGCACGTAAGCAATCCACTGGAACAAGCCCGTCAGTACGCCCATGCGGTAAGCAATGTATTGCAGAAGGACAAGCAGCTCACCCTCAATAGTGGAGTGAAGTCAGGTCATCTGGTCTTCCCGTGGAGTTATGGTGTCGTGCTCACCAACGTAATGCGCAGCACATTTGAATCTTCTGGTCTGGGTGAGGTGATCGAACCTAGTCGCGTGATCTGCCAGGACGAGATGTTCGAGAGTGTTGACGCGGAAGAGTTTCAGCAGCGCCTATGGAACATGTTCACACTCAAATTCCACGGCAAGCTCTCGTTGCCCCAACTGGATCGTATTCGCTGGCACATGTTTCCCGAAGTCAGAATCGCTGCCCCCTCAAGCGGAAGTTTGTTTGATGATGCCCCCCAAACAGAAGTCGAACTCCCCGATATCTTGCGCGTGATGGACTTGCAGCAGGAACAGTTGGCTCGAAGTTTAGGTGAAGGGCACCGTGTGATACATGGCGTCGCCGGCTCCGGTAAGACACTAATCTTAGGTTACCGCGCCATCCATCTGGCCCAAGCGTGTGTGAAACCCATACTGATCCTTTGCTATAACAAAGCACTGGCAGGTAAGTTGCGTGAGCAGATGGCGAGCAGGGGGCTAGGGGGCAAGGTCATAGTCCAAACATTTCATTCGTGGTGCAGTGCGCAGTTGCGTGCATACAACGTTGATATGCCCAAGAACGAAGGCGACAACGAAGCGTTCTATGCTGGGATGGTCGATGCCCTCATCCGCGCAGTCGATCGCAAACAAGTCCCATCAG
>CXWL01108870.1_pt1 | contig 13668 bp, 10 predicted proteins | sample 590931 | NCBI WGS metagenome assembly CXWL01 (sample SAMEA3498368, study PRJEB10139) | groundwater metagenome | biome: water well; material: biofilm material | place: Germany | collected 2015-04-27 | reverse complement strand
GTCACCGGCGGCAGTTCCTGCACGCTCACGTTAACGCTGCAGCTGGCCGCCTGGGCCTGGTCGTTGGAAAACTCGACAAGGATTGGATAGCTGCCTGCTGGAACGCTGGAAGCCACCTCGAGATTGACGCGCGCACTGTCGCCGAACGCGCCGGCCGCCGTGAATCCGACCAGCGAAATCCCGGGCGCGCCGCCCGACTTGATGATCGCATTATTGACGATCGCGTCCGTGTCGAATGCCGACAGCGGCACGCTGCCGCTGCGGCCAACCAGCACGCTCATGTTGGCAGGGCAAGTGAGCACAGGGGCGCCGCACACATGCAATGGCGAATTGATGTTGCGCGGATTTGCAGGGCCGGTGGCAAAGTCGGCGCTGTTTTGATCGGTGTCGATGCAGCCGCCGTCGCCGCGCAGCGCCGCGACGGTGTTGCTGATGGTCGCCGTGGGTCCCGTGCCTTCGAATGCGTCGGCCGAACTGCCGTAGCCGACCAGGTCGCGCAAATTGGCGCCGGCCGGCAGCTTGCCGGAGAATGGCGTGGTCGACGAAGACAGCGCCACCTTGGCGGTGTCCGACGCCATCGCAATGCCTCCGGTCGCTTGCGCGGCCGGCAGCAGCTGGGCGCTGGCGTTCGCGCCCGCGCCTTCCTGCACCAACAGGTATTGCCCAGCAGCCAGTGTCACGGTCGGAATTGCCGTCACGGTCCAGGTGGTGCCGATCTTCGACGCGTACTGCACGCTCCAGCCCGACAAGGTGACCGGCGCATTACTGCGGTTAAACAGCTCGATAAAATCGTTCTTGTAAGTAGCGCCGGAATTCCCGCCGCCACCGTGGATCTGGCTGATGACAATGTCGGATGCAGCGAACGCCGGTGCGCACAGGCCGGCCAGCAAAACGGCCAGCACTGTCAGCTGGCCGGGGGAATTAATCGAAGCAACGAGCTTTTTCATGAACAGTCCTGGTCGGTAGTGTGGGAATTGATCGTGTTGCAAAATTGGTAACAGGAAATACTTGAGCTTGTTAGCAAAAAGTATTGGTAATTAGCAAAATTGATATTAGTTGCCCCCGGTGACAAGATGATGACCAAGCATTAGTCCGTTCGGCCCAATGACGTGTTATGCGCAATTTCGCATAATCCAGACCTAAAAAAGGAGGCCGCGGCCTCCTCCTTGTGGTCCTGCACCGCCGCAATCAGGCGCGCTGGTAGATATCCTCGAAGCGCACGATGTCGTCTTCGCCCAGGTAACTGCCGGACTGCACCTCGATGATGTGCAGCGGCAGCTTGCCCGGATTTTCCAGCCGGTGGTTCATGCCGATCGGGATGTAGGTCGATTCGTTTTCCGACAGCAGCTTGATGGTGTCGCCGCAGGTCACGCGCGCGGTGCCGCTGACCACCACCCAGTGCTCGGCGCGGTGATGGTGCATCTGCAGCGACAGTTTCTCGCCCGGCTTGACCGTGATGCGCTTGACCTGGAAGCGGTCGCCCGCATCGATGCCCTCGTAGTGGCCCCACGGCCGGTAGACCTTGGTGTGGTGCAGGTGCTCGGTGCGCTCCTTCGACTTGAGGTGGTCGACCACCTGCTTGACGCGCTGCACCTGGTCCTTGTGCACCACCAGCACCGCGTCGGGCGTCTCGACCACGATCAGGTCCCGCACCCCGACCACGGCGACGATGCGGCTCTCGGCGCGCACCAGCGAATTGGTCACGCCGTCGAGGTAGACGTCGCCGCGCTGGGTGTTGCCTTCGCCGTCGTGCTGCTGCACTTCCCACAGCGCCGACCAGGAGCCGACGTCGCTCCAGCCGATGTCGGCCGGCACCACCACGGCGCGCTCGGTGCGTTCCATCACCGCGTAGTCGATCGAGTCGGATGGGCAGGCGTTGAACGAGTCTTCATGCAGGCGGCAGAAGTCGAGGTCGCTGTAACCGAGCCGCACCGCCGCTTCGGTGGCCGCGGCGATCTCCGGCTTGAAGCGGGCCAGTTCGCTCAGATAGCGCTCGGCGCGGAACAGGAACATGCCGCTGTTCCAGTAATAGCCGCCGTCCTGCAGGAAAGCCTGGGCGGTGGCGCGATCGGGCTTTTCGACGAAGCGGTCGACCTGGTAGCAGCCGTCCGAGCCGTCCACCGCGGCCCCGCGGTGGAGGTAGCCGTAGCCGGTTTCCGGTCCCTGCGGCACGATGCCGAAGGTGGCCAGCGCGCCCTCCTCGACCATTTGCGCGGCGCGTTTGACGGCGGCGGCGAACACCTCGCGGTGTTCGATCACATGATCGGCCGGCAGCACCAGCATCACCGCTTGCGGATCGATCCTGGCCAGGAAATGGGCGGCGGCGGCCACGGCCGGCGCCGTGTTGCGCCCGGCCGGCTCGAGCAGGATGCCGAGCGGCGCGACGCCGATCTCGCGCATCTGCTCGGCCACCAGGAAGCGGTGCTCGTTGCCGCACACCACCACCGGCGCCATCAGCTCTGGCCAGTCCGCGACCCGCAACGCGGTCTCCTGCAGCATGGTCTTGTCCGACACCAGCGGCAGCAATTGCTTGGGCAGCACCGCGCGCGACAAAGGCCACAGGCGGGTACCGGCGCCACCTGACAGGATGACTGGATAAATTTTCATGGACGTTCTTTCTGTTGTTGGCTGGTAGTGGATTCGCCTTGCTTGCGGCGCCGGTTGCGGCGGTCGCGTGCATTGATCCATTCTTCTGACGAATATTCGGACACGTGTTTCATTTCGCCCTTGCGGTCGACACTATAATCTTTAAACACTATCATTTCATGCAAGGTTACATCAGCTAACACTCGAGTGTATTCGAACAGCACGCTGCGCACCACCTCGGCGCCTTCGCAGATGTGGCTGCCGTGGCCGATCCAGGTCGGCCCGACGATATGCACGCCCGCCTCGATCCTGGTGCCCGAGCCGATATACACCGGTCCTTCGATGGTGGTGCCGTTCCAGTCGATGGAAGTGTTCAGGCCGACCCACAGCCCGTCCTCGACCTGGGTGCCGGGCACGTCCATGTGCGCCACTTCGCCCATCAGCACGTTCTGCAGCACCTCCCAGTAATCGGACACGCTGCCGATGTCGAGCCAGTTGAACGGCCGGCGCTGGGCGTAGAACGGCAGGCCGCGTTCGACCAGCAGCGGGAACAGCTGGGAGCCGATGTCGAACGGCACGCCGGACGGAATCAGGTCGATCACTTCCGGCTCGAAGATGTAGATGCCGGTGCTGATGAAGTTCGACAGCGCCTCCTCTTCGCTCGGCTTTTCCTGGAACTGGGTGATGCGCCCGTCCTCGTCGGCCACCACCACGCCGTAGCTGGAGACCTTATCCCACGGCACTTCGCAGGTCACGACCGAAGCCAGCGCGCCCTTGCGCTTGTGCTCGAACAGCGCCGACTTCAGGTCGAGGTCGATCAGCGCATCGCCGCACAGCACGATGGTGGTGGTATCGAAGAAGCCGCCGAACTCCTGGATCTTCTTCATGCCGCCGGCCGAGCCGATCGGCATTGGCACCACTTCGCCGTCGTCCTTGGTATAGCCTTCGAAGGAATAGCCGATCTGGACGCCGAACTGGTGCCCTTCGCCGAAATAATCTTCGATCTTGTCGTGCAGGTAGCTGACGTTGACCATGATCTCGGTGACCCCGTACTTGGCCAGGTGCTCGACCAGGTAGGCNNCAGCGGGCGCACTCGTGTGCCCTTGCCCGCCGCCAGAATCATGGCTTTCATGTAGTGTCCTTGATTACTTCGGCGTTGACTGGTAGCGCCATGAATCGGCGCACATTTGCGCGATGTCGCGCGTGGCGGTCCAGCCCAGTTCCGTGCGTGCGCGGGTCGGGTCGGCAAAGCATTTCGCGATATCGCCGGGCCGGCGCGCCACGATCTGGTAGGGGATCGTCTTGCCGCTGGCCTGCTCGAACGCGCGCACCATTTCGAGCACGCTGTTGCCGCGCCCGGTGCCAAGATTGTACGTAACTACCCCATCGGTTGTCGCCAGCTTGTCGAGCGTCTTGACGTGGCCCAGCGCCAGGTCGACCACGTGGATGTAGTCGCGCATGCCGGTGCCGTCNNTCGCCGCCGTAGACCGACAGTTTTTCGCGCTGGCCGTTGGCGACCTGGGCGATGTAGGGCACCAGGTTGTTCGGGATGCCTTGCGGCTCCTCGCCGATCAGGCCGCTCTCGTGCGCGCCCACCGGATTGAAGTAGCGCAGCAGCGCGATGCGCCAGTCCGGCTCGGCGCGGGCGACGTCGCGCAGCATTTCCTCGATCATCAGCTTGCTGCGGCCGTAGGCGTTGGTGGCCGACAGCGGGAAGTCTTCGGTGATCNNGTCTTGACGCCGAACTTGGCCATCGTCTCGAACAGCACGATGCTGCCGGTGACGTTGTTGTCGTAGTAGCGCAGCGGCTGGGCCACCGATTCGCCGACCGCTTTCAGGCCGGCGAAATGGATCACCGCGTCGAACGCATGCATGTCGAAGGCAGCCTCGACGGCGCCGCGGTCGCGGATGTCGGCCTCGACGAACCCCACCGGCTTGCCGGTGATCTGCTCGACCCGCCGCTGCACGCTGCGCTCGCTATTGCACAGGTTGTCGAGCATCACCACATGGTGCCCGGCGTTGAGTAGTTCGACGCAGGTATGGGAACCGATATAGCCCATCCCGCCAGTAACCAGAATATTCATCGTAGAACTCACTTAAAAAATTATCGCGTTAGAGGCGCCACACGCACAGGCCGGCGACATCCAGTGCGCGGCAAGCCGATGTAGCCTGGTCCGATCACTGCGATTGTAGTCATGGTGGCTATCCAGAAATAGGGAGATTGTGCGCTAGCGCCGGGCCGCTTCCTTGATCAGCAGCCAGATGAACGCCATGTCGTCGATAAAATAGCGGCGGAACATCCGCCGCGGTTCTTGCAGGAAACGGTAGCACCATTCGAGCCCGGATTTCTGCATCCACAGCGGCGCCCGCCTGACCCGGCCGATCGCGACGTCGAAGGTGCCGCCCACGCCCATCGCGAACGGGACCCGCATGGCGCCCTGCCAGCGCCCGAGGAACTGCTCTTTCTTCGGCGAACTGATCGCCACGAACAGCAGGTCGGCGCGGCTGGCGCGGATCTGCTCGGCCACCGCNNGCCGAGCAGGAACACGCGCCAGCCTTTTTCGCCGGCGCGCCGCATCAGCGCTTCGAACAGGTCCACTCCGGCAACCCGCTCCTTCAAGGGTTTGCCGAGCAGGCGCGAGGCCCACACCACCGGCATGCCGTCCACATTGATCAGCGCGCACTCGTTGATGATGCGGCGCAGCTCGGAATCGCGGCTGGCCTTGACCAGCTTGTCGACATTGATCACCACGTGCTGATGGGGCTGGCCAGACTGGATGAACGCCTCGACTTGCGCGAGGGTCTCCTCCATCGACAGATTGTCGACCTGGCAGCCCATCATGGTGATCCGTTGTGTCATCCGAGTTCCCGGGTCAGGATCGCGACGATGCGCTCGGCCGCCTTGCCATCCCACAGGTGCGGCCGCTTGCCCTGCTTGCCTTCGCCGCGCAGCACCTTGCGCGCTTCGAACGCGATCTTCACCGGATCGGTGCCGGCCAGCACGTTCGAGCCTTCGTCGACGGTGACCGGACGCTCGGTGTTTTCGCGGATCGTCACGCACGGCACGCCCAGCGCGGTGGTTTCTTCCTGCAGGCCGCCGCTGTCGGTCAGCACCACCGCCGCGTCTTTCCACAGGTTCAGGAAGGCCATGTAGGCTTGCGGGCCCGCCAAGGTGATGTTCGGGCCCAGGTCGATGCCGAATTTTTCCAGGTTGGCGCGGGTGCGCGGGTGCACCGGGAAGATCAGCGGCAACTCGGCCGCGATGTCCTTCAGGGCGCCGGCGATGCGCGCGAAGTTGACCGGATCGTCGACATTGCTCGGGCGGTGCAAGGTNNACAGCACGTTGTCGACCATCACGTGGCCGACATAATGGATCGCCGAGTCCGGCTTGCCTTCGCGCTTCAGGTGACCGACGGCGCTCGGTTCGGTGACGAAGAACCAGTCAGAAATGCTGTCGGTGACGAGCCGGTTGATTTCTTCCGGCATCGACATGTCGCCGCTGCGCAGGCCGGCTTCGACGTGCGCGACCGGGATGCCCAGCTTCTTGGCGACGATCGAGCAGGCCAGGGTCGAATTGACGTCGCCCACCACCAGCACCGCGGCCGGCGGCTCGGCGGTGCACAGTTCCTCGAAGCCGATCATGATCTTGGCGGTCTGCTGGGCATGGCTGCCGCCGCCGGCGGCCATGAACAGGTCCGGCTGGGGGATCCCGAGTTCCTCGAAAAATACGTCGTTCATGTCGCGGTCGTAATGCTGGCCGGTATGGATGATCTTGAACGACAGCGCCTGCTGCGCCTGCAGCGCGCGCACGATCGGCGCGATTTTCATGAAGTTGGGCCTGGCGCCCGCGACCAAATAGATAAGCATTTCTTGAACTTTCAGGATTCGGCGTTTGTTAAAAAAACGATATTGTAAACTGGCACTCTACCGGAACGGCACTGGAAAGTGTTGTAATTTTGAGCACATCACACGCTTGTTTCGCTTCGTAGCTGCGCGAATACCACCCAAGAGGTGGATTCTCCGAGCCGCGTACTAGTTCCAGCGCCAGGTCGGCGCCGCTGACCTGCAACTGCATCTCGAAGGCCTGGCCGCGCACCCGCAGGCAGGTAGCGCTCAGCAGCAGCTCGAGTCCGGGCGCGAAATGCCAGAACTGTTCGAGCCGGTGCGGTTTCCGTGCCGCCAGTTCGTCGCGCACCACCAGGGTCGCGCTGGCGGCGTCGAAGCGTACGCTGCGCAGGTGCCGCACCGGATCGGCCAGCCGCAGGTAGCCGTCGTGCGAACCGCGGAAATCGAAGTCGCCCGGCGACTGCGGCATGCGCTCGATGCTGGCCACGGCTTTCCACAGCCACATGAAGCGTCCGCCGCTGACCGACTGGTCGAGGCCGTCGATGCGCACGGTGTTGTGGGCCGAGGTGCCGCGGAAATAGTCGCGCCATTTCTGGTCCTGCCAATACGAATAGGTGCCCGGATCGACCAGGCATTCCTCGCCGGCGACCGACAGCGTGAGCGCCAGCGCGTCGGCATGGCCATGGGCGGCGATGCCGAGGTAGCCGAGCGGGCCGCAGTCGAGCATGCCCTTGATTTCGCGCGGCCCGCCGAATTGCGCGCCGAACAGCAGGTAGCCGCCATCGGGGAAGGCCCAGGCCGTCTCGGGCTCGGCGCCGCGCGGTTCCGGGCGCGGTCCCGGCAAGGCGTGCAGCAGCCAGCGCACGCCGGCGCAGCCGCCCTCGCCGCCCTTGAACACGGCGTGGCCCAGCGCCAGCAGCTGGGCCGCGCGGTCCTCGCCGGCGGGACCGAGCCTGAACACGATGCCGTCGTCGGCGTCACCGACCATCGGCAGATTGCCGCCGGCGTCGCGCACCGAGCGCAGGAAGCGCAAGCCGCGCTGCAGGCTGTCCCAATAGGCGCGCGAAAACGGCTGGCCCCAGGCGTGGCCGGCCAGGCCCGCGGCGAACAGGAATTCGGCGCTGAACACATGGTAGGCAAAGGCCTGCTCGCGGTTGACGCCGTCGCGCGAATACTGGCGCTGGGCCTGCTGTTCCAGTTCCTCCTGCGCCAGCGCGCGCCAGCGCTTCGACGCGTTCCAGCAAGGCCAGGTCGCCGCGCCGAGGTACAGCCCGGCCAGCTCGCCGATCAGGTGATTGTTGGCCGACGAATGGCGCGACAGGTGGCGTTCTATATAGCTGCAGTGCGCGTGGATGCTGTGCAGCCAGTCGGTCCTCAGGCGCTGGCCGCCGGCGCCGGCGAACAGCGCACTGGCGTCGCCGCCCAGCAGTTGCCACAGCAGGCTCCAGTTGACCAGCCGGATCCCCATCTCGAGCGCGCTGGTCCAGTTGGGGCCGGCCAGCGGCGGGCACTGGTCAAGCCAGCCGCACAGCTGGGCCGCCAGGGTGCGGATGTAGACCGGCTCGGCGCTCACCAGCGCGGCCTGGGCCAGCCGCACCAGGTGCAGGTGGCGGTTCAACTCCCACACGTGCTTGATGTCGCCGACCAGCGCGCGGTCGCCGATGTCGATGTCGCCGTAAAAGATGGCGGGGCCGAGGATGCCGGTGTCCGGGTCGCGGTTCCATTGCGGTAGCGCGCCGACGTCGAAGCGGCGCTCGGCGAACAGGGTTACGTGGCCGGCGCAGATCCGGTCGGCATCGGCCAGCAGCGCCTCGGCCTCGCCCGGTTCCAGCACGGGCAGGCCGTGAAGGCCGGGCTTGCGCGGGCCCGCTTTCACGCCGGCGCCCCTGGCTCCCAGCCGGCCGCGCTTTTCCAGCATGCCGACGCCGGCCCGCCGGACCCGGTAGCCGAGTTCGGCCGGCGGCATGCAGCGCAGCNNTCATCGTCCCGCCGCCAGTTCGCGGTAGAGCGCGGAGAGCTTGCCGATCACCACCTCGGTGCTGAAGCGCTGCTGCACGGTGACGCGCGCCTTGTCGCCGAGCCGTTCGCGCAGCGCACCGTCATTCAGCAGAGTGGCCAGCGCGGCGGCCAGCGCCGGGACGTCGCGCGGCGGCACCAGCAAGCCGTTGTCGCGGTCGCTGACCGCTTCGGGAATCGCGCCGACACGCGTCAGCACCACCGCCTTGCCGGCCGCCATCGCTTCCAGCATCGCCATCGGCAAGCCCTCGGCGTGCGACGGCAGGCAGAACACTTGCGCGCGCGCCAGTTCGAGTGACTTCTCAGGCGCCTCCAGCCAGCCCGGCAGCAGCACCCGCTCGCCGATGCCGAGTTCGGCGGCGCGGCGGCGCAGCTGTTCGAGGTCGCCATTGCCGCCGATGACCAGTTGAATCTGGGGAAACGCGGGCGCCAGCGCTGCCACCGCCGCCAGCAGCTCGAACACGCCCTTGCCCGCTTCGGCGCGGCCGAGGAACAGGATGCGTCCCGGCTGCTCGCCATCGCGCCCGGAGGCGGCCGGCGTCGCCACCGGATTGGGCAGCACGACCACCCGGGCGGCCGGCGCGAAGCCGCGCACGAACCCGGCCCAGCCGTCGGACAGGGCGATCACGACCGAACTTTTCTCCAGCGTGTGGCGGATCCACCAGCGCATCGCCTTGCCCGATTCGGCGGCGGCAAACTGGCGGAACTCGCCGCCATGCAGCTGGAAGATGGTACGGCAGCCGGCCCGGCGGGCAATCAGCAGCAGCAGCGACTTGCGGACGAAACTGGCGCGCGAGGCGGAATGGACATGCACCACGGCGGGACGCTCGCGCAGGCAGGCCAGGCCCGTGCGCCACAAGGCTTTCATCGCGGCGCCGGCCTTGGCGCCGCGCGTGCCGTCCCGATGGGAACTGAGGTAGCGCACCGATTCGCGTTCGAACAGGCCGTCGCGGCGCAAGACGTCGACCACCGCCGCGACGCCGCCCTGGCCGCCGAGCGCGGTACCGATCATCAGCACCTTGGCGGCATCCGGCTTCACGCGCGCGCCTTTGCAACTACCGGGTTCGACATCCGCTTCATCTGCTCATGGTCCGCAATATATATTATCAATGGGGCAACGTTGCAATCATACATGGGCTGGGTGGGAAACTTGCACACGGTTCAGCGGGGCGGCAGGATGCGCGCATACGTTTCGGCGACATGTCGGCCGAGAATAGCGTAGCTGCGGTGGCTGTTGACCCAGGCGGGACCGCGCTGTGCACACTGCGCGCGCAGGGCCGGATCGTCCAGCAGCGCGCGCACCGCGGCGCTGAACGGACCGGCCTGCATCGGCGCCGACAGCCCCGCCCCGCTCTGTTCAAGCACCAGTTGCTGGTCGGGGATGTCGTTGGCCACGCCGGGGATGCCGAGCGCGAGGTATTCGACCAGCTTGGTCGGCGACGAGACGTCGAACACCGTCCCACGCGGAATCGGCGACAGGCCCACCTCGGCCCGCACCGCATAGCCGAGCGCAAGGCGCTGCGGCAGCCAGCCGGTCAGCAGCACGTGGCCGGCCAGGCCGCGCGCGGCGATCTGGCGCCGCATCCAGTCCATTTCGTCGGACGACGGCGCGTCGCCGGCGATCACCAGCAGGATCTTGGGCAGGCCGGCGCGCAGCGATTCGACCACGTCGAGCAGGAAGTCGGATTTGCGCGCCTGCGCGACGCGCCCGAGGTAGACGATCACGCGGCGCCCGTCGAGGCGCGGGTCGCGCGACGGTTCGACCGTGGCGCGGTCGAACCGGCCGGCGTCCACGCCCATCGGCACCGCCGTCATGCGCCCGCGCGGGACGCCCTGCCCGGCCAGCCAGGCGGCCATCGCATCGCTCTGGACGAAGACGTGGTGGGCGCCGGGCAGCACCAGCCGGTAGATCACCAGGCGCGACACGCGCGCGCGCAGCGCATGCGCGGCCCACCGCAAACCGCGCCCGGCGCGCCCGATCTCGTCGCGCCGCACCTCGAATCCTTCGACGATCGGGAACGACATCCAGTAGACGAACGGCACGCCGAGCATGGCGGCGGCGAGCCGCCCGACCACGCCGCTGGCGATCTTGTCGCGCACCTGCACGCAATCGAGCGGTCCGGTACGCGCCGCGCGCCACAGCCCGAGCGCATCCCAGAACGGGCTCGCGACGCTGGCCAGCTTGCTGCGCAGGCTGCCGACAGCATGGCTTCCGCCCGCGCTCCAGATTGCGTCGGCGTGACCGGCGCCGCGCTGTCCAACCAGTTCGCTGCCGATGCCATAGCGCGGCATCTCGGCGCCGAACAGCGCCAGCACGTCGGCGCGGGTCGGCGGCAAGGGATCGCGGATGACGAAGGCGATGCGCATCATGGCTCGCGGCTGGCCCGCAGTTGCCGCAGCAGCGGCAGCAGCGCCGCGCTGGCGCCCGGATCGAGCTTGCGGCAGAAGTGGGCGGACGATGCACGGATCGCCTCGAAGTCGCCCGCCTCGAGCACCTTCGGGTTGGGCCCATCGCTCGGCGCCCACGCGATGTGGCGAAAATTGTTGGCCAAGACGCGCTCGCGAAACGGCGAATTCATCACCAGCGTCTGGAAAAACAGTTCGTCGGGACAGGACACGCTGCGAAAGAAGCGCACGATCGCCGGATCGTCGCGCACCTGGCGGACGATCGCCTTGGCGCAGTCGCGGCTCAGGCTCCACCACGAGGAGCCGCCCCACGGCTGCCAGCCATTGACCATGGCGCGCGCCAGGCCGCCGATGCGCATGGCGCGGTTGGCGACCCGGCACGCCAGCACCGCCAGCGCCCCGCCGCCGTCGCGGTAAAAATACTGGTAGCGCTGCGCGCACGACCAGCCTTGCGGGCCCACCTGGACGCAGTCGAGCAGTTCGCGGCCGGCCAGCGCCGCCAGTTCGATCTTGAGGCGCCGGTTAGGCAGCAGCGGGAAGTCCTGGGCGCTGATGAACACCAGCTTGTCGAAGGCCGGCACTTCGTCCACCACCTGGCGCATCGAGTTGAGCGTGGCCTGGACTTGGCTGAAATCGCCCCAGTGGATGTCGATCCGGCGCCGCACCAGGTGCGTGGCGGGATGCAGGCGGCCGACATCGATTGCAGATTTTGCGTCGACATTGACGTAGATCAGGAACTCGTCATCCACCAGCTGTTCGACCAGCGCATTGAGCTGGTCGAGGTCCTTGTGTGCGTGGATCAGGATTACCTGCCGCATGGTCGCGCCTCGTGCCGGTGGAAGCGGAAAAGAACATATCCTCCGCCACGGCCAGGTGACGAAGGACATCGTCGCGCCGAGTGTAGCACCGGGCGCGGGGGGCGGCATTGATCAGTTCAGCGTAACCGACTGCCCGCCCACGGTGACGGTGCGCACGCCGCCGGAGGTGGAGATATCGACCACCGGCCGCTTGCAGCCGACGTCGAGCAGCATCAGGAACTCGGCCGGCGACTTGCCGTCGTTCGGCAGCGAGAACGCGCCGTGGTCTTCGACCGTGCCCGGCTTGGGCACAGCGCCGATCCACGACGCCCAGCTGCCGGCCCCCAGCGAACGCACGCACACCGACTGGCCGTTGATGGCGATCTTCACATTGCGCGCGTCTTCCGCCACGATCGCGGTCGGCGCATGCAGGTTGAATTCGAAGGTGTGCGGCACGATCGAGGACAGCTTGTCGCGAATCAGCACGGCGTTCACTGTGCGCAGGTACCACAGCTGGCGCCGCGCCGAGCTCAGTTGCCCGCCGTACGACGGCGTGGCGTCGCCTTCGGCGTAATCGCAGGTCGGCTGCGCGGCGAAGCTGACGATCTTGCCGTTGCGCTGCAGCGACTCGCGGTAGCCGTCGACCAGCTGGCCCTTGCCGCCGTCGAAAGTGATCGCGCTCTGCGAGCGGGTCTGGTGGTACCAGTTCAGCCAGTACGGCGAACCGTACCAGTCGTACCAGCCGGCCTTGATGATCAGCGGCTGCCCGGCCACCGACAGCAGGAAGGCGTTCTGGTCGCCGTGGCTATGGCTGAACGAGCCGTACGGGCTGGACTTGAAGAACACCGAGGTGCGGCCGGGCGAACCGATATCGCTGTGCATCGCGGTCCAGCCGATGCTCGGGTAGAACGCCGAGTTCGAGGGCGGCGACAGGTAGGTGGTGCTGGCGACCGGCATCGGGTACGGCGCCTGCAGCAGCGAGAGCGTATCTTCGGTGCCGCCCAGGTTCTTCACGTACCAGGCGGCGCGCGGCGAGACCATGCGCGCGGCGAAGGCGTGGAATACGCGGGTGTCCGGCTTGGTTTCCGAGCCGTCGCCGAACACGTGGGTGCGCGCACCCGGCGGGGTGAACTGGGTGGCGAAGTCGAGGAAGCCGAGCGACCATGGCTTGGCGTAGAAATTCACGCCGGTGGCCTGGACCAGCGGGTCCCACAGGCTCACCAGGTAGCCGGCGGTGTATTCGGCGTAGGCGGTGCCGTTGGCGTAGCCGCCTTCCGGACCGTTCCATGGGGACGGGTTGTTGGCATAGACGCGGAACGAGAAATCGAACCACTTCTGCGCGTCCGGGATGTCGCCCAGGGTCAGGCTCGAGATCAGCACCACGAAAATCAGGCTGGTGTTGGCATGCGAGTCGAACGGGTACTGGTCGAGGCGGCCGTTGTCGCCGGCCAGGTTGGCGTAGATCTCATTGGTGCGCGCCGTGATCGATGCCATCCAGGCCGCCTTGCGCACCGGGTCGAGGTCGCCGGCCAGCACGTCGGCGCCCTTGGCCAGCGCCATCGCGATCTCGCGCGTGGCCTGGTCCTGGTTGGCGAAGCTGGTCGGCCCCTTCGGATCGAGCGCGGCCAGCTGGTCGCCCTTGCGCAGCGCTTCGGCCAGGAACATCGGGTCGCCCTTCAGGCGCCACATGACGGTCGCCGCCTGCAGCTCGAGGCTCGCTTCATTGATGCGGTTGCGGATGTCGGTCTGCTGCGTGTTGGTGGCGGCGGTCACGATGCCGGAAGTCGACAACGGCCAGCGCGCGTCGGACAGCTCCGGCAGCGCCTTGATCTGCAGCTTGACCTCGTTGGTCATGCGGCTGGTGTAGGGCTCGAGGGCGGCCATGCGCGCCGCGTTCCACTTACTCATCGGAACGAACGACGGCGGCAGCGAACGCGGATGGCCGCGCTGAATGATGCGGCTGCGCAGCGTGGCGTTGTCGGGCACTTCGAACACAGTGGAACGGTCGGCGATGATG
>CXWL01000273.1_pt1 | contig 13668 bp, 12 predicted proteins | sample 590931 | NCBI WGS metagenome assembly CXWL01 (sample SAMEA3498368, study PRJEB10139) | groundwater metagenome | biome: water well; material: biofilm material | place: Germany | collected 2015-04-27 | reverse complement strand
GCGGTTTTTTTCAGCATCCTGCAAGGTCATAATCATGCCGTTGATTCCTGAGCCGCTAAGACACCGTCTCGTTCAGCTTCGCCGCGTGCTTCACGAGTATCCGGAGCTCAGCGGGCAGGAAGCGAACACCGCCGCCGTGATCTGCAAATTTCTCGATGGACTGGCCATCAAATATCGAGCACACGTCGCCGGTCACGGAGTCGTTGCCGATATTCCCGGACGCGCCGGAGTCCCTTGCGTCGTCATCCGTGCGGATACGGACGCGTTGCCGATTCAGGAAGACACCGGCTTGGATTTCGCGTCGGTCCACGACGGTGTCATGCATGCCTGCGGCCACGATGGGCACACGACGATGTTGCTCGGCGCGGCGGCGCTCCTCTCGGAGGAGAAAGACCTGCCGGCTCCCGTGCGATTGATTTTTCAGCCGGCAGAAGAAAAAGGTACCGGCGCGCTGGCCATGATCAAGGCCGGGGCGCTGGAGGGAGCGGGCATGATCTTCGGCGGCCACCTCGACCGTCACTATCACCCGGGGGCCATCGTCGTGTCCGAGGGCGCCGTCAATGCGTCGTCGGATAATTTCTCGATTGAGATCATCGGACAGGGCGCGCACGGCGCCCGTCCCCATGAAAGCATCGACGCCGTCGTGGTCGGGAGTCTCATGATTATGGCGCTGCAAACGATCGTCTCGCGCGAAATCGATCCGGCCCGCCCGTCGGTCGTGTCTGTCGGTCAGTTCCATGCTGGGACTGCGCCGAACGTCATCGCGGGACAGGCCAGATTGGACGGCACCGTTCGGGCGCAGGATCCCGCAGTGCGGCAACAGCTCCTTTCCTCCATCCGCCGCATTGCCGAATCAATCGGCCAATTGCACGGAGCCAAGACCAAGGTCACCGTGAATGAGGGCACGCCGCCGCTGATCAACACGCCGGAAATGGCGAGCCTGGCGCGCCGCGCGGCAATCGCGGCAGTGGGGGAGGCCAATGTGTTGCCGCTCAAGACGGCCAACATGGGCGCGGAGGATTTCAGCTACTACATGGAGAGCGTTCCGGGGGCCTATGTCCGGTTCGGAAGTCAGGTCCCGGGCAAGGAGGGATTCCCTGCGCATTCCAGCAAGTTCGACTTCGACGAAGAGGCCTTGGCCGTCGGCGCGGCCTACTACCAGGCCATTGCCAAGATCGCTGGCCAGCGACTCAGCGAGGAAACGCCCCGTTCTTAACCTAGCAGACTGTGGACAAACTATTTCGATATGCTGGAACTTTGATGGTCAGCACGTCTTGGATAAGAGGAGAACACCTCACGCAGGATGCTCAAAAAAGCCGTCCAGCAAGGCCGCAGCGAGTGAGGGGCCGAGGCGTACCCTCTGGGGTACGTTGAGGGTCTGAACGATGCGAGAACGCCGCTGGCGGTTTTTTTCAGCATCCTGCTGGCGCAGAGGGCTGTCATGATTCGGATCCGAGAAGCCCGCGAAGAAGATGTCGGCCAGATCCGCGAGATCTTTCTCGCGGTCTACGGCGCCGACTATCCGCATCGTGAACTCTACGACGAATTATGGCTCAAGCGCTCCGTCTTCACCGACGACGCGTTGATTCTCGTCGCCGAAGATACAGATGCGGGCCGGGTGATCGGCACCGCCTCAGTGCTGTTCGACTTCGGGGCCCATTCCGACCTCGTCGGAGAGTTCGGGCGCCTCGCCGTCCACCCGGACTATCGCCGCTTACAGGTCGGCAAGCTGCTGATGGAGAAGCGGCTCGAAGCCATTCACAACCGCCTGCATGTCGGGCTGGTCGTTGCGCGCACGGTACATCCCTACGCCCAACACATCAGTCTCGCGCACGGGTTCATCCCCACCGGCTTTCTGCCGCTGAAACATTTCTTCCGCCACCGCGAGAGTTTCGCCCTGCTGGCCCGATATTTCGGCGACGCGCTGGCCTTGCGCCGTAACAATCCACGGATCATTCCCGAGGCTTATGCCTTAGCCAATCTCGTCATGAGCCAGCCGCCGCTCACGCCGGATTTCATTGTCGACGAAGATTCCGCGCCGTATCCAGCAGGGGGCGACTACACCATCGAGCAGTTGCAGGCCGAAGGCTATCCGGCTCTGCTGCGCATCGAGCGGGGGAGGGTCCGCAACCGGGAAATCTTCGGCCCCATGCGGTTGGATTATGGTTTTTTCAAACTCCAGGCGCGGCAAACCAGTTACTTTCTGGCCCGTTCAGGCGGCCACATCGTCGGGGCGGTCGGCTATACGATGGACCCGGTCGAGCACACCGTCCGCGTGTTCGAGTTGATCGCCTTGGCCGACGACGTCGTACGATTTCTTCTCTCCGAGCTGGAACGGAAGTGCCGGGAGGAGATGGGGATTGAATACATCGAGATCGACGTCAGCGCCTATGCGCCACGAATGCAGCGCACACTTTTGGAGCTGAACTTTCTGCCGGTTGCCTATGTGCCGGCTATGGTCTTTTATCAAGTGGAACGGTTGGACATCGTGAAGATGGTGCGGTTGAATAAGTTGCAAGATCTTGGGCCGCTCGCGCTGACGGAGCCGGTCCAGGCCGTTGCCGACGTCGTGATGCGCGGCTTTTCCACCTGCGTGATTGCTCCGCGCATGGCACAGGCGATCAAGGAGATTCCGTTGTTTTGTGGGATGAACAATGAGCAGGCGACCAGGCTCGCCGGAATCTGCCGGGTGCGGGACGTGCGGGCCGGCGAGCGTCTCTTTGCCACGCACGATCCGGCCGACCGTCTCTACCTCCTGCTGCAAGGGCAAGTCGCCATCAGTTGCGGGACCCCTCCGGTCACGATCGGGACCGTCCGAACCGGAGAAACCTGCGGCGAGGTCTCGCTCCTCTCGGCCAGGCCCCATTCCGCCACGGCTACAGCCGAGAGGCCGGTTGAGGCGGCCGAACTGCTTCAGCGCGATCTGGCGGATCTCATTCGCCGTCGCCCCGACATCGGCGTCATCATCTACCGCAATCTCGCGGTCGGCCTCGGCGAGAAGCTCCTGCGCTCCGGCAATTCAAAGCGAGACCAAGATCTGGCCGAATCGGAAGTGCTCCACTTGGCATCGGAAGCCGCCCCGGCGAAAAAGTAGTCACTGGATCAACTCACCTCGCGTCTTTCCCGGACGGCGATCTTTCTGGCTCGCGAAATACGCTTCACGCTTCACCAACAACGCGTCACGTTTTCCGTGGCAGTGCCACCCGTTGAAGCGCGGTCATGGGACCCTGTTTCCGCAGCGTCGCAAGCTGCGCCGCGTCTTTCACCAGCAAGGCTCCGGCGAAGCCCAGCGCATTGATCGAGATGCCCTCGAAATACTCTTCCGACCGGGGTACCAACAAGAGCCACCGCCGGGTGACGAGCAGGTTATAGGGAGTTGAGGGCGCCTCAACGGACAGGCCCACAGCGCGGAGCAGTGAGTGGTAGCGGTTGAGCAACGCCGAGGCGCCATCACTCCGTTGGTCGATCCATGCCGGGTCCATCGGCGCATAGGCATGCAAGAAGGGCAAGCCTGGCACTGTCCCGGTGGCGCCAGTCATCTGCACGGAGCGCAACAGCGTTTCGATCGGCAGTCGGGCTTCCGGTAAAGCGGACAATGGAATCAGCTGCAGATGTTTGTGCCGCTGACTGGCCCCGGCTGCCGGTCCGGCGTTGTAGAAGCCCAGTCCGTCGATCTCAGCGAGGCAAGCCAGCAGCGCCGCGCAATCCTCACGGGTGAGCAGGGCCTCTTGCGGCTCGAACGAGCGGGTCGCGATGACGAGATGGTGATCGACCACGTTGAACTTGTTCAGCAAGGCGACATGAGTGGGGGAGACATCCGCCACGAAGAGGTCCTGGTCGTAGGGCAGGAAGGGGTCGTTGTTCGATGTCGCAGCAGTAGTGAGCGCTTTCATCGCGAGGGTTGTGATGACGCGCACTTGAAACGCCACTCCGCTCTGCTCGATTACCTCCGGCTCCGTGGGAATGGAGAGGATGGCCTTCCGGTCACGGGCATGGGCCGTTCGTTCGAGCAGGGCGGGCCAGAGAGTGCCGGGCTTGAGGAGGTGTTCGTGCTGATTCATAGGTAGGAAGAAGCGTACGGCAAGGGACAGGCGAAAAGCGAGAGGCGAGATCCGTCACTGCTTTCGGCAATAGAGTATCAACAATCAGCAGTCACGCGGCAGGTCCTGTCGTCGAGCGGCTAGCCGGCTTCATATCTCGCCAAGTGTCGTCGAGGGAAGGGTGAACCGTCAGCCTCCTCCATCCGCGCAGCGCGCACGCAAGATCAATTGGGTTGCTTCTCGCTGGTGGCCGCTCTCGTCGGCCCCCTTCACTGATCAGGACTGGACGGTACGGTTCGCCGACCCCTTCTCCTGTTCCGGCAGCCGGATCATATAGCGACGCTCGGTGCCGAACGTCACCAGCACCATGCCCTTTCGGCTCAGGCGATCGACTTCGTTAAAGACCTGGTTCCAGGACAGGTCGGGGAGATGTTTCGTCAACGTATCCAGATCGCATCCCTGCGTGCGTTTCACTTCGCCGAGAATGCGATTGGTCACGGGATTGTGTGAAGCCATGATCAGATCCTCCACTTAGGTTTGAATCATCACGACAACCTCTGGCACCCCTCCTTGCCGCTATCGCTATCTTTCCGATCCGGGATAGACGATGCCGAATTCTTCGTCGGGCATCATCTGTAGCGAAAAGTCGGCCAACTCTTCGGCCGCATCGCTTCCCAGGCCATAGGCACGACTCGCCAGCATTGAGAGAAACACCCCCATCTCCCGCTTGGCGCCCCATCGATCGCCCAGGCTGAGCGCCCCACGGATTCGGTCCAGTTCCCGTGCGTAGGGTGAAAAATCGTACGCGGGATATTTCTTTGTGAAGTACGTTGTCAGCCTGAATTGAAGCGTATCCAGCCAGATGACCGGCGGAGCGAGACGTTCCGTGGGCGTAACGGTAGCCGGCAGAACAGTCGGAGTTTCACCGGCCTGAACGGGATTCGGTGCTGGCACAGAGAAGGCAGAAGGCACCAGGAGCAGTGCCAGGAGGGGAAGGGCTGGTCGGTGGCTGACAGTTCCCATGGGGACCCTCGTTCCAAAGGATCCGCATCCGACGGTGATGCGCTAGGGCTTAATATCCGGCGTAGGAGTGAAAGGGACTGCGGCGAGATCCGGCGCGCAGGATGACGGAGAGAGGCGTGCGGAAGAGACTGCAGCCACCGTCACTGGAACGTCATGAAAATATGCTACGCCCAGAGAGAGGCTCGGTCAAGCGTCCCCTCTGAGCCTGCGCGATGATTAGCGGGCACCGTGCACGAGGATCTGACGGCTGCGGTAGATCGACAGGGCGCGCTGTTCCGATTCCTCTGCCTCGGCACTCCGTCCCATCTTCCGGTAGAGGTCGGCCAACAGAGCCAACGTGGCCGCCTCAGTCGCGGCATCGCGCAAGGTTTGAGAGAGAAGAAGCGCGCGTTTCCCCAATTCGACGCCTTCCGTCAGCAGCCCTTCCTCACCATCTAATTGCGCCAGCCGGAGCCGCAGTATCGCTTCGATCATCATATTCCGTTCGACTTCAGCTAGGCGAAGGCCCTCGTCGTAATACAGGCGCGCGTCTTTCGCCCGATCCAACAGCCAGTGTGCGTGCCCCAGCGCCACGACTGTCGCAAGTTGTTGCCCGCGATCCTGACGGGTGCGCGCGTCTTGCCACGCCTGCTGCAGCAACGACAGGCCTGGCTCGGTCACGCCGTCACCGACATCGAGCAGGCCCAGCTGAACCAACGTGTCGTTCCATCCCTGTCGATCGTTGACACGGTTGAACAGGGTGATCGCCTGGCTGAACGACGCACGAGCGTTGTCCAGGCGTCCAAGCCGGGCCGAGACGCGCCCCATGACCAACAGAGCCCGCGCATGAGCGGTCCGGTCGGATGACCGGGCGAAAAGGGGAAGGGCCTCCTGGAGCGCCACGTCGGCATCCTGGATCTTGCCTTGCCGTTCATATACCTGTGCGATTTTCACCAAGGCGGTCGCTACGCCGCGGGCCTGCTGGTGTTCCCGAAACGTCGACAACGCGAGCTGATAGTAGGTCAGTGTTTCAGGAAAGTGGTGCTGGAGGTCATGGATTTCGCCAATCCTGAGCAATTCGTCGCCCGTGAGCGTTTTGGCTGAGGATACTCGGTCAACAGGCACAGAGTGGGGGAGCGACCAGGCGGGACTCTGGTTCGACAGTGGAACGAGCAGCAGGAGCCAGGCAGCCATCACGATGCAGACCTCTCGTGATCCGAAAGCCTCGGCGAGATCCTGCGCTGAGCCGATGGTTCAGAGAAACGTGCATCCCGCGCAGGATCAGCTAAAAGGATGCGCTTGCGAGGGGAGGAGGTCAAGAGAGGAAGGCCGGGAGCGGTCAGGTGCCCTTCGTGCTCGCAGAGCCCCCACGATAAAACGGTGGTCGCTCGATGCGCGCAGTAAAGGGCAACCTCGACCGCTCCCTTAAATAGAGGTATGCCGAATTGGAAGGTACTCGTTCGACGCGCGCAGTTGGGGACTAAGCCAGGCCACCCTGTTATGTCGGCTACGAGCAGGTTTGGAGGGAACATTGGTCCCTAGATAACGCCAAGTTCAGTAAATGCGTGTATTTTGCCTGCCTAGTGAGTTGACACGCTCCAGCAGCGAGTCGTAGCTTGTCGCCAGATTCATCCCAACTGGCTGAAGGGGAGAAGTCCCTGTTTTCTCTTTAGCCTGTATCTGTATATGGTTGCTTCGGCCTATGCCCAATGGATCTGACGCACTCCCTCAGTCTCCCTCGGCTGAAACAGCACAGCCTTCGCCATTAACGTCTCCATGGACTGCACAGCGGCGAAGACTCATTAATTGGTTGAAGGAAAAGGCCCCATCTCTGGCCGAACTCTATGAGACTGCTGTCATTCTTCTCGAACAGCAACCTCCCCTTCCAGGGCGGAGTCGTATCATTGCCCACTGTGTCCGAGAGATTGCCAATACGTTGCCTGCGATTCTGGCAGGCGTCGAACGAACCCGTTTGGAATACGACAAGCGGGTAGATGGTATTGCTCTAGCATGGGAACGATTGAGTCGACCTCCGATTCAGACGCCTAGGAGCATGGGCACTACATCAATTCCGGATCCCCAAGACGCTCTGACTCAGGACTTCTTGAATCAAATTGAAGGACTTATCAAAGAGCATAAGGCATCGCTAGCGAAACGCGATACGGTTGCGGAAAGGCTTTTTCGGGCAAACCGCCCAGAAAATCGGCATTTGGGTGATGCGCTACGTCCAGTCCTGAGGCGATGGATCAAGCTGAGGGATTGGTTTGTGGGGCACTCACACGATAACAGCAAAACAGACGCGGAACGTGACTGGAATGATTTCAAGAGCAGATTCATCCTTTTCGAGAGGACAGTATTGACACTTGGTCAAGGATTTTTCGAAACGATTGCTGACCTCAATGAGCTCATCCGAACTTCAACCCCCGCTGATGTCCATCTCGTCGTAACGCAACTCGGGCACATTGAGCACTACAAATACTTTTTCGAGCACCTCGATGATCCGACATGGATCCCTGCCCTCCGTGCCGAGGGAATCTTCAAAGCACCTCCGCCTATTACCGTCGTCGGCATTCCACGTTGGGCGGCTTCTGAGTTCCTCGTGCGTGTTGCGAGCCGAGCAGATCCCACCGCGGTGATAAGTGCCTTGTCCGACATTGCCGATGCCCTTCCTCAACAATCCTCAGTGAATCCGCTGATCATTCGGGATCTCGTGAATGTACTTCTTAAATTGCCCGCGGAACATTCTGCACGTTTTGTGCAAAAATTGAGCAAGTGGACTCAGCAGAACAATGGGGTCTTTTTTGGTCGGAAACTTGCCAAACTGACAACCCATTTGGCAGAGGGGGAAAGGTTACAGGAAGCGCTAACTATTCTTGCAGCGCTACTTGCTATCGAACGGGTGCAGGCCGATCGTGAGTCTGAATATTTTTATAACCCGGTTAAGCCGCGGATTAGCATGTATGAGTATCGTCACGTTGTGGAGGATCAACTTCAGCCTGTAATTGAAAAGAGTGGACGGGAAGCCTTTGACGTTTTATGCAATATTCTCCAAAGGGCTGCAAAACTGTCTCGCCGTTCACATTCGGTCGATGAATGGGACGACAACTCTATCGGCTGGCAGTCAGATCTAAGTATTGACGACGAAGACGCGCGTGACGACGTAAGAAGCGTATTGGCCATCACGACTCGGCACACCGCCGAATCTTTGCTCAGGAGCGGACGCGTAGAGCTCGGTCCACTGGTTGAAGCTTTTGAATCACGCCGCTGGTTGATCTTTAGACGGTTGGCTCTATATCTTCTCGCCACCACAACTTCAGCGCCAAGAGAAATGGTCGCGTTGAGGCTCACACCTGAATCATCGTTCAGAGACGAAAGTTTGAAAAATGAGTACGAAGCGCTGCTGCATACAGGCTTTGTGCGCCTGACTCCTGAGGAGCAAGGGATAATTCTCGGTTGGGTGGAAGCAGGACCCGAGAATGTCCAACAGCAGATCGAGAATCATGAAACGACCACAGGACAGCGCGCTACCCCGGAAGACATCGAAAGGCATCATCGGAGGTGGCAATGGAAGCGACTCTGGCCGTGCCATACACATCTCCCACAGGCTTGGCGGGAACGGTATGTCGCTCTTATGGAGGAATTTGGCGAGTTCGAACCTGCGCCGCCCATGCGAGAAATGCGAGAAATTGCAGTGGGAGAACGGGCTCCTAGATCTGAAGAGGACCTCCGTGCGCTCACACCGATCGCGTTAAGGGAGTACTTGGACAACTGGATACCAGATCGAACCATGTTCCCGCGTTCCACTCTGTCCGATTTAGCGGTAGTGGTAACGTCTGTTGTTGCGGCGTTCCCAGGACCCTATGCCGACTCGTCGCAACTATGGAAGGGGTTGGATCCCACCTACCTTAACGGAATTGTTCGTGGGTTTGTAAAAGCGCTTCAGGCGGATCTTCGGTTCGCCTGGGCTCCTGTCCTTTCTCTCTGTTCATGGGTCCTTGAGCAACCTCGCGCAATTCCTGAACGGAGCGTTGATCGCTGGGAGGGGGATCCGGATTGGGGTGGAACACGCTGGTCGATCGTTGAACTCCTCCGTGTCGGATTCCAAGATGAGACGTTCGGAATTCCCATCAACCTTCGTGATGTGGCCTGGCATTTGTTGGAAATATTGATGATGGATCCGGACCCAGAGGGGGGCGTGGACGAGGAAGATTCTGAAGGACCGAGCCACTCAATGCATCGCGCCATTAATTCGATTCGCGGTCGGGCTATCGAAGGCTTGATCATCTACTATCCTGGCTGGATAAAACGCCAGACAGGGGATGCTAGTCTGCCAAGACTACCGGCAGAAGCGCAGGCTGTACTAGACCAGCATTTGGATCCGACTATAGATCCTTCATTGGCAATTCGCTCTCTGTATGGTCGCTGGTTTCCATGGATTCTTGTGATTGATCAAGACTGGGCAACTGCAGCTGTCCCTCGGATATTTCCAGACGCTGCTCCACAATACTGGCTCGCAGCATGGAATGGTTTCATTTGCTTCAACACAGCATATGAACAGGTATTTGAGCCGCTTCAGGCGGTATATGCTAAGGCCATTTCACAGCTTGGACGACAAGCGGATCAGTCGGATGACACTCGGCAGCTGCGAGATGAACGATTAGCCGGCCATTTGATGAGTTTCTATTGGCAAGGTCGCTACCCGCTGGACCATCAAGACGGGCTTGTTCGCCAGTTTTTCTCCCAGGCGCCGGATAAGGTACGGGCGGAGGCAATTGAATTTATTGGCCGCAGTTTGGACAGGACGAATGGTCCTATCGAACCGATTGTCCTCGACCGACTTCAACGCCTATGGGTTTGGCGACTTGAACAGGCAAGGCGAGATTCGGCAGCCTCTCAAACAGAACTCAAGGCGTTCGGGTGGTGTTTCGGCTCAGGCAAGTTTGATGCACAGTGGGCGATCGAAAATCTTCTAGGCGTCCTGCGGCTGACAAATAGCATTGATCCGGATTTCCAGGTTCTGGAGCGGCTGCCCGATTATGCAGCTGGGTTTCCAATTGAGGTTCTCGAATGTGTCAGACTCCTAATCGAAGGGGAAACGTCCAACGTCGAGCTTTCAGGTTGGGACGACGATCTTAGAAGGATCTTCTCCCAGACAAGGGAACATCCGGTACCGGAAGTTAAGCAGGCCTCAGACGCTGTGATTGAACTTCTCGGAAGGTTTGGCTACCTCGGCTATGCGGATCTTCTTTCCGGCGAGTCGGGTTAGGAAAAGAGGGGTGGGTCTTGCAATCCAACATTGCAGGACTCGTCCGCACATGGTCTTGAGCGAGAGTCTTGAAGCGATTGCATCTCGCCTTGGGCGTCTCGGATGTGGAGGCTTCTCCGCCGAGCGTGATGTGAATGGGATGCGCCGGGAGCGCGGTACGGCCGACCAGCAGGCGGCAGAGATTCGACAGGCTTGGCCCTCGACGAGCTATTACCCGAAGTAATCCAATCCGACCCGTCCCGTCCTCGTCTGCGCACGGACCTTTTGACTAAAAGGGGAATTTTATGAGATCGAGTAGCCGATGGGAGCCCCTGAGGAGTGAGCATCGTACAGCTATATTGAACCTAGTCTTTTGGGCATGCGAGATGGCTAAAGCCGATCCATCATTACGCAAGGTCGCTCTTCGGCTAATAAAATTCGCTGCTTGGCGTTGGACTGCAGATGCTGTTGACTCCTCAACAAGTGAAGTCACTATAGATGCTATTAAGACCTGCCCGGCTCATCTTCCTCATACGAAAGAGGCTTTAGCAGCTCTTAAACGTGGTGAGAAAGTCAGACACGAACATATCGTGCCCCTTCGTAAATTGGTAGAGCGAGCTTTGGAGCTCGGCCTGAAACGTTCTGCAGGGGAAGTCAAGAAGCTATTCGAGGAGTACTGCAAGGCTGCTTTGGTTACACGCGAACAGGATCACGATCTAAACGATAATAAGCTCCGCGATCAAATGCCAGCAGGTTGGCAATGGGGCGACGATGCTTTGGATCGATATCGGCAGTGCGGGCTTCAACTGTGCAAACCAAGAAATTCATAGCTAGGGTATTGGAAGTTTTTGAGGGCAATTGCGCCTCGTCCGCGCGCGGCGGTTGGTTTGCGGCAAAGAGGCGGGGCTGGTCTTGCTATCAGAGATTCGCAGAGCCAGGCTGTGTCCAGCCCTGTCGGGGACTCCACGGTCTCGTGTGGTGTGAACGGTGGGGCGGATGGTTTTGCGCGATCGAGGGCTAGACCATGATAGCGAGGGGGGTGAGTTGTCCGCAGACTTGAGCGATTACCGGCGGAACGCATCTTTGCCCTTGGGCACGTCGGCAAGCAACTTATCTGACGACATGGCAGCGCGGCGTTGCCGGTACCACCGCCATCCTTGCGCGATTAGCACACCGCCGAACACTAGGATCAACGCCGGCCACTCCACGTCGCTCATAGCCCCACTCTAGTCAAGCCCCTCGTGTTTCACAAGGTTATCACGCCATAGATCGGGGGTCGGGCCTTGTAGCCCAACATTGCGGAGCCTGTCCGCACGCACTAACTTGTACTCTTTCCGCCGATCCTTCCGTTCTCAGGGCTCTTTCACAGCTGCACGGTGACGGCTTTCACCTCGGTATAGAGTTCCAGCGCGTCGTGGCCCATTTCGCGGCCCCACCCGGATTGCTTGTAGCCGCCGAAGGGTAGCGCGGCGTCGAAGATGTTGTAGCAGTTGATCCACACCGACCCTGCGCGCAGCTCGGCTGCGATGCGGTGGGCTTTCGCGATATCGCTGGTCCATACCGCCGCCGCCAGACCGTAGATGGAGTCGTTCGCCGCCTGGATCACTTCGCCCACGTCCGTAAACGGGACTGCGCAGACAACCGGCCCGAAGATTTCCTCCTGCATGATCTTCATCGTCTGCGTGGTGTCGACCAGCACGGTCGGTTCCACAAAGTAGCCCTTGTCGCCCAGCTTGCGCCCGCCGACCACTGCCTTGGCGCCCTGAGAGAAGCCAGACTCCAGATAGCCGAGCACCCGCCGTTGCTGCTCCTCCGACACCAGCGGCCCCATTTGGGTGGCGGGATCCATGCCAGGCCCGACCTTGATCTTCTTCGCCTCCTCAGCTACGCCCGCCACCACCTTGTCGAAGATACCCTTCTCGACGAAGAGCCGGGAGCCTGCGCAGCAGCATTGGCCATGGTTGAAAAAGATCGCGTTCGCGACTCCGGGTATGCTCGCCTCCAGGTCGGCGTCCTTGCATACGATGTTGGGGGATTTCCCCCCGAGCTCCAGCGACACTTTCTTGAGATTCCCTGCCGCTGCCAGAAGGATGAGTTTTCCCACTTCGGTGGAGCCAGTGAAGGCCACCTTGTCCACGTCAGGATGCGCCGCCAGCGCTGCGCCGGCGGTTTCTCCGTACCCAGGTACGATGTTGACCACCCCGTCCGGGAATCCCGCTTCGCAGATCAGCTCGCCGAGTCGCAAGGCGGACAGCGGCGTCTGCTCGGCAGGCTTCAGGACGACGGTGCAGCCCGCGGCCAACGCCGGACCCAGCTTCCAAGCCGCCATGAGCAGCGGAAAATTCCAGGGGATGATTTGGCCCACCACGCCGACCGGCTCGCGCAGTGTGTAGGCGAGATACCGGGCGCCGGGCATGTAGGGCACCGAAATGGGAATGGTGTGGCCTTCGATTTTCGTCGACCAACCTGCCATGTACCGGAAGAGGTCTACGGCCAGCGGCACATCCGCCACGCGGGCCACGCCGACCGGTTTTCCATTGTCGAGCGACTCCAGTTGCGCGAATTCTTCCAAGTGAGATTCGACAAGGTCGGCGAGCTTCCAGATCAGCCGTCCACGCTCCGAAGCTGTGAGCGTGCGCCACGGGCCAGTCTCGAAGGCGTTTCGTGCAGCGGTGACTGCCCTGTTAACGTCGGCGCTGTTGGCTTCGGCCACTTGGGCCAGGACTTCGCCCGTGGCCGGGTTGTAGGTCGGGAAGGTCTTCCCCGACGCGGCTTCGAGCCATCTGCCGCCGATCAGCATTTTTCTGGGCGCGCCTAGAAAGGTTGTTACCGTTTGGTGAGTCGGGATTTCCACCGTTGCTGTGCTCATGGTGTTCCTCCTCTCCGGATGTATATTGCGGCGATGTCAGATGCATAGAACCGAGGGCAGAGACACGTTATTATAATACATGAATGGGAATAGGGTGATGATCGCGCGAGGGGGTTGAGGTGTCCGCAGACTTGAGCGATTACCGGCGGAACGCATCCTTGCCTTTGAGCACATCGGCCAGCAACTTATCCGCCGACTTGGCCGCGCGGCGTCGCCGGTACCACCGCCAGCCGAACGCAATCAGCAGGCTGCCTGACATGATGACTGCCAGCCACTCCACATCGCTCATAGCCCTACTCTAGTCAAAGTTCTTCTGTCGAACAAGGTCCTCTCGCCAAGGGTCGTGGACGGCGCTTGACCAGCGTGCAAGCGCTCATTCTTGAGTGATCTCAACCCATTTCGGTCACGTCCGATATATGGGATGTGTCCATGAGGGCATCTTCGTCCTCTCTGGTTTGCGGCTTGCCGTTGTCGAGCGTAGAGTGAGGCATGGCATCGTGTCCGTAAGAGGG
>CXWL01011651.1_pt1 | contig 13670 bp, 14 predicted proteins | sample 590931 | NCBI WGS metagenome assembly CXWL01 (sample SAMEA3498368, study PRJEB10139) | groundwater metagenome | biome: water well; material: biofilm material | place: Germany | collected 2015-04-27 | reverse complement strand
TGAACTGGCGATTTCGACCCAAACCCGACGGCCAAGGTCAAAAGGTAAATCCTCCTATACCAGACCTTCAATTTCTCTAAAATTAAATATGATGCTCAGCAAGTCAAACTAAAATTCGGCCAATTTACTGTTCAATATGCTTGCTGCTACGATGATAGGTGAAAGAACCGGACTGAATGGGGGTGAATAAGCGAGGTCTGCGTTTTCAAGGTCATAGCAGGTCAGTTTACCAAGTAATGCCGTAGCAGCGATATCGATCATTTTATCGACATTTCCAAGACCAATCACTTGAGCACCCAATAGCCTGCCATCTTTCCGATTAGCGATCAGTTTTAAAGAAAAATCTTGTTTGCCTGGATAGTAACGTGCCCGGTCACTCCCTGTCATTACAATTGAAATTGGATCAAAACCGGATTCCTCTGCCGCCTGTTCCGATAATCCCGTTATCGCCACCGTTAATTTAAAAGTCTTGAATATTGCCGTTCCAAATACACCTGGAAAATGGGTATTACCGCCTGCAACATTTTCACCGGCAACTCGCCCTTGCAAATTGGCAATATCGCCCAAAGGCATCCAGATAGGCGCACCGGTTATTCGATTAACCGTTTCGCAGCAATCCCCAGCCGCAAAAATACCGGGCGTTCGTGTTTCCATTCTGGAATCAACAGCTATTGCTCCTGTGGGGCCGAGTTCGATACCGGCGATTTTTGCCAGCTCCACATTCGGCCTGACTCCGATAGCGACAACAACCAGATCGGCTGCCAGCATTTTGCCGGATTCTGTCTCTACAGCAGTGACCCGGCCATTGTCACCGTGNNCCAGCACCGATTATCACTGCTCGTTTAGGATGTAGTGTATTTATCGATGTTTTGAATCGGGCAAGATCAGTGATATTACGCAAAGTCAGAACGCCGTCCAGCGTTATGCCTTCAATAGCTGGAACTATGGGTCGTGCACCGGTTGCCAGTATCAAGCGGTCATAAACTACTGCTGTATCGGCATCAGTTTGCAGGTTTCTTACAATAATTTGTTGTTTTGCTGTATCGATGCCGATGACACGATGTCGGGTTAACACCTGGATACCGTCTTTAGCAAAATCTTCAGGCTGACGAATAACGACTTTTCGCTCATTATCAATGACCCCACTGATAACATAAGGTAGTCCGCAGGCGGAATAAGACACTTCGGTCTCGTCCTGATAGATGATGATTTCACTATTTGGGTCACACCGGCGGGCTTTAGCCGCTGCTTTAGCACCTGCGGCAACGCCGCCTATGACAATGATTCGCATGACATTCTCCTTAATTTACTGTTATTAATTGGTGAGGCCGGCATTCAACCAATCGCCAGTACCGGCAAAAAAAGCGGGCTCGCCCCCGGTATGTATGAATACTATTTTTTTGTAATCCCCGAAGTATTTGTTTTGCAGTCCATACAGAAAACCAGCCATGGCTTTGCCGGTATAAACAGGATCCAACAATATGCCTTCTGTACGGCCGACCAGCTTTATCGCTTCGGCAGCCTCCTGACTGGGGATGCCGTAGCCTTGACCGATAAATCCACCGTAAATAGGTGCATCCTGGGCTGTAAAAACCCAGTCCAGTTTCAACAATGCTGCTGCTTCGTTAGCCAGATCAGCGACTTGTTGGCTAACCTGTTTTGGCTCACGGCTGACTGTGTAGCAAAGCATTTTCCAAGGCAGATTTAATAACCTGATGCCCAGCAACCAGCCCGCATAAGTTCCGCCAGAGCCCACGGCAAGAACTATTGCATCCGGCACTAATTCTTGGCTAAGGCATTGTTGATAAAGCTCGAAAACAGCCAGCACATGCCCCAATACACCCATCGCACAAGCGCCGCCGCGAGGAATCGTATAAGGCCGATGTCCTTGTTCGCGCAAATTATCGGCAATCAGTTGAATATGCGTATCAACTGAAGCCCGGTCATCGTCATTGGTAAAATGAAACTGGGCATTTAGCATTTTGGTTACCCGGTAATTACCCTCTATCGTTTCTGGTCGTTTTCCCCAATAAACGGCTGTACAACGCATTCCGGCATGAACTGCTACTGCTGCTGTCGCCCGAACATGATTGGACTGTACGCCGGCTCCAGTAATTAACCATTCGGAATTCCGGGCCAAAGCATCAGCCAACATCACCTCTAGTCCGCGTATTTTATTGCCCCCCAAACCGAAACTGATCAGGTCATCCCGCTTAAACCAGAGTTCAACTCCTTCAAGCTGGCCTGCTAATCGATTTGCCCGCATCAGCGGCGTTGGATAGGATGCAAGGCTATGTCTGGGAATTTGTTCGGCAATATGGCTTATGATGGCTTTTTTATCAAGCTGTTGGCTTTCTGAATTCATCACCTTTATCCCATCAAGGTAATTGAATCTGAAAAATAACCTGATCTATCATTTCTGCACAAACGCCCGTACTTTGATTAAGATTGAATAACGCATCCATCTCATCGTTAGTCAGGGTGGCGCTTATTTGCTGGTTATTAAGGAGTGCCTGTTTAAAATGTAGCCCATCGTTCTGAGCTTGCAGTGATACTTCGTAGACAAGCCGATGAGCGCTTTGCTTACCCAAGGTTTTTGCCAGTGCCAGCATCACCGCCTCGGCATGAACAAAACCGTTCGTCGCCATAATATTGTTGATCATGCGTTGCCGGTTCACCTGNNGTCGCATCGGGAATAATAATCCATTCACCTTTCCATGACCGGCCATCCCGTTCATGGCTATGCACCAGATTTTCAGCCATGTGCGCGGCGTGATGCCTGACGACTCTCGATAAGGTACCCAAATGCTCGGAAATTTCCGGATTACGTTTTTGAGGCATGGTGATACTGCCAACCGCTCCAATGACAAAACCTTCACTCAGTTCACCGATTTCAGGCCGTTGCAGATTAACAATTTCCTGGCCAATACGGTCACCGGTGGAGGTTATCAACGCAAGTGTATTCACCCATTCGGCATAGCGGTCGCGGGTACTGGTCCACGATATTGCCGGAGCATTCAATCCCAAGCGTTGCATGACAGTTTTTTGTAATGCTAAAGCCTGTGGACCAAGAGAAGATAAGCTGCCGACGCCACCACCCAGTTGACCTACGCTCAGCCGTTGTTTAAGTTCAGTTAATCGCTGGCGATGACGTTCCAGTTCATCCAGCCAGGTGGCCGCCTTAAAACCAAAAGTAATCAACAAACCGGGTTGGCTGTGCGTGCGCCCGCACATGACGGTCTGCCGATGCAGACGGGCCAAATCTATCAGGCTATGCTCAATCGCCGTTATTTGACTGACAAAGTGTTCATGGGCTTTCAATAAAGTGCGAATAGTATGGGTATCGCTAATATCCTGTACCGTTACCCCATAGCAAAGCCATTCACCACCAGAAGGACCACATCGATGCTTTATCGCATTGATCAGGCCCATCAGAGAGTGATTGGTTTTGACGAAGCCATCGCCTACTTCTTTTAGAAATGCTTCATCTATTTGCAGATTTTCGTAAGTGGTTTTTATTTCTGTCGCCGCCTGCTGTGGAATTAAACCAAACTCGGACTGCACTTGTGCCAGTACAACCATGATTTCAAGCCAGCCTTTGACTCTGTTTTGCTCGGTAAATAGCGGGCGTAGCTCAGGATCAGTCCAGGATGAGCCGTAAATGGTGGAATCGTTTATATGGACTGAGTCGATCATTTGCTGATTTCCTTTAAGCCATTAGCCGTTGCGAATCAAGTCAGACGCCTTTTCCGCGATCATGATAATCGGTGCGTTGGTGTTGCCGCTAACGATAGCCGGCATGATGGACGCATCGACGACACGCAAGCCTGAAACTCCATTGACCCGCAATGCCGGATCGACCACGGCTGTTGCATCGGTTCCCATACGGCAGGTCGAGGTCGGATGCCACGTGGTGGATGCCGTGCGCCGCACAAACTCTTCCAAGCCCGCATCATCGCGTATTTCCAAGCCGGGCGACAGCTCCATGCCTCTTATATCGTCAAACGCCTGTCCATACAGAATTTTAAGATTCCAGCGTACCCCCTCGACCAGACAGCGAAGATCGTCGGGATCACTGAAATAACAAGGATCAATACGCGGACGGTCCAACGGATCAGTGGATGACAGCGTAACCTGGCCGGTGCTGTGCGGTCTGTTGACATAAGCGGTCAGCGCTATACCATGACGGTTCGTTGATCCGGCTTCAGGATATTCTGGTGTTAAATTGCCGAAGATAAACAACTGTAGATCGGGATAAGCTACATCCGCCCGGCTTTTGACAAAGCCGCCTGCTTCCAGAAAATTAGAGGCATAAGCACCCATTTTGGTAGATTCGTAATCGCCGGCGGCGACAGCTTTATCATCATTGGACAATGCCGTAAAGGTCAGAGGCTGTGTCAGCTCGCAACGCACGCGGGCATGGATGTGATCTTGCAGGTTCTTGCCCACTTCCGACATGTCCAGTTTCACGTCGATACCCAGCTTTTCAAGCTCCGTTGCCGATCCCAAACCGGACAGCATCAGTAATTGCGGTGAACGGAAGGCCCCAGCGGACAAGATGACTTCGGTACCAGCATAGGCTTGTTCAACGATACCCAAGCGCAGGTATTGCACACCAAACACTCGATGATTATCGAATAGCAGCTTGGTGACCTGTGTATGGCTGATCACTGTCAGATTTTTGCGGCCGCGCACCGGGTGCAAATAAGCATTGGCTGCGCTGCATCGTGAGCCGTCAGCAATGGTTCTTTGTAAAGGGCCGCAGCCATCCTGTTGTTCGCCGTTAAAATCCGGGTTGTAGGCAATACCAACTTCCTGTGCAGCAGCGAGATAACGATGCGTTATTGGACTGAGTTCTGGGTGACTGGAAACCACCAGCGGGCCTGATTGACCATGATAGCTATCGACGAAAGTTTGATTGGTTTCAGCCTTGATGAAATATGGCAGCACTTCGTCATAGCTCCAGCCGGTGTTGCCAAGGTTGGCCCAGTGATCATAATCAGCGCGGTTGCCGCGTATGTAGATCATATAATTGATGGAACTCGAACCACCCAGGACTTTCCCTTGCGGGATATAGATACGGCGGCCGTGCATGGCGGGTTGTGGCAGGGTTCGATCGCTCCAGTCATAGGGGCTGTCTTGTAATTGCGAAAACAGCGCAGGGGTGCGAATGACGGCGGCAACATCTTCACCGCCAGCTTCAAGCAATAACACCCGGCAGCTTGGATCTTCGCTCAGCCGGTTGCCCAGCACACAACCGGCCGAGCCGGCACCAACAATAATATAGTCAACGCCTAGTCTGGACATGGTTCATTCCTGGCCGATTTCATTTATGGCACGATCCAATACAGTCTGTTGCTTGTTGGCAAAATAAACTATGCTGGCCTGGTTTTTTTTATTATGGTTTGTTAATTTTTTGCGGCATTCCGTGATCATGCTGTCCATACAATGGGTTGCCGTAGCCCCGGGCTCTGTCCGCGCCTGTATGGCTAGATTGGCATCCAATGCAGTTTTTAGCTGTTGCTCGGTCACTGTAATAGAATGCCCAAGAACCTTTTCGGCGGACTGCATTACTATCTTATGATCAAGTTCCAGTATGCTTTTGCCTTGACATTCACTCGCCAGGTAAGCCACCATTTGATGTGCGCTTCTAAAATCCAGTCCACATTCCAAAACCAGTGTCTCAGCCAAATCTGTTGCCAATATCCAGCCTGATTCCACCAGCGCCTTGCCTCTGTTGGTATTGAATTTTATTTCTTGCAGCACTTCTGACATTAACGCCACCGCATTATTTACGGTTTGCATGGCTTCGGGTAATTCTCCATAGATCAACAATCTATTGTCAGGCTGACCGGAAGGTGTTCTGGCGCTTGCGGTTACTGTAGCCAATACGCCGATCATTTTATTGGCAACACCCCGAATATGGGTTAATGCAAACGGGTTCTTCTTTTGCGGCATGATTTTACTGGCGCGTGCATGTTGATCATCCAGTTCGACCAGCGCAAATTCCTGGGTGCTGTAGATCTGTAAATCTTCCGCCAGACGGCTGAGATTGATACTGCACGTTGTCAGTATGGATGTGGCCTCAATAAATAAGTCGGCTTGCCACATGGCATCGCGGGCATGAGGAATCAAGCCGTTAAATCCCAATAGTTCGGCCAGTTTTTGCCGCCCTTGCAGTAATCTGGAGCCATTGGTGCTGCCGCAGCCCATAGGACTGAGGTTGAGCCGGGACAAAAATGATTCCAGGCGCTCCAGGTCTCGAAGTAACGGATAAGTGAAGCCCAACAAATAATGTCCGAAAGTGGTCGGTTGCGCCGCCTGCAGATAAGTGTAATCCGGCATGAGGGACAAGGCATGCTGTTCAGCTTTTTGTACCATCGCCGTAGCCAGTATTATCAAGGTTTCGATAAATTCCACAAGCAATTGCCGCATTACTAATACAAATGCGGTTGTCGTCGCTTCTCTGCGGGCACGGCCTGCGCCTAGCCAGCCTACGGCTTCTGATTGTTCTGCCAGCCAGGCTTCACGGTTGGTATAAGTATCACCTCGGGCTGGTGTTATTTCAAACGAATCCGGTTTGTTTTGCAGCTCAAGCAACTGTGCCAGTAACTGATAACCTTCTGTCTTCGGGATGGTATTCAGTTCGATGGCAATCAACGTATGGGCAATATCAGCCAGTCCCATTGGCTCAAATAAATGCGCCTGATGACTTAATTCAGCACCAAACACCGAACTGATCATTCTTTCCGATGGCGCGGTCTTCAACCTTGTACCAATCTCCAGAACTTTTTTCTGTATTGATGTTGGTTGTTGTTCATCGCTGATCATGACGTGCTTGTTCCAGACGGTTTGTTTACGCCATTGGCTTCAACCTGATTGGGATCCCAGGAGCCTTCGCGTAATAACTTGCCGGTAACGCGGTTCAACGTATCGAAACGCAAGCCGTTGCGCAAAGCTTCCAATGCCAGTACCTGATCCATCGGGATATTACCCAGCCCGGTATTGGCGCCGAATTTTTCGATAAAAAAAGTCTGCTGAGATTTAAGCGGTGCCTCCCAGATCAAGGAATCCAGTTTATTGCCAATCATGTCGACAATCATGTCTACCTCAAAACCATCAACATTTCCCGATTCATCGAAGACACCCACGCCTTGTCCACTTTCTCGGCCTTCGATGATGACCCAGGCTGCACCCCATTCCAGATCTTCCATAACTTCATCCGCAATCTGCTCTGCCGTAGGCTGCCGTTTTGGGTCTTTTTTGCCGACTTCGGTGATTGGAACAAGACCCGCATTGAGTGCGCAGTCGATAATTCTTTTACGTCTGAACCGCGGAATGGGTAGCGTTCCGTCTGAAATTTCCACAGCACTAAATCCCAGTGCTTTTGCATGGCTCATATAGACCCGGCAATGATGCGTAAGCAGCGCAACCTCCAGCAATGTGCCGCCAGGAAATGTCAGAACATTGTGTTCAGCCAGTAATTGCAGTTTTTGCTGCAATAATTTTTTTTCCATAAAGACCGACGTGCCAAAACCAAACTTCCAGTGATCAATATAGTTTGAAGAAATCTCCAAAATATTTTTGGTTTCGTCCAGGCTTTTCCCGACATCCATCACCATCGTACAGCCGCTTTTGCGCGGCTTTAGCTGTCGTGGATCACGCTGGCTTGTTATGATATTTTCCCAGGCGAGTTCAGACATGGCCAGCGTCTCCACAAAACAGTTGACGTAATGCATTTTCAATCAGTTTCAAATCCGTTCCCCAAGGTACTGTCATTACGTTACCTTGCTGTTCAAAATCATATTCCAGCAGACAACACTTCAACATAGTTGCTTGTTCATTAGGTTTTACTAGCTGGCGTGGACACATTTCCACGCGCGGGGGGGCATCACCATAATAGTGGCGATGGAATTGCAAACTGCGTTCACACCCCAATAAAGTCCAATTTTGGCGCTGTTGGGGACGCTCATCGAGAAAATAAACCGGCGCACTTAAATCACTGAGTCCGCCTGATCGACAGGGCACCAAATAAGCTTCAGGCCTTACCGTATCAGCAAGATCACGCAGGTCGATAGCCTCCAGTTCCAGCAGAACAGGCGGTAAATCGGCATAACTTAATACCTGTTCAACCATGTGATAAAGTTTGGGCGGCTCAGGCGGGATCACTTCAATCACCCGCAATACCAAAGGATTGGGGTGATGAATGATATTGACATGATCGAAGGCGCCAATCACGATGGCTGTTTGATCAGCAGAGACATGATGCTTAACGGCTAATTTTGCCAATGCCGACCGGTTACCCGGGTCTGTATCGGGATCGCTAAGAAAAACACAGCACTCGGGAAGAGCCAATACTTCCACTTTTTCAACAGGGGTGAATAAAGTATCTGATCCGGCGCGTTGCACCGCGGCAACGGCATATTCGTGTCGGGAATTGTGCAAAATAACAATATCCGTGCGCCGGTACACTTCCCTGTCCAGCAGATACCGCTCTATCACAGCTGCATTCATTTCACCGTCATAGGGCTGAAAACTTACGCAACGGTAAGGNNTTCAACGCTGGTGTCGGGGTAAATGGCGCGTAATTGCGCATGACCTTCACTATTAAATTCAAAAATGCCCAGATCTGTGATGATGCAATCCGGACCACGCCCCCGAAAAGAGAGGCTGGAGCGCAGCCCCCCTTCTGCCGTTCTATGCCCCAGACTGGTCACAAAATCACAATGGTCTACCAAACGGTAACGGCGGCGGCCTTTCTCATCCGCATGCGTGCGGTGTGCAGCGGTCCAGATCGTGACATGATCGGCATCAGAGGATAAATTACAGCCGCCACCGCCACCCGGCAGTTTTAATGTCAGTCGATCATTATTCCCCAGGCGGGTCACATTCATATTGCCCCAGCGGTCAATTTGCAAACCCGACAAGAACATGCGGCCCAATCGTCCGCTCGCGGCAAGGTCAAATAATTCTTCAATCGATAAATGACACTCAGCGCCACGATTCATGGCGAAATCGTTAGTCGTAGGCGTTAAAAATGCAGGTGTCGGATTGATGCCGTAAGTCGCCCCGGCCACCAGAATCAAGTTAGGGGCATGGGTGCATTTGGCCAAATGTAAAGCCAACTGTACCAAAGGCGACCCAAAACCATGAAAAGCCAGGATCCCATCTTCAATTGACAAGGCGATTTGATAAATCATTAACTCGCCTAGCGTGCAGTGAGTGATTCTGGATTTATTACTCATAAAGCTGCATCCATTGTTCGATACTCTCGTCCCAGCGCTCTAGGCTGGATAAAGCTGCTTTGCCGCCGATAGCCTCTATATAACGGTCTTGATCCTGACAGTCATAGACAAAGGGCTTGAGATAGTTTTGTCGAAAACCGTCCATGCCTTGTTTCGCGGCCTGATAATATTGATCTGTATGCTTATGATCATAGGCGTAAAGGGGATAGCAGGATGTCGGATGTGCGCCATAAGGAACTTCGCTAATAGCGGTGACATAAAAATACGGAATCGTTACGCCTTTTTGAGCCAATTCATCGTTAGATATGATTTCTTCAACTGTCACGATGACTTTTTTAGCTGCTTTGGCAAAAAGAATATCGGCAACCGGCGGCCCTTCAATATGCAGATTGCCATGTTGATCGGCATATTGAGCATGCAGAATTGCAACATCGGGCTTGAGTGCAGGCACCAAAACTAGTTGTTCGCCGGTAAAAGGGCAGATCATGGTTTTAAATTCGGGGTGCAACTGCATGAAATCGGTTCCCTGTACTGAACGAATCGGCATGAAAGGCAAGCCGCTGATAGCGGCTCGGAGCTGCTGGACCAAGGTATAACAACAATTATCCTCAACTTTAACTATCCCCGCTTCACAAGCTCGCCGATAGTTAATAGCCATGCCAAAATCCTGTTCAAAGCCTACATACGATTCTGCACTGACCGCAACCATACCGGCACCGCATAATAAATCAACATCAATGCCATGCGCCGAACCGACCAGTTTAAGGCCTTTGATGTCTTGCCGAATCAGTTCCCGAAGTGCCGCCATCGGTTCGCGCCATGACAAGCCGCCGCCAATGGCGACGCAGTCGCCATTTTGGATATGTGCAACGAGCTCAGTTATTGAACATCGTTTATCGCATTGTGTATACATGTATTCAACCTACATGGCTGTCATCGCAGCATTTACAGTAACTGCCGGACTGCAGCAAAACGGGTTTCATCAGACGCCCCAAACTAGCCATTTAAGACCTGGCGCTGGTTATTTTGCTAGTTCTTTACGGACTATTTTTGCCCCTTCGACCAAGGCATGCAGCTTGTCCTGGCAGATATAACGTTGTAGCAAGATTAGCCCGCAGTCCGTCGTAACGCCTAATTGTTCTGCCGGAACTACCGTGAGTAACTGGCGAATCTTTGCCGCTACCTGTTCAGCGGTTTCGGTGACGGTGCTTTTAACATCAATAACCCCCGCCCAGAACATCATTTTCTTGGGGATTGGGTGTTGTTTTAGTATTTCGAGACCCGATGCATCAAAAGAAATGCGGCCTATCCCTTCGATGTTAAAAACATCAATATTGGCTTCATAGGATTTTGGCACCACGGATGAGGTTGGATTCGGCGCTTTAGCGTTTTGAGCGCGTTTGGTTAAATCAAAAACCTCACCGGTACCCGCCGTATCATCAGGATAATAAGCGGGTGTACCGCCCCAATTACCCCAACAGATGTGGCAAACAATCTTGGCGTGTTTAACGCCTGCAACTGCGCGGTTGAAGGCTTCGATCGCCCAATCTTCATAAAAATAAGGCCAGGTAAATTCGTCCAGTTGAATATACTCAACACCCAGCTCATCAACTGCCAATATATCTTCGTTGATGGCAGCGGCAATCGCCATTGCACGGTCTCGGCTGTTGGGATAATGTAAATCATTGGTGCATTGGGCCAAGACCTGAACACCGGTGTATTGAACTTTGACAGGTTTATTGGTCGCCCGCTTGAGAGCCCGGGCTTGTTCGACCATGATTTGACCGCGGCGTTTGATTTCCTGTGTAACCGTGGCGGAATGTAACCGGCTGTAGATTGGAAAACCGAGATGGCTTCCGGAAAGGTCATATCCTAATCGATTGAAGTAGTAATAGAGAGCCGCATCGGCATAGTTATCGCCATGTAATCGGCCGTCCGCGATAATATCCAGACCGGCATTGACTTGATCGGTCACGATAGCCGCCATTGCATCTTCCAGCGCCTCCCGCCACATTGCGTCCGGCGGTTGACGGTCACCCTTGAAATGTCTGGCAAAATCAGCATCCCACCATCTTGGGTTAGGATAATTGCCGACCATACTTGTTGGAATCAATACCTTATTCATCTTGCACCTCTTTTATAGTTATTTTTTGGCGGTTCGCTGGGATTTATTCGATCTCTAATTCAAACAGGTATTAAAATCGGGACACCTCCTTTTAGCTAATTTGTTGGTGTTGCAGAAGATTAAATAATTAAGCGCTTAGGTTTTAATGACTTAATTTTAATTACGGTTTAGATTAACTGCCGTTTCTACTTGCACCCCCACAACAAGGGCATCCGGCAGCATGTTCATTTTCCAACGGGTGTAAGTTTTCGTATATATGAATGGGTTTCGCCTCATGACTGCCACATTGAGAGCAAACCCACTCTTTGGGTTCCGTTGTATTCGCCATTACCAAACCTTTGAATTGATAATTACACTGTGGACATTGGAGTTCATAAATAGGCATTAGTTTCTCTAATGATTAGCGTTTGTACAGACACTAGGGTTATAAGCGGCCATATTTCTGCCAATGTTGTTCAAAAAGATAAGTCTCATCAAGCGGTCTGGATTTGATTGGCCGTGAAACCCAGGTTAAGTTAATCATGTGACGGGCGTTGACATTTTCAGTCGTGATATTCCCTCCCCAGGTTCCGCAGCTCAGGCTTAGTGTATAGGGCAGTCCATTTCGCGGACTGCCCGCGCCTTCATTCAAACTCTGATTGACCATCACCCTTGCAGTCTTGGTTTGCATTGCCAAAGCCATCGCATGGCCGTCATTGGCCGTATGAATGCCGCACGTGTGACCCTGCCCCTGGTAATCCGTAATAGCGTTAACTTGACTTATGGCGTTGTTAATGTCGCCAATATATTTGTATAGCGTTAATACGGGCGACAGCTTTTCACCTGAAAAAGGATGCTCAGAGCCAGTGCCATTTTCCTCAACGATCAAACAACTACAATCTTCGGGTACAGTAAAGCCGGCCAATTTTGCGATATGGGCTGGCGATTTGGCAATGACATTAACGCTCGGAATATGATTTTCAGGCGTAGGCCACATCAGTCTTTGTAATTTATCCTTTTCATCCGGATCACAAAGATATGCGCCCAATTTTTGCAGGTGTTCAATTAATTCGCGATAAATAGAATCATGTGCAACAACCGAGTTATCGGCCAAGCAACTGGTCGCATAATCAAATTTCTTGGCGATGGCGATCGTATTGGCTGCATCGTCCAGATCCGCCGTTTCATCAACCACATGGACTGAATTACCGACCCCTACGCCATAAGCCGGCGTTCCGGAACTGTAAGCTGCTTTCACCATTGCGGCACCACCTGTTGCAACAATCAAGTCGGCTTGTTGCATCAATTGCTGGGTTTTCGGGAGTGATGGTTTTTCAATGACTTGTACCAAATCGGCCGGTGCGCCAACTTGTTCACAGGCTGCGCGCATGAATTTCACCGTCAATTCGGTAGTAAGTTGCGTCCGGGGATGCGCGGCTATGATAATGGCATTGCGGCCTTTCAAGGCCAGCAACGTTTTTAAAGGCGGGGTCGCATCAGGGCCTGTCGTAGGAATAAGCGCAGCAATAACTCCTACCGGTTTGGCGATTTTAATCAAGCCTTTTTCGGGAATTTCCTCAACAATACCGACTGTTTTCACTGCCTGCATATCGCGCAAAGTCCCCATACAGCGGTTACGAATCTTGCTGACTTTATCGTTATAATTGCCAAAGCCGCCCTCATCAACCGCCAGTTTGGCTAATTCTTTAGCACGGTCTTCCCGGACAATCGCCCAACAAACTGCTGTCACCAACTCATCAACCTGTTCTTGGCTGTAATTGGCGATCTTGTTTTGAGCAACGCGGGCTTTCTGGATATATACCGCTATATCATTTAGATCTGGCTGAGTATTTGCGTTCATAAACATTCCAAATTGAATTTTGATGATCGGCAAGAGTTAAAGCTACATCTTGTTACAACTTGCGTCAAGCGGCTTATGCTTTTGATAAAAAAATAGTATTTATTCTATGGAATCAATTTGTTAATTTTTTACTCCACAAGCCTTATTTATCTTGTCTGACAGTAAGTTAAAACAGTTATGAAGCTTACCTGCCTTCCATTGATAGTCCACAAAACTCTGCCATGAAAGACAAGTCAAAATTGCATATTTCTTTAGCCGTTAGACAGCGTCATGAGTGATGCAGTTAAGTTTGAATATCAGATGTTGCTTGACTGCAGGTAATCAGAGAGTCCTAGTATTGAAGGTTTGTTAATTCTTTCTTTAAAGTCAGCTTTCGGAACCCTCGAATGGCTGAAGTTGGCCGCTATGCATAGAAGCCAACTATGAATAGTTAAAAACAGCTTCTGTCTGCAAATCCTTA